>ERZ1643246.976-NODE-976-length-33289-cov-9.963471_pt1 | contig 33289 bp, 30 predicted proteins | sample MGYA00579265_ERZ1643246 | MGnify/ENA primary metagenome ERZ1643246 (study PRJEB29033, sample SAMEA4952261) | chicken gut metagenome | biome: Broiler Chicken; feature: Gastrointestinal Tract; material: Caecum | place: Ireland | collected 2018 | study: Broiler...
CGCACTTGGGACTTTCACCCATTAGAGCCCGCCCATGACGGGCGAACCAAAAAGGGCAGGCCCTTACACATGGTGTAAGATCCTGTCCTTTTCCATCGCTGCGCGCTTAAGTCAGCTGGCGCATGATCCATTCTTTATCATCTGTCGTCTTCATTTTTTCCAATACTGCAGGGTCATCGAGCGCGGTGCATACCTTGGCCAGCACTTCCATGTGTTCGCCGCCCATGCCAGCAATGCCGATGACGAGCTGTGCCTTCTCTTCTCCGAAATCAACGCCTTCCGGATACTGAAGCAATACGATGCCTGTCTTGTGGATGATGCCGGCATCATGCGTCGTGCCATGCGGGATGGCAAGACCCATGCCGATATAGGTCGTCACGATCTTCTCTCGTTCCAGCATGGCCGGAATGTACGCTTCATCCACATAGCCCAGCTCATGCAGCAGCGCTCCGGCCGCCTGGATGGCTTCTTCCTTGGAAACTGATTTCAGATTGAGACGGATGCCCTCAGGGATCAGGATATCTTTGTTGCTGACCGCGGCATCTTCTGCCGGTTCTTCATGATCGCTCTCCACCATCAGCTGATCGCCGGTCGAAAGCTGGAAGAACAGATCATCCAGCGCAGGATCCGCGAGGAAATTGCCGATGGTGATCAGCTTGGCCTGCGGGGCGGATTCCTGGGCTCGCTGTGCCAGCACCGTCTGCACGATGGCGATGTCACAGTCAGAGGGGATATTGTCCACCGATGTATTGATGACCGTGATATCCGGACGCACTGCTTTCAGGCGGTTGCGGAACTTGGTCGCGCCCATTGCTGAGGAGCCCATGCCGGCGTCACAGGCAAACACGATCTTTTTGGCAGCCACCACATCAATGAACTGGCCCTTTGACTGTGCCTTCATCTCCTGCATCTGCCCTTTGGCGTTCTCCAGGTTCTGGGTGCCGCGCGCATTGGCCAGCTTGACCAGCGGACATGCCACAGCGAAGGAGACACCGGCCGCAATGACCACGCCCAGCAATGTCGGGATCATCGATCCGGTAGAGGCCATGGACGCGAAGGCGATGATCGATCCAGGTGAGGCCGGGCCGACCAGTCCGCACCCCATAAGTGAGTAAAAGGCGATGGCGCACATATTGCCCAGGATCGGCGCGATGATGATGATCGGGTTCATCAGGATATAGGGGAAATAGATCTCATGAATGCCGCCCAGGAAATGGATGATGATGGCGCCTGGCGCAGAATCACGCGTTGTCTTGTCTGTCGAACACAGCCAGTATGCCAGCAGCACACCCAGGCCCGGGCCCGGGTTGGCCTCCAGCATATACATGATGGACTGGCCGGCCTGCGCCGCTTGTTCCACGCCGATCGGCGTAAAGATGCCATGGTTGAGCGCATTGTTGAGAAACAGGACCTTCGCAGGTTCCACGAAGATGGAGACCAGTGGCAGCAGCCCATATTCCAGCAAGATGCCTACGCCGGCACTGAGCACGCTGAGGATGCCGGTCATGAGCGGACCGATGAAATAATAGCCCAGGATGGCAAGGAGCATGCCTAAGATACCGACCGAGAAATTATTGATGAGCATCTCAAAACCGGCTGGCATATGCCCTTCCATCAGCTGATCAAATTTTTTGATCACCCAGCCGGCAAAAGGACCCATGATCATGGCTGCCATCAGCATCGGCTGTCCATCCACGCCGCCGACGCCGGCGATGCATCCGACGATGGCGATCGCACCGATGACCATGCCGCGTTCCTTGGCGATCATCTTGCCGCCGGTCGCGGCAATCAGGATCGGAAGCAGATAAGTGAGCATATAGGGCTGTATGGAAGCTAGCTGCGTATTGGGCAGCCAGCCGTCGGCGATAAACAGGGCGGTGATGAATCCCCAGGCAATGAAAGCCCCGATATTGGGCATGACCATTGCGGATAGGAATTTCCCGAATTTCTGAAGTGCTGTTTTCATATGATATCCTCTCCAGAGAACGCCGGGCGCTGATCCATCAGCCTTGACAGCTAGTAAACAGCTACGCCCAGCTCCTCACATTCCTCTTTAAACGCTTGCGGAAGTTCATTGTCACAGATCACAGCGTGCGCATCCTGAAGCTGACAGATCGTATACGTTCCTCGCTGATCGATCTTGGAAGAGTCCATCAGCACGATGATCTTTTTCGTGCGTTCGATGACCGTGCGCTTGAGCAGCGCATCCTCCAGCGATTCACAGGTAAACCCGGTCTCCTGATCAAAACGGGTCACGCCGATAAAGGCAATGTCAAAATTGACTTTCTGCAAGCTCTGTATCGCTTCGCTGCCATTGACGCTCAGGCTGCGGCAGTTCACGCTTCCTCCGACCAGCGAGATATGCGGCTGTTTCAGCCGTGCCATCTCGATGGCACATGTCAGACCGCTGGTAAAGAACATATCCGGCTGATCCTTGAGGATATGCGCAAGCATGGTCGTGGTGCTGCCGGAATCAAAGAATATGGTCCGGTTTGCCTCCACGAATGCCAGCGCCTTTTTTGCGATCTCGCGTTTTGCTTCGGTATTGCGAACGAATCGCTTTTTCAGCACATCATCATTGCCGACCACCTGATCGATGGATTTCGCTCCGCCATGGATGCGGACCAGCTGTCGGTTCTGATCCAGCACTTTCAGATCGGTCCGCAGGGTCATTTCCGATACCGCTGGGAAGCGTTCCTTAAGCTGCGCAAAAGTGACGCTCTCCCGTTCATTGACAAACGCGACGATCTCGCTGCGTCTTTGTTCCATTACTTCCATTCTGTTCATGCTCCTTTCACCTTATCGTGTTAATCCTTATTATACACGAGGCATCCGGAGTTGAACAAATCATTCACTGATAAAATGAGCCAGCAGATATTCCTCTGCTTCCGGGCACCACAGCCCTTTATGCGCGTCGACGATGTCGGCCAGCGCGGCAAAGCGCGGATCATCCTTTCCTTTGTCACGAAGCTCGCTCAGTGCGGTCAGCGGCATGTTCAGATGTGTGTAGATCAGCTTTTTCCCGCCCGGGATCTTAGGCAGGTTCAGCGTCGTTTCTGCTGCGGCATCCAGCCCGCCGATATGCGTCACCATGACCGCAGGATCGATGCGCTTTTCTGCGGTAAGGCGCAGGGACTCGATCATGTCCTCGGTGTTGCCGCCGGTCGTGCCCATGACATGCGTGGAGTTATAATGCACATCATAGAAATTCATCTTGGCGCTGAATTGCTTATCGGTCGGCCCGGCAAAGAAATTCAGGCACCCATCGCGGCCGAGGACCGCGCTGGACAGTTCGACCACTGAGGCGATCGGCGCATAGCAGAATACATCGTCAAAGCCATCTCCGCCGCTGATCGCGCGCAGGCTGGCAGCCGGATCGTCCATTCCGCCAGTATTGACAAAATGCAGCTCAATGCCATCGGCAGCTGCTTCTTCGATCGGAAACAGATGCTTTGCGCGATCCAGACGTTCCTGATCGATATCTGTCACGACGATCATCCCGGGCCGTCTGTCGCAATGCAGCGCATAAGTCAGCGCGCCCAGACCCATCGGTCCGGCCCCGGCCAGGATCGCGAGCTTTCCGCCTTCACGGATGCCCATCTCATGATGATATACGCCCATCTTCGTGTGATACGCCGCATGAAATGCCCCGATGCTGCAGGACATCGGCTCGGCCAGCGATGCTTCATAATATGCGCGTCCCTTGTATTCCAGCAGGCAGCCAAGTTCCATCACTTCCGGCGGGATGATGCAGTATGTGGCATCGCCGCCGAAGAATTCATAGGAATAGCCTGGGCTCCACATCGTCCCTTTATAATTCAGTGCCGGCTGCAGCGTAAATTTCATGCCTGGCTTGAAACGATCCTGGTGTTTCTTCCCTACCTTGATGATGTCGCCTGCCATCTCATGGCCCATGATGGCAGGATGATCGGCTACATCTTCATGCACGCGCTTGTGCGCGGTCCCCAGGATGGCGCATTTGTAAGTGGACATGCAGACGCTGTCGGACACCACTTTCACCAGGATCTCATCATCCTTGATCTCGGGCAGCTCGAACTCTTCCAGCCGCAAGTCGTTCGCTCCATGTAATCTGACTGCTTTAGCTTTCATTTCAAAAACTCCTTTCTGTTAATAACTGTTGAATCAAAAGCTTCAACCATATATTAACACGATTATTTCTCTTGTCAACTGTTATTTCGAAAATATTTATTTGACTTTCAACAATGTAAGTGATATGCTGGTCTCAAAGAAGCCAGCATCTTGGCACAGGAGGAAGAACATGATTTATACAGTAACGTTCAATCCATCGCTCGACTACATCATCCGAGTGGACGATTTCACAACCGGCACCATCAATAAGACGACTTTTGAAAAACTGCTTCCCGGCGGAAAAGGCATCAACGTGTCTGTCGTCCTCACCAACCTGGGACACGAAAGCACCGCGCTTGGCTTCGTGGCTGGATTTACCGGACTAGAGATCGAAGCGAGGCTGAAGCGATTCGGATGCGGCATTGATTTCATCAAAGCAAAGGACGGACTGTCCCGCATCAATGTCAAGATGAAGTCACAGGAAGAAACCGAGATCAATGGCCAGGGACCGCAGATCAGCGAGGAAGAGCTGGAAGCGCTGTTTGCTCGGCTTGATGCCATCCGCAATGAAGACATGCTCGTGATTTCCGGCAGCATCCCCGCTTCTTTGCCCGATGACACGTATGAGCGCATCATGAAGCGGATGCAAAGCAAGAACACACGCGTGATCGTCGACGCGGCCGGCACCCTGATGATGAAGGTGCTGAAATATCGTCCGTTCCTGATCAAGCCGAACCACCATGAGCTGGGCGATCTGTTTGGCGTAAAGCTCACCACGCCGCAGGAAGTCATCCCATATGCCCGCAAGCTGCAAGAGCTGGGCGCGCGCAATGTGCTGGTCTCCATGGCCAAGGCTGGTGCCATACTGCTCGATGAAGAAGGAAAGACCCATGTGAGCCCTGCTCCGCGAGGCACAGCGGTCAATTCCGTCGGCGCAGGCGATTCCATGGTCGCCGGGTTCCTGTCAGGATATCTCGAATCAAAAGGGAACTATGCCTATGCGCTGCAAAAAGGGATCGCTGCTGGCAGCGCCAGCGCATTCTCTGAGGATCTGGCCACTGCCAGCGAGGTCAGCGCACTGCTCAGCCGCATGAATACCTCCAGATCAGCTTAAACGCACACAGGCCGCATGATCGACATGCGGCCTTTCGGTTATTCATTATTCTTAAGAAAACGCAAAAAAATCCTTTATTTGACATCATTTTTTGCATTTTTCAACGCATTATTTATACTTTTTAGCCATTTCCTTTGCGGTCATCTTACAAAAATGTTATACTGCTTTTCGGTCAAAATGAGGTGAAAAGAATGAATCTTATCGAGAAACATGGCAAGAAGATCGCACTGGCGCTCTGCTTTGCGACATGTATCCCCGTCATTTCCACCGTTTACGCCTATGAAGCACAGCCGGGATGGCATGGCGAAGGCGCTGAGCGATACTACGTTCTCGAAACGACCAGGGCACAGGCAACCGGCTGGCTGAACCTGGATGAAGGAACATACTACTTTGATGAGAGCGGCGAGATGCTGCTGGGATGGCAGACCATCGACGGCTTCCGTTATTATTTCGAAAGTGATGGCACGATGGCCATCGGCGAACAGACCATCGATGAAGTCCGCTGGAACTTCCAGAAAGATGGCCGGCTGTTCAGCGGATGGCAGGAAGATGCCCTGTATGATGAACATGGCTTTCTGATCACGGAATGCTTCATGGATACAGACGAAGGCATGATCTATGTCAATGCCGAAGGACGCAAGGCCACTGGCTGGCAGACCATTGAGGGCAAACGCTATTATTTCGATGAAAACGGCATCCGACAAAGCGGCACCATCGATATCGACGGTGAGCGCTATACGCTTGATGAAGATGGCGTCTTGCAGACCGGCTGGTCTTATGACGATGCCGGCAATGCCCGCTATCGCGATGAACATGGCATGTTCCTTCGCGATACTGCCCTTGAGATCGATGGCATAAACTACATCTTTGATGAAGAAGGTATCGCTATGGACGAAGCAGAAGCCAGAAGACAAAGCGGCGCCGGCATCGCGGAAGCCGCGCTGGCGCAGGTCGGCACGGCGCAGGACTGCACGATGCTTGTCACCAACGCGCTGGCAGCCAATGGCATCTATTACCATGGCTGGCCTGCCGGCTATATGTCCCTGGGCACGGTGACCGATGATCCGCAGCCCGGCGATCTGATCTACTATGCCGATGGCGGCATGGGGATGGCGCATATCGCGGTCTACATCGGCAATGGCCAGGCCGTGCATGGCGGCTACAACGGCAATGAGACCGTGGTCGCCAGTGCTTATCTGGGCTCCGGTCCGGTATTCATCCACATCGGCTAAAACCGCGCATGCGGTTTTTTTTTTACAGTTTCAGCGCTTTGTCCATCCTCTTCTGCCGCTTTCAACAGTATAATTGACATGATCAGAAATGAGGAATATGCATGATCAAGATGCTCGCTGTCGATATGGACGGCACTTGCCTGAACCATAGAAATCACATCAGCGCAAAAAACATGGCTGCTTTGCGCCAGCTCGCGCAAAGCGGCATCCTGATCGTCCTGGCCAGCGGCCGGGCCATCTGCTGCCTGCCGCATCAGCTGCGCGCAGAGCCCTCGCTCTTTCGTTATGCGATCACTTCCAATGGCGCCCGGATCGATGACAGCGCCGGGCATTGTCTGCTTTGCCAGGAGATCTTTCCTGATACGGCCCTGTCGCTGCTCAATGACTGCGCCGGCCTGCCTGTCGGCATCAGCGCACACATCGAGAAAGACTATCTGCTGCAAGGACGGATGCTGCAGCTGTTGGGCAGAGCGGTCTATGGCAAAGACGCCCAGCAGGCACGCAGTGTATCAGACATGCGCATCTGCGTCAAAAGCTGCCGCGGCGTGGAAGAGCTGCAGTTTTACTTTTTCCGCCCCTCAGCCAGACAGGGCATGAAACAAGTGCTGTCTTATTATCCCACATTGAGCGCTGCCTATTCATCCTCTTATGTGGAAATCTTTTCCGCGCAGGCATCTAAGGGAAACGCATTGCGCTTCCTCGCTGACCATCTGCACATACGCCGCGAGCAGATCGCCTGTGTCGGTGACAGCGAAAATGACTTGAGCATGTTTGCGGTCTCTGGCTTGACATTCGCCGTCGGCAATGCGATCGACGCATTGAAGCAGCAAGCTGATCATATCCTGCCTGATCGTGACCATGACCCGATCGCAGCCATGGCAAGAAAGCTGAACTATTAAAAAAAGCGGCGCGCCGCTTTTTTTAATTGATGATCTCCTTAGGACAATAGATCAATTCCTGTCCTCTGAATTCCGCGCCGGTCAGCGCATTGACGATGGTGCTTTTCTCAGAAAGCTCATGCAGGCTGCCATCTTCGCTGACGATCCAGATCACATGGGTGCCGCCGCGCCCTTGATAAGGAGAATATGGCTTCTGCACCACATGATCCTTCATGACATAATAGCGAGGATCATAACCGCATTCTTCTGCCTTTTGCCTGATCCGCGCGAGCTGCGCCTCATCAATATAAGGCACATATTCGAACAAGCGGCGGCTTCTGGCCCGGGCTGCCAGATCACGCAGGATCGGATCATCGCTGCGCTCCAGCAGCGCAAAGCCATAGAGCGCCGCTGATTCATCGAGCAGATACAGATCTTCGATGTCCGGCTTTGTCTCTTGCAAAAACGGCACGAACATTTCCAGCCGTTCAAAGAATGATGGCTGTGTCTTCCACAGCTCTTTCATCCGGGTAAACAGCATCGCAATGATGATCTCATAGCTGCGGGCGACCGGATGCAGGTACACTTGCCAATACATATGATAACGGGCCATGATATAGTCTTCCACGCTGTGGATGCCGCTTTCCTTTACGGCGAGGCGGCCGCCGCGCACCCGGATCGTGCGCAAGATCCGCTCCATGTCAAACGTGCCGTAGCTGGTTCCGGTAAAATACGCGTCCCGCAGCAGATAATCCATGCGGTCAGCGTCCAGCTGTCCGCTCACCAGCTGATTGAGCAGATCATTGGGATGACGGTAAGCGATGATGTCCGCAATGTCCCGCGGCAGTCTGGGGTCCGCGGCAGCGAGGATCCGGTGGATCTCACTGTCTTCCAGCAGGATACGCTGCGTGAATTCCTCATGACGGCAGCGGCTGACTGATTCAAACGCATGGGAGAAAGGCCCATGGCCGATGTCATGAAGCAGCCCCGCCAGCATCGCGGTGCATTTTTCATATTCGCTGAATGATTCCGCGATATCCGGAATTTCCCGGACCATGCGCCGGACGATCTCATAGACACCGAGGGAATGCGAGAAACGCGTATGCTCTGCCGTATGATAGACCTGAAAATCACCGCCCAGCTGATGGATGCGGCGCAGACGCTGAAACTCCCTGGCATTCAGGCAGTCCCAGACGACCTTCAGATCGATATGCACATATCCATGGATCGGGTCACGGAGCACCTTTACTTCTGATGTGCGTGCAAGCATGTCATCACCTCCTGCAGGCAGTCGAGGATCTGGCGATCCGCGGGCTGAAACCCATACTGATAGACATCGCTGGCTTTTACCCATTTGCCTTCGCTGTGTGCGCTCAATTGCATGAGCTCATCTTCACTATGGCATAAATAGGCACGGACATGGATGCGGCATCCTTCCTGCTCATCCATCACGTCGCAGAGATAACGCTGTGCCTCAGCCTGTATGCCCAGCTCTTCGGCCAGCTCGCGCACGATGGCTTCGCTGCCGCTCTCGCCTGGCTCCACTTTGCCGCCTGGAAATTCCCATACTCCTTCCGCGGTCCCATGGCCGCGTTTTGCGATGAACACCTCATCTTTTCTATGCAAGATGCCGCACACCACTTCCAGCTGTTTCATCCGACCACCTTCCTTCTGCTTTATTATAGCAGAACCTGCGCTTTCCTTCACTTTTCCATTGCAAAGAAAAAAGGCCGGATGGCCTTTGCGGCAGCTGAATGAGCTGTTCCGCATCTTTTCCTTGGTTGGCCTGCTTGTCATATGCGTATCGACCACGATCACGCCTCCATCACGGTGCAGCAGCGAGCTGATCACCACTGCGTTGGTCTGGGAAGCAGATATGCTTCAGCAGCCGGACAATGACAGACTGCGGCGATCTTGCGGGCAGCTGCTTTCGTATACAGATCGCTGCTATATCCGCTTAACGGTTCATCATCAGTCATTTTCAAATACGAGCATAGATCTTCCTCAATCCTTTTTCTGCAGCGCCATCGCCAGCACGGCGATATCGGCGGGATTGACACCTGAGATGCGGGATGCCTGCCCTAGCGTCATTGGCCGGATCTCGTTCAGCTTCTGCCGTGCTTCCAGCGAAAGATGCGCCATCTGCGCATAATCGATATCCTGCGGGATCTTCATCTGATCCATCGCGCGCAAATGCCGGGCATCGCGGCGGGCCTTCTGAATATATCCCTCATATTTGATCTCGATCTCGATCTGACGAGCCGCTTTTGCTTCGATATGCAGATCGGCATAAGGCCGAAGTCCTTCCAGCGTCACCTGCGGGCGCTTGAGCAGGTCAAGGGCACTGATGCCTTCTTTCAGCGGCTCATAGCCTAAGGTGCGCAGGTATGCATTGACCGGCGACTTCGGGGTAAAACGGATCGCTTCGCATTGCTTCAATCCGGCTTCGATGCCGCTTTTCTTTTCGAGGAAACGCGCATAGCGCGCCTCGCTGATCAATCCATACGCATGCCCATATTCGCTCAGGCGCATATCCGCGTTGTCGTGCCGCAGCAGCAGTCGGTATTCGGCACGAGAAGTAAGCAGCCGGTAAGGCTCTTTCGTCCCCTTGGTGACCAGATCATCGATCATGACGCCGATGTAGGCTTCATCGCGGCGCAGCACGAGCGGTTCCTTTCCTTGCAGGCTCGCCGCGGCATTGATGCCAGCCATGAGCCCCTGGGTCGCGGCTTCCTCATAACCGCTGGTCCCATTGATCTGACCGGCCGTATACAAATTCTTCACCAGCTTGTTTTCGAGCGTCGGATAACATTGCAGCGGATCGATCGCGTCATACTCGATCGCATAGGCGTATTTGTCGATCACGCAATGTTCCAGTCCCGGCAGGCTGCGCAGCATCGCTTCCTGCACATCATGAGGCATCGAGGTCGAGAATCCTTGGATATAGGTCGTGTCCAGCGAACGGCTTTCCGGCTCCAGAAAGATCTGATGACGCGGCTTATCCGCAAAGCGCACGAGCTTGTCTTCGATGCTGGGGCAGTAACGCGGGCCTACGCCCTTGACAAGACCGGAATACATCGCGGACTCGCCCAGATTATCCCGGATGATCTGATGGGTCTGCGGGGTCGTATAAGTCAGATAACAGACTTCCTGCTGATCAAAAGGCAGGATCGCTGTCGTATCTTCGCTGAAGCAGACAAAATCATCGGTGCCTGGCTGTACCGTCGTCTTCGTGAAGTCGATCGAATCGCTCTTCACGCGGGCCGGTGTGCCGGTCTTCAGGCGGAAGGTGCGGATGCCCAGTTCCCGCAGGCTCTGAGACAGCGTGGCCGTGGTCGGCTCGCCTTCCGGTCCTCCCGGGGTCGCCGTGTGTCCGACCAGGATGGTCGAGGCCATGAAGGTGCCGCTCGTGATGATGAGCGCACGGCATGTTTCGATATGGCCGTCTTGCAGCTGCACGCCTGTGACCTTGCCGTCTGCAGCGATGACGCGTTCCACGCATTGTTCCCGCACTTGCAGATGATCCTGATGCAGCAGGACATCCTGCATATACCGGCGATAAGCGATCTTGTCACTTTGCACGCGCAGGCTCTGCACGCCCGGTCCTTTGGTCGTATTGAGCATCTTGAACTGCAGGGCGGTCGCATCGGCGGCCCTGCCCATCTCTCCGCCCAGCGCGTCGATCTCACGCACGACGATGCCTTTCGCTGGTCCGCCGACACTGGGGTTGCATGGCATAGAGCCGATCATCTCAATGTGCATCGTATACAGCACGGTCTCCATTCCCATACGGGAGGCAGCCAATGCGGCCTCGATGCCGGCATGCCCGCCTCCGATCACGATGATATCCACCATGTTTCCTCACCTGACTTTCCATACTATTATACTCGTGAACGCCGGAAAGCAAAAGAGCAAAAAAAGCCAGCTGTGCATGTAGGCGATCCAAAAGTTCAAACAATTCAAAAGATCTTCTTCGATTCATGTATTCTGTGGCCATCCTGGAAAGAAAAGCAGAACTATTGAACTTTTCTATCCATGAGGAAAGGTGTGATCTGGTGATCCCCAGATCATTTGCGGTGGCAGCCTTGTTATAACGATGCTTTCCATGATAAAAAGCATATAAGGCCTCCAGGATGAAGGAATACGAATAAGTAGAAAAAAAGGCATATCTCTTTGATCAGGACAGCGTGATGATGAGCGCAGGATGCGCATTTGACGACCAGGAAGGATAATCGCGCCGGATCATCGATATCCTCCGCAGAACAGATCAGGAAGCGGTCATAATGATCATATCTGCACAGACAGCCGACAGCTGAACAAGAAGGACACGGGATCGAGGAAAGATCCAGCGAACGTTCCCATTCAGCGTAAGCATCTTGAATAGTTGAAGCTTTATTGAAATTTTTCTTATCATTTTCACTAAATTCAATTATCATAAAATTGTCTTTTGTGACATAGGAAGAGAGCGTGGTCGGAAGCTGTGGCTCTCTTCCTTTTATATTTGATCTGATCGTCACGATACCCTTTCTTCTGAGCAATTGGCTCTTCAACACAAGAATGCCATAATATCTATACAAAACAAAGTGACGCATACACAATAAAATTATTTTTTCAGTTTCTCGTCATCTGTTCATTTTAACGTGATGTTTTTCTGGTACTTTTTCTCAATTTATTGTGCTGTTCTACAGCAAGGAAGAACTTTTTGTTTTCAAACACAAAACGAGAAGCGAAACAGCAAAGATGAACGATCAGAATCCGTATAAATATCTGAAATATGTGCTGGAACGAGAGAATTATATAAGAGGAAGCGAGGCCAGTGATAGCATAAAAAGCTAACACCGGCTCTTTTGTGGTAGCTTTATTTGACGTTTACCTTATAACTGAATGCCGCTATGATTTCACCTTTCTTATGATCAAGTACATCAGGGCATTACTGCATAGCATATCTTCGTTATGAAGCAAAAAAGATATACAAACTCTATCATCGCATCATACAAAGTTTGTATATCCTTTTTTATTTAGCGCCACCCATACTTTGTTGTTTACGGTGAAGCCCAACTTACTCCTTTTTTTATATCTGTTTCCTCTGCAATTACCTGTATAGCGTTGACGATGGATTCAATCTTTGATATATAGTCTTCAACAAATTCTTTCGTGATGTCTGTTTGTTCAGCAGAAGCATGACTTCTGTCGTTTTGATGCGCTATTTCATTTCTTCGCTGAAATAGCATTGCTATAGTTTCTTTTCCGATCCTTATTGATTCTTTTTCATTACCGCCAGGAAAAGCTATTTCCATTGTTTTACTAAACGGTATACCAATAAGGTTTAACTGATCTCTCATGCTTTCACACGATAAAAACACATCTCTGCTAAATCGCTTATTCAAATATTCAAAAAACCAGTCATTTGATTCCAAAGCAGTTATAGCATTTTCTACTTTTTCCATAGGGATCTGAAAAGATTTATACTTCTCTGTTTTTGGCCATGTCCCCGAGAACATTCTAACTAAGCAATACTTACTAATTTTATGAATATAAAAATCAAGTAATCCCTCCGCCAAAACAACTTGTGATCGCCAAACCATTTTACAAGCAATTTCATTTTTGTCAGCGTTTAATTTATCTGCGACCGCAAACTGCCCCTTAACCTCATCCATACTATCTGTAAAATGCTGTTTAATTTCAGACAACGAAAACTGGATAGGTATAAACACAGGATATGCATCTCGTGTGTCTTCCACACGTGGAGTGAGTGAAATATCTCTAGATGCCATACCATCACCTCCGGTTACGTATCAGAAGAAATTATGTTAGCAAAATCGAGATTTAACATTGGAATTGCTCCATACTTTCCCGCAATGTAGCCCTTCCCAAAGTTCTCATCTTTTCGAACATTTTTAATCTCTGTAAGTGAAAACAAATCTGTAGAGCGGTCTGCTGACTTGATTTCCGTAAACCAAATCTGATCTCGTCTAAACAAATCTAAGTTTAATAACCCCGTTTCGTGAGTTGTAAAAATCAACTGTGCAGGCTTATTTCCACGTGTATTGACAAACTGTTTTACCAATCCAAAAAGAAGCGACTCGTGCAAGTTGGATTCAAGTTCATCGCAAACCAACACTTTTCCATTAACCATAATATCGATAAACGGACACAATAGTCCAAAAAGCTTTTTTATTCCTGTGGATTCTTCTGAAATCAGATCCGTTTCAAACCCTTCATACAGAACCTTAGCGGAGATTGCATCTATTTTCTCTTGCAAAAGAATCCTCTTAAATTCGTCCGATAAAAAGGGAGGAAGATGCGAAACATCTAGGTCCTCTTTCTTAATATCAACATGAATATCTTTAATTCCAGTACCAAGGGCATCTAAAAATTTTAGAACAATTGCCTTTGTTTGTTTGTTAGCATTAATTTGGTGCAGTGAGTAATTCATCCAATTATCTTGGTTAACTGAACTGTAAATTACTAACTCGTCATTGAAAAAACGGTATGCAGCAGTTACTTCATCAACAGAACTAAAATTTGCAGCACAGGACAACATTAAACGATTAGGTTTAAGAACATCTTTGCAACTATTAAAACGATTGCGAAAGTTCCGCCCCGCCGAATAGTCTTTACTTGTACGCTCAAAAATTTTGGTTTGCCGTCCATGAGGAAAATAGTAAAGATATTCCTCTACAACCAGCATATTTTTTAACGAAAATCCGAACGCATATCGAATTCCATCAACTATAAACTGAATCTTATAATCACTTTTTCGTTCGTAGCCGTCCAGCTTATGAGGCATTTGTAAAATCCCTTGTCCTGGCTGATGATTAATGCTATTTGAAACAAGATTCTTTACAAATGATATTGCGTCTATAAAGTTACTTTTTCCAGATCCATTTGCGCCATAGATAACAGACGACTTTAGAACTTCAACTTCCGCTACTTTTTCTATGTTTTCTGGATGAGTTTTATCTGTCCCCGCTATTGTAGAAAAAAGAACTTCATCTCTAATTGATCTGTGGTTAGAACATCTGAACTCCAATAACATAACGCATCCTCCTTGACAGGATTATATCGCGCAGCATCTCGTTTATCAATCAAATTTGCAGTTTTAACGCAAATTCCAAAATTAAATGCCTCAATATTGTCTGCATTGTATGATTTTTTACCATTTATATTTTCACTAACAAAAAGAAGCATACCCGATTTGTCATAGTTTATTCTCTTGTCTTTTTATTTGCTGTGAGACCGAACCCTTCATGCCATAAAAAAGACGCGGCCCACACATTTCCCACAATGTTCACATGACCGCCACACAGCCATTGCTTTAACCGCTTACAATGGAAAAAGGAGGATTGAGATGAATCGGAAAACCTTTTTCACTGCCTGCGGCACCCTGCTTTTTGCGGCACTGTGCGGATGCATGGCAGAAACCAATGAGCCGGTGGAAACCGTATCGATCGATCCAGACATCGAGACGATCGACATCGACACAGAAACTGACGGGTTCACCTACTATGATCTGGATGTACAGGAAGCGATCCAATCGCAGATCGACACGCTCAAGGAACAGGATCATACGATGGAAGATCCGCTGCTCATCTTTGACCCGTATGGCACGAACACCACATCCTTATATATCTGGTTTGAAGAGGAAAAAGCCAGCGCGCTTTCCTATACGATCCAATGCGACGGGTATGCGGACTTCAGCCGCACACTGTACAGCAACAGTGAGGATAATACCAGCTCGACCCATGAACACCAGCTGATCGGGCTTGTTCCCGGCGAGAGCAACACCATCACGCTCTCAGCCAAAGACAGCGATGGCACGCTGCTTGAACAAGTGGAGTTCACGGTAGAGGCACCGCAGCTGAGCTCTGGCTATCCGACCCAGATAGAGAAAAATACAGAAAACGACACTGAGCTCTCCGAGGGGCTTTACATGACCTTCGGCCTGAATTACAGCTACGATGGCTATTCGTTCCTCATCGACAATGAGGGCACCGTGCGCGGTGAGCTTCCCTTGGATGGCGATATGATCGAAAACATCATGTTCTATGACGATGCGATGTTCTATTCCGTCGATCTGTCCAAGGCCGTGCGGATAGACCGGCTAGGCAAAGTCATCGCGGTCTATGAATTCCCAGAATATGAGCTTCACCATGACTATGTACTCAACAGCGATGGGGAGATCATCGCCCTGGCTACTGAGTACGCCAAAGACAGTGTGGAAGACATCATCATCGCCATCGATCTGGAAAGCGGCGATGTCGAAAAGATCATCGACTTTGATGAGGTCATGGGAGATTACAAAGCGCTGACACAGCCGTATTCTGCCGACAGCATGTGGGGCTCACAAGACTGGGACTGGCTGCACTTCAATTCCATCCAGCTTGTCAACGAAGATGAGATGATCCTCAGTTCACGAGAGACTTCCACGATCATGAAGTTTGACAATATCTATGACGACATCACGATCGATTATTTCATCGGCCCGGAAAATGTATGGGCAGACACGGCTTATTCTCAGTATCTGCTCACAAAAGAGGGCAACTTCACCAATGCGGCCGGACAGCACAATGTCGTCTATGAGACCGATGACAGCCTGGAAGAGGGACAGTATTACTTGTATTTCTATAACAACAATTTCTGGAGCTATGAAAGCCGCAGCGAATCGATCAGCGGATCAGAGGGCAATTCCACTTCGTTCCAGGACGATGGCAATTCCATCTCGTATTACACCCGCTATCTCGTCGATGAGAATGAAGGCACTTATCAGCTGGTCGATTCTTTATCCGTTCCTTATTCCAGCATCGTGTCCAGCGTACAGTGGTATGGAGATGAGCTGATCGTCAACAGCGGCATGCGCACTGAATTCTATATCTATGACGCAGACGGAGAACTGCTTGCGTCTTATGCTTACAACGACGCGGATGAGAGCATATTCCTGGGCTACCGGATCTATAAATACAGCTTTACTGATTTCTGGTTCGCCTGAATGACCGTGCGTCAAGCACGGTTTTTCTATGCCAGCTGCTGTACAGCATAAAGTCCCGCCTGCAAGGCGCCGGCGAGCACCATGACCAGGATCGGGCTGCATCGCTTTTTCCGCAGCAGCCAGAAACAGCCGGCAAACAACACGATGCCTTCGATCCGCACAGCATCACCCCGAAGCGCGCTGTCCTGGAAGATGACCGGGATGAGCATGGTCAGGCCCGCTGTCGCGATCAAGGCGATCACCGCGGGACGCAATGTGCCCAGCACGGTACGGATCACGCTGAGGTCTCGATATTTGAAATAAAAGTGCGCCAGCAGCGTGACGATGATGCATGAGGGCAGCACGCAGCCAAGCGTAGCAGTCACCGCTCCGGCAAGACCATCGAGCTTGAGCCCGACAAAGGTCGCGCTGTTGATGGCGATCGGACCCGGCGTCATCTGCGAGATGGTGATGAGATGGTTGAATTCCTCGGCGCTCAGCCAGTGATGCATGCTTACGATCTGATTCTGGATCAGCGGCAATGCCGCATAACCGCCGCCAAAGCTGAGCGCGCCGATGATCACAAAGCTGATGAACAAAGAGACGAGGATCATGCGGACACCTTCTTTTCTTTCAAAAACGAGCGTGCCAGCCCGATCAATATGCAGGCAAAGATGATCAGGACCACATTGATCTCAAGGAAATAATTCAAGACAAACGCGGCGACCATGATCAGCTCATCGAGCAGACTGTGCGTGCGGATGACCCCTTCGCCCATGTCGCAGACGACCGCGGCGATGACTGCGGCCACGCCTGCCTGCATGCCATCCAGCACAGTGCTTACCCAGATATTGGACGCAAACGCGTCATAGAAAAAAGAAATGAGCGAAAGGATGATGAACGGCGGCAGGATCGTTCCGATCACGCTGACGAATACGCCCAGCAGCCCCGCGATCTTATAGCCGACGACGATGGCGCCATTGACCGCGATCGGCCCTGGTGCAGACTGCGCGATTGCGGTCATATCCAGCATCTCCTCTTCTTCGATCCAATGATACCGGTCCACAAAACGTTCCTTCATCAAGGTGACGATGACATAGCCGCCGCCAAAAGTAAAGGCGCTGAGCGTGAATGTGGAGGTGAACAGTTTCCACAGCTTTTCTTGTTTCACAAGCATTCCCCCTTTTTCTCTTTCATTATACGGCGAGTCATTCTATAATAAAAATAGTATTATCAAATGATATTCATAAATATTTTATTATAAGGAGGACCATATGAACTTTCGTTCCTTATCAATCTTCATCACCGTCTGCGAAGAGCGAAGCATGACCGCTGCCGCGCGCCGACTGCATCTGGCCCAGCCTTCCGTATCCATGGCCATACGGGATCTGGAGGCAGAATACGACTGCGTCTTTTTTGAACGTCTGTCCAAACGACTCTATCTGACCGAAGCCGGACAGCAGTTTTACGATTATGCACAGCGCATGCGCAGCATCCAGGAAGAAATGGATGCCTGCTTCCATGCCCGTACATACGCCAGACAGCTGCGGATCGGCTCCAGCATCACCATTGCTTCCACCGTGCTCTTTCCTTTATTGCATCAATTCAATCAGGAAAGACCGGCACTGCAGCTGCAGACCAAAGTACTGAGCACCTATGCGGTAGAAGAGGCCGTGATGGACAACGTGCTCGATCTGGCGCTCATCGAAGGCACGCCACGCAATGCGGCATTGACGGTCATCACCTTATGTGAAGACAAGATGGCGCTCGTCTGCGCGCCAGATCATCCGCTGGCCAACCAAAAAACGATCGAGCTCAATGTGCTTCAGGATCTGCCCTTTCTCACCCGAGAAGAAAACAGCGCCACCCGCAGCATCACCGAAAGCCTCTTCACGCTGAACCACCTGAAGCTGCGCCCGGCAGTGGAATCCGTCAGTAACCACGCCCTCATCGAAGCCGTGCGCAGCGGCATGGGCATATCCATCCTGCCCCGGCGTCTCGTGCTTCCCTTCCTGCAGAGAAAGGAACTATATGAGCTCACCTTGAACGATCATCCCCTTGACCGTGAATGGTATCTTATCCATCATTCCCGCAAGGCACTTACTGCCCCGATGCAGGAATTCATCGATTTCGTGCTTAAATCAAAACTGTAATAAAACAAAGCATTTACGATCCAATAAAAAAAGTAATCTAAGTCATAGTACTATTTGCTTCAAGACCGTTAAAATAATAAACAAGAGTGCTTTAAAGATTACTTCAAGCACTCTGTTCATCTATGCAATTTCATCAGTATATGTTCCGTCAAGAACTGCTTTTAAATTATCCGCCAAATTCATTTTATTTCTTCCCATTTCCAGTCGTTCTTAGTTATACATACTTTTTTATACTTTGCAAATTTAATTACTTACATAAAACTGAACTATTTCTGGTGCTGAATCTGAACCTGTCACCATTCCCTCAGCTACTGTATCATATTTTGTTCCATAAGCATTAGTAATAGTTACCCCTACTTTAAAATACCAAGTATTTCCTTCTTGCTCTGCATTTCTCAAATCCATTATCCAGTGACATTTAAATCCGAACGGGTATTGTGATTCTCCGTATTTTTCAAATGCTTTTTTCGCATAATACTCAGATAGTTTCGCAGATGATTTTTTTTCATCCTCCGATTCATCTTCGTTAACTACATAATAACTTATTACTACTTCTGAATCAGGCAAAAAGAAATCTCCTTCCGTAAAAGATCCTCCATTGATAGATACCCTATACACTTCTTTATCATCCTCTTCCCAAAAAGAACTTGCAGTTTCTGTATCAATATTTTTAAATCCCATTTCTTCAAAAGCTTTCAACACTTCACGATAGTTTCTTCCTTCGTATTCCTCGGCACCTGCAGAAACTTCTATTTCTTTTTCAGAATGATATTCAATCACAACTTTCGTATCAGCCATAAATTTATCGTCTTTTGTAAAAGAGGCAGTTTCCCCTATACTAATTTTTGATACAACGTTGTTCTCGTCCATTTTATCCTCTGTTAAATCTTTCAACGCCCTCTCTTCTATATTTGTAAATCCCGTATCTTCAAATATTTTTTTTACTTCTTCTAGTTTCATTTCACCCAGTTCATCAGTCCCCATAGGCGGGCTTATCTCATTGGTCTGAACAATTTGTATCTGGTCACTTTTGCAAGATAACTCGCACTTTAGCCTCATATCAGAGGAAACAGAAAAACTAATTTCACCATCGACAGCATTGTCTTCTTCTTTTTCCACTCGAAGTACGTTTTCCCCCTCTTCCAACTCAAGTGTATATGTATCAGTTTTTCCATGCTCTAAAGTTCCAATTTCTACATCATTAACAAAAACGACCACATCATACCTGCTAAAGAATACATTTTCGTTGCAGATCATTTCAATTTCAACATCATGCTTTGATTTCTCTTGAATGCTCGCATCATTTGCTGCTTCTCCACAGCCACTAATCAAAAATATGGATAAAATTGCAGCAAATAATAAACCTGTTTTTTTCATCTTCTCCTCCTTATCGTGTATCTTTGTTATGTTCAAAGAACATCAATGGAAAATATAAAATTGTTTTACTCCATCTGTTACATTTATTTTAGTACAAATATTTACTAGAATCAATAGTAAAGATTTGTACTATGCTATCTTACAGATGGTGGTCAAATGACAAATGAGATTTTGATAAAGCGAATGCGTGATCTTCGTGAGGACCACGATTTTACACAAACTGCAGTAGCAAAGTATCTGAAAACTTCTCAAACGATGTATGCAAGGTATGAAAGAGGAGCAAATGAATTACCAATCCGCCATTTGATTTCTCTATGTTTGTTATACCATGTTTCTGCCGATTATCTGCTGGGACTGAGTCCAAAGAAAAATCAAGAGCTTTGATCGTCATATCAATTAATTGAATAACATATTTACAATAATAATTGTGCATTGTATTTATCATGTCATATATAAAAAAGAGATTTCTCAAATGATTGATAATCTTCAGTCATTTTTGAAATCTCTTTTCTCATTGTTCTGTTAGATATCGCTCTTAATGTTTGAAATGACGGATGCCTGTGTAGACCATCGCAATGCCGTATTCGTTGCATACATCGATGGACAGCTGATCCTTGATGGATCCGCCTGGCTGGATGATGGCGGTCACGCCGGCCTTTACGGCTTCTTCCACTGTATCCGGCATCGGGAAGAAAGCATCAGATGCCATGACGGAGCCTTTAGCTTTCTCACCGGCTTCTTCGATCGCGATCTTGGCAGCGCCGACACGGTTCATCTGTCCGGCACCGACACCGATGGTCATATTATCCTTGACCAGCACGATGGCATTGGATTTCACGTGCTTGACGACTTTCCATGCGAACAGCAGCTGTTCGATCTCTTCCTCGGTCGGCTTGCGGTTCGTGACACAGCGCAGGTCATCTGCTGTGATCTGCTTCGTATCCATATCCTGTACGAGCAGGCCGTCCATGACGTTGGTCACTTTGTATTTCGCACTCGGTTCCAGCGTCGTATCCAGGGTCATCAGACGGATGTTCTTTTTCTTGGAGAGGATCTCAAAAGCTTCCGGTTCAAAGGCAGGCGCGATGATGATCTCCAGGAAGATCTTAGACAGCTTTTCTGCCAGCGCCACGCTGACCGGCGCGTTCAGGGCTACGATGCCGCCGAAGATCGATACCGGATCGGCTTCATATGCTTTGTCCCATGCCGCCTCGATGGTCTCGCCGATGCCGACACCGCAAGGATTCATATGCTTGACGCCGACTGCGGCCGGCTGACCTTCGAAGTCCTTCAGGATCTCGATGGCCGCGTTGCCATCCTGGATATTGTTATAGGAAAGCTCTTTGCCATGCAGCTGTGTGGCATTGGCCAGTGAATACTGCGGATGCATGTTCTTGTAGAATGCCGCGCTCTGATGCGGGTTTTCGCCATAGCGCAGATCCTGTACCTTATCATATGTGATGGTAAAGCTTTCCGGATACTTTTCGCCGGTACGCGCAGTCAGGTATTCCGCGATCATCGCGTCATAACGGGCAGTGTGGCGGAAGACCTTGGCGGCCAGGAATTCGCGAGTGACCGGACAAGTCTCGCCGTTCTCGCGCAGTTCCTTCAGCACGGCGTCATAGTCGTTCGGGTCGCAGATGACCGGGATCGACTGATAGTTCTTCGCCGCGCTTCGCAGCATGCTCGGTCCGCCGATATCGATATTCTCGATGACTTCCTCATGCGTGACGCCTGGTTTCTGCACGGTCTCCTTGAACGGATACAGGTTGACAACGACCAGGTCGATCAGCTCTATGCCAAGCTCTTTCAGCTGCGCCATGTGACTTTCGTTGCTGCGTACGCCCAGCAGCGCGCCATGCACTTTCGGATGCAGCGTCTTGACGCGGCCATCCATGATTTCCGGAAAACCGGTCACCTCAGAGATGGAGATGGTCGGGATGCCGGCTGCGTCCAGCGTCTTCTTCGTTCCGCCGGTAGAGATGATCTCATACCCCAGATCATGCAGGCCCTGGACGAAATCCACCAGCCCGCTCTTATCAGATACACTGACCAATGCACGTTTCATGATTTACCCTCCTCTATTTCTTCGCAAAGCTGCTTCACGACTTGCGGGAACAGCTCATATTCCAGCGCATGCACATGCGTCTCCAGCGTCTCTAATGACCACGCTGGATCGATGGCAAGCTTTCTTTGCGCGATGATGTCGCCGGTATCGATGCCCTCATCGACATAATGCACGGTGACGCCGGTTTCCGGCACTTTTGCCTCATAGGCGTCTCGGATGCCATGCGCGCCCGGGAACGCTGGGAGATAGGCCGGATGAATGTTGATGATGCGGCGCGGATAATGCGTCAGAAGCTCTTCGCCGATGAAGCGCATATAGCCAGCTAAAATGATCAGCTGCACGCCCTTGGCCTCAAGATGGCGGCGGATCTCCTGCTCATATTCTTTCTTGCCGGCATATGCTTTAGGATTCACATAGATCTGCTCGATGCCCAGGCGTTCAGCGCGTTCTCTGGCCTTAGCGTTTTCCTTGTCGACGACAAGCAGTTCGCAGACCGCGTTGGGGATCGTCCTATCCTGCATCCGCAGCACCAGGTTCTCAAAATTCGTTCCGCTGCCGGAAGCGAAGATGGCTGTCTTTACCATTTCAGATCCACGCTTCCTGAAGCTGTGACTTCACCGATGACGTAGGAAGGCTCATCGATCTCAGCGAGCAGCGAGCGCACGGTTTCCACATCTGCCTGATCTACCGCGAGGATGAAGCCGATGCCCATGTTGAAGACATTGCACATCTCCTGGGGCTCGATATTGCCGGTGGAAGCGATCAGCTCAAAGATCGGCTTGGATGGGAAGGCGTTCATGTCGATAGTCACGCCCTGGCCTTTCTTGAGCATGCGCGGCACATTTTCATAGAAGCCGCCGCCGGTGATATGGCTCATTCCCTTGATGTCCACTTTGCCCAGCAGATGCTTGATGGCCTTTACGTAGATCTTGGTCGGCGTAAGCAGCTCCTCGCCCAGCGTCTTGCCGCCGAATGCGTCATAGCGCTCATGCAGATCGAGCTTGGCGTCCTTGAGCAGCACCTTGCGAATCAGGGAGAAACCATTGGAATGGCAGCCGGAGCTGGGCAGGCCGATCAGCACATTGCCCTCGGCGATCTTCTGTCCGTCCAGCAAATTGCATTTGTCTACAGCGCCTACGCAGAAACCGGCGATATCATAATGGCTGACATCATACATGTCCGGCATCTCGGCGGTCTCACCGCCGATCAGGGCGCATTCGGCCTGCACACAGCCGTCCGCAACGCCCTTGACGATCTGTTCGATCACCTGCGGATGGTTCTTGCCGACCGCGATGTAATCGAGAAAGAACATCGGCGCCGCACCCTGCACGAGCACATCATTGACGCACATGGCGACCGCGTCGATACCGATGGTATCGTGCTTGTCAGCTTCAAACGCGATCATCAGCTTTGTGCCGACCCCGTCGGTACCGCTGACGAGCACTGGTTCCTTGAACCCATAGCGGGAAAGGTCGAACATGCCGCCGAACGCGCCGATGGAATCGATCGCCCCCATCGTCTTCGTACGCGCGACATGACTTTTGATCAGCCGTACGGATTCGTAACCGGCTTCCAGATCGACGCCGGCTTCTCTATATTTATCACTCATGTCATCTTCTCCTGTCTATCATCTCTGACGGAAATAGTTGACGCCATTGGCAAAGATGTTCTGTTCCTTGTTTCCGTCAATGTTCTGGAACAGGCCTTCCTCATAGCGTTCGCTGTGGCCCATCTTGCCCAGGATGCGGCCATCCGGTGAAGTGATGCCTTCGATGGCATAGCTGGAGCCATTGATGTTCCACTCGCCATTCATCGTCGGATCGCCGTCTTCATCCACATACTGCGTAGCCACCTGGCCGTTTTCAAACAGCTGTCTGGCCATTTCTTCGCTCACCACGAACTTGCCTTCTCCATGGCTCATCGCGATGCTGTGGCACTCGCCCGGCTTAAAGCCCGCCAGCCACGGCGACTTGTTCGAAGTGATCTTCGTCTTTGCCATATGGGAGACATGGCGGTTGATGTCGTTACGGAACAATGTCGGCGAATCGGCATTGAGCCCGCTGATGTCGCCATAAGGCAGCAATCCGGATTTGATCAGCGCCTGAAAGCCGTTGCAGATGCCCAGGATCAGGCCATCGTTGGCCAGCAAGGTCTGCACGGCCGCGTTGACCTGCGGGTTGCTGAGGACATTGGCGATGAACTTGCCGCTGCCATCGGGCTCATCGCCGCTGGAGAAGCCGCCGACGACCATCAGGATCTGCGCGGATGCGATCTTCTCGCTCAGCTCCTTCAGGCTGCGCTCGATGCTTTCCACATTCAGGTTGTTGAAGACATATGTCTCTACCTCAGCGCCTGCGCGCGCAAATTGCTGCGCCGTATCGTATTCGCAGTTCTGGCCCGGGAATACCGGAATGATGACTTTCGGGCGTTCGATCGGCTGCTTCGGCTTCAGCGCCTGCGCGCTCGTATATTCCGGCGTCGTGATCTTGCGCTTATCCTCATCGACACGCACCGGATAGATGGCTTCATAGCGTTCGCGCCATGCGCGGATCGCGGCATCGATGGATACTTTCTCCTCATTGAGAACGATATCTTTTTCTTCTGTGGTGATGCCCAGCAGCGTGAAAGAATCATCCAAGATGCTTTCGCTGGCTTCCACGACGATGCTGCCCGGCATCAAGTCATAGAAGGAAAGCTCGCTGCGGCAGGCAGCGCCGATATGATTGCCGAAGCTCATCTTGCAGATGGCTTCCGCCATGCCGCCGAATTTCACCGTCGCCGCAGACACGATCGTGCCCTTGCGGATCAGCTCGCGCACCTTGTCAAAGTTTTGCTTCAGCTCATCATAATCCGGCGTGTGATCCGCATGCGGATGATGCGCGATCACATAGATATAATTGCCGGCTTTCTTGAATTCCGGGGAAATGATCTGATCGCTCTTGGCCGTTGTCACCGCGAACGTAATCAGCGTCGGCGGGACATGGAGCTGATTGAACGTCCCGCTCATGGAGTCCTTGCCGCCGATCGAAGGAGTCTCAAAGGCCAGCTGCGCCTCGATCAGGCCGAGCAATGCCTGCATCGGCTTGCCCCATTTCTGCGGATCTTCATGCAGCCGCTCAAAGTATTCCTGGTTGCTCAGCCGGCATGTGCGGTAATCGCCGCCCATGGCGCTCACGCGCGCCAATGCCTCTACGACCGAATAAGACGCGCCCAGATACGGGGAGAAACGCGCGATATCCGGATCGTAGCCATGCGTCATGATCGAGCAAGTGTTCGTGAAGCCGAATACCGGCAGCTTCTGCACGCTGCCCTCGGTCTCGGTCAGCTGATACTTGCCGCCAAAAGGCATCAGGACCGTAGACTTGCCGATGGAAGCGTCAAACATCTCGGCCATGCCGATCTGGCATGCCACATTCGGCTTGCGCAAGTTATCCAGGATGTTGGAAGTGACCGGCACGAACGGATCATGATCGGTCTCGCCCGCTGCGATCTCCACGTCCTGTACACCGCGCACGCCGTTAGTATCTAAAAACGCGCGGGACATATCAACGATCTTGTTGCCCTGGAAATACATGACCAGCCGCGGCGCTTCGGTCACTTCCGCCACGATGCAGGCATCCAGGTTTTCTTCATAGGCACATTGGCGGAAAGCTTCAAAATCCTTCTTTTCGATGAGCACGGCCATGCGCTCCTGCGATTCGGAGATGGCCAGCTCAGTACCGCTGAGGCCGGCATATTTGACCGGCACGCGGTCCAGGTTGATGTTCAGCCCATCGGCCAGCTCGCCCACGGCGACGCTGACGCCGCCGGCGCCGAAGTCATTGGCCTTCTTGATCATGCGGGTCGCTTTCGGATTGCGGAACAGGCGCTGCAGCTTGCGCTCGATCGGCGCATTGCCCTTCTGCACTTCTGAAGAGCACTTGGTCAGCGAAGTATCATTGTGTTCCTTGGAAGAACCGGTCGCACCGCCGACACCGTCACGTCCGGTCGCGCCGCCGATCAATACGACGATGTCGCCTGGGCACGGTCTTTCGCGCTTGACATTGGCCTTTGGGGCTGCGCCGACCACGGCCCCCACCTCCATGCGCTTGGCGACATAGCCTTCATCATAGATCTCCTTCACATAGGTCGTAGCCAGTCCGATCTGGTTGCCATAGGAGGAATAACCGGCAGCCGCGCCCTTGGAGATGCGGCTCTGCGGCAGCTTGTGCTCCATCGTCTCACTGATCTCTTTCGTGATGTCGCCCGCGCCAGTGATGCGCATGGCCTGATAGACATAACTGCGGCCGGAAAGCGGGTCACGGATGGCGCCGCCGATGCAAGTGGACGCGCCGCCGAAAGGTTCGATCTCAGTGGGATGATTGTGCGTCTCATTCTTGAACATGAGCAGCCAGTCTTCTTCTTTGCCATCCACATCGACCTTGACTTCGATCGAGCAGGCGTTGATCTCATCACTGATCTCCAGATCGTCAAGCTTGCCGTGCTTGCGCAGATATTTGCCGCCGATGGTCGCCATGTCCATCAGCGTCATGACCTTGCGATTGCCATGCACTTCATCGCGCAGCTTCAGATATGTCTCATATGCGCGCTGTATCGTTTCCTGCAGCTCCCCGGCCTTGATGGTCACATTCTGCAGGATCGTCTCAAAGGTCGTATGGCGGCAGTGGTCCGACCAATATGTATCGAGCACCTTCAGCTCGGTCATCGTCAGATCGCGCTGTTCCTCATCGCGGAAGTACTTCTGCACATGCTTGAGGTCCGCCAGGGTCATGGCCAGCCCTTCTTTGACGCGCAGCGCTTCCAGCGCGGCCTCATCAAAGCCGATGAAGCCCTCGATAATGGGCACTGGCTCGATCTCCACATCTTCTTCATTGATGAGCACGCTGAGGTCTTTCTCGCGCATCTCCACCGGGTTGATCAGGTAATGCTTGACCGCCTCCAGCTGCGCATCGCTGACTTCCCCTTCCAGGATGACGATGTGTCCGCTCTTGATCACGACATCGCTCTTGTTGTTGAGCAGCATCAGACACTGCTGGGCGCTGTCGGCCCGCTGATCATACTGTCCCGGCAGGCATTCATAAGCGACATAAGTCTTGCCTGTCAGATCGAGCTCGTCATACACTTCATCGGTCACGATCTCTGAGAGCACTTTGCGCCGCAGCAAGTCGATGTCGCGCTCATCCGCGTTGAAGACATCATACGTATTGTAAAGGGTCACGCCGCTGAGCCCGTTCAGATTCAGGCTGGTCTTCAGCTCATGGCCCAATGAGTCTGCCTCTACGCGGTACGCTTCTTTTTTCTTGACAAAAATGCGAGTGTTCATTCTCTTCTCCCCTTATTTATCCAGATAGGAATTGGCCAGCACCTTTTCCGCCTGTGCTTTCTTGAAGTCGACGACTTTCTGCATGACAGCCGGATCAGCCAGGCCGATCATCTGCGCGGCCAGGATGGCGGCGTTCTTGGCGCCGGCCTTGCCGATGGCCGTGGTCGCTACCGGGATGCCGCCTGGCATCTGAACGATGGACAACAGCGAATCCAGGCCGCCCAGGGCGCTGGTCTGCATCGGGACGCCGATGACCGGCAGCGGCGTGCTGCTGGCGATGACGCCCGCCAGGTGCGCTGCGCCTCCGGCTCCCGCGATGAACACCCGGATGCCGTTATCCATCGCTTCTTCCGCCAGCTTCAGCGTCTCATTCGGCGTACGGTGCGCGCTCAGCACACGGACAACATAAGGAATCTCAAATTCCTTCAACATGTCGATGGCAGCCTCCATCGTCGGAAGATCAGACGTACTTCCCATGACGATGCAGACCTGTGGTTTTCCTGTTTCGCTCATAACATTTCCTCCTTCAAAAAATAAAATGCATGTCAAAACCAACATGCATGACGAAAACAATTCAGCTGTGATATTAATATAGTGCATCTACCTAAGACCATAAGTAAACCCTCCTATAAAAATATAAAAGACATCTGCCCGCAGCAGTTGCGCAGTTCCATCAGAAATTCCCGTGTAACGCTCGACGCGATCGGGCAGGCTCGCTGTCCGTGAATATCATACATGAGTTTCCCCTTTCCTGCAAGGCTTTTTTGCCGTGCCGAAAAAAAAGAGATTTCTGATCAGGTCCGGAAATCTCCTTTGTGTATCGTTCACCCTCATGCTTTGCGGCCGTGATCGAAACTGATCCTCAAGATCAGCCGCTTTGCAGGCCGTCATTCACTTATGACCTTAATAATACTCAAGCGAATATGGCAGGCTGTTGACCACATTCACCGCTGTACCAAACAGGCATGTGCACGCCACGACCATCAGCGCGCAGAGCACCGTGCCGACGATGCCGCAGACGAAACCTGCAGTAGCCAGACCATTCGGGCCGTTCTTGCGGACCTTGTTGCCAAGTATGATGGCGATGATGCCGCAAGCCAGGCCGATCACGCCGCCGATGACGCTGAAAAAAGAACATACGATAGAAACGATGCCGAGCACCAATGAAGCGACGGCTCTTCCATGATCATCTTGATTCATTCGTTTTCCCCTCCTTGTCTTTATTCTGACACAGATATGTATCGCGTGCAACCAAAATCACCATCATCGTGCCTGCGCGTGCCGCCATACCTTGATGGCCAGCATTTGCGCGCCGATGCCCAAAGGAACATAAAGCAGCGGCAGGAGCGCGAGCAATCCAGGCAAAAACTGCTCACCGATCCAGATGATATCAGCGCAGTGGGCAAACTGCAGCGGCTGAAACGCAGAGAGGACGATCTGCCAGGCCGAATAGCCATTGCTTGCCATGAACCACAGGGATCCTGCCAAAAACAAAACGGCCCATGTCTTTGCGCTTGAGAGAAAAGATGATAACAAGATCGTGACAGCACTCACGAACCAAACGGCCAGCAGTCCCATCCCTAGCTGCAGCGCCAGCAGCTCCCGCATGCTCATCGCGGTATGTGCTTCCAGCGAAAAACCAGCCAGGGCTGCGCTCACCGCACCGCCCGACGGGCCAAATTTGATGAGGTTGACCATGAACAGCACCGCATGGATCAGCGCATACAAGACGAGCAAGATGATCGCGCAGGCCAGGATGCGGGCAAATGCGTCTTTCTTGCGCCCATGTTGCGAAACCAAGATGAGCGCAGCCGTATCCATGCGCCGTTCCATCGCGAATGCCGGCGCGAACAGGATAATGACAATGAAGAGAAGCGTGGCACATGAGGTCCCGCTGTCATAGATCATCTCATCCCAGAAATCACTGCTTTCCCAGATCAATGGCCGGCCATTTGCATAGTCCGACACTGGGCGGATGCGCACATCGCCATCCGCTGTGATCTCCATGAACTGATGCATGACCAGCGTGCTCGCCGCATCGTAATCATAACCGACCCGTTCAGGAATCTCCGTATAATAATATGCCTCACCTTGTTGCGCTGCGGCCTTTGCCTTCTGTTCCACTTGATCGATCGTTTCTTGAAGCCGATAATTGCGAATGATCGCCGCGATCGTTTCATCGGTGAGCACCCCTTCATAAGGCGCGGCCGTCTGCTTATTTTTCGCTGTGGCCTCCATGCCATATACACATTCCCCGGCTGCGCACCAGACCGTCGTCTCGCTCATGTAGCTGTCCGTAAACGCGGAGAACCATGTGAGCAAAAAGAGCACGAGCAAGGCAAAGACGGCGATCGGACGACGAAGCAGCTTTGCGATTTCAAATCCGATCAGCGTGCGCATCATCCTGCTCCTCACCGAAACAATACAGGTACAGATCTTCGAGAGTAGGTGTGAGCATACGCGCCTGCGGCATAGGCGGATGCTCAGCGATCACCCGGAGCAGCACCGCATCCTTTTCCCGGCGCAGATTGGCAATGGTATGCTGGCGTGAAAGCGCCTTGACACCAGCCGCATCGCTGCGGCATTCCCATACCTTGCCTTGCATAGGGCAAATGATCTTTTCCGGATTTCCGGTATGGATCAGCTTACCTTCTCTCATCATGAGGATCTCATCGGCAATGTATTCCACATCGCTGACGATATGCGTGGAAAGCAAGATGATGCGGCGATCTGCCAAAGCGCTGATCAAGTTGCGGAAACGCACGCGCTCACGCGGATCCAGGCCTGCGGTCGGCTCATCGAGGATGAGGACCCGCGGGTCATTGAGCAATGCCTGCGCGATGCCCAGCCGCTGTTTCATCCCGCCGGAATACGTGCTGACCTTGCGGTCTGCTTCCTGTGCCAGTCCGACTTCCTGCAGCAGCCATTCCGTGCGTTCTTTGACATGATCTCGTTCCAGCCCTTTGAGCGCGCCCAGATAGTGCAGGAAACGACGGCCGGTGAACCCTGGATAACAACCGAAATGCTGAGGAAGATAGCCCAGCCGGCTGCGGTAAGCTTCATTCAATTCATGGATGTCGCCATGGTTATACCAGATCCTGCCGGAGTCTGGGCGCAGCACGGCACTGAGCATGCGCATCAGGGTCGTCTTTCCCGCGCCGTTGGCGCCAAGCAGGCCATATACGCCCGGTGTCAGCGTGTAGCTCAGATCATCGACCGCTTTCTTGTCTTTGAAGCTGCGGCTCAGGTGCGCTATCCTCAATTCCATTCGTGTCTCTCCTTTCGGCTGAAGCAGTGCTTCAGCTCACGCAATGCAAACAGCAGCATCACGATGAATACAGCGACGCTGAACAGCAGCATGCTTTCGGTATACAGTTCCAGAAACTCCAGTCCCAGCATCAGGCCCATGCCGCACAGGATCACGGCGGCAAGCAGGATCATCTCATTCATCCGTCCGCGCAGGTGTCTGAGCAGATACAGATAGCTGCCGGTCACCAGCAGAAACGGCGACAGGAAGAAGCTGAGCAGCTGGATCAGGCTGATGCGCAGCTGCACCGAGGCAAACGCGGCCAGCAGCATCAGGATGAAGGTCGTGATCCCGCCGGACAGCAGCAGCCGCTGCAGCATCACCTCACGCAGGCTGTTGGCGCAGGAAGCCTCGATCTCCCACATCTGGTATTTATAGCTCTTATGCACCTCGGCCGCATCCAGCGCGGCCAGGATCATGCCGCCAAAGGGAACCAGGATGAGCACGGCCTGAAGCGGGATGCCGCTGTATTCTTCGCCGCTGAGCAAAAGCAGCCCCAGCGCCAGAAACGCTGCTTGAATGATGAGCATCCAGCGGCTGAGATAACCGCTCTGGACGAGGATCTGCGCCAGCAGGCTCTTTTTTTGCTGCGGCTCCATATGCGCCGCCTCCTGCATGAGCTGATGGATCTGTTCTTGCTTGCGCGTCTCATCGATCTGGATATGATCAAGCAGACCGCTGAGCAGCTGTTCTTCTGGTTTCATCCTCGTTCCTCCTCTCTCATGATCTCCCTGAGCCTGGCCAGCCCCTGACGGATCCTTGACTTTACGGTCGGTACCTTTTCATTGACGATGCATGCGATCTCTCTGGCCTTCAGCCCATATTGATATTTCAGCACCAGCACATCCCGCTGATAGGAAGGCAGCTGCGCAAGCAGATGTTCCACCAGCATGCGCTCATGGATATCTTCGGATACGCTGACCGCATCCCGTATATTTTCTTCCTCCAGCGGCTGCATATCCCGCTCACGCATATGGTGAAAATGATCATTGATCACATTCATGGCAATGCGGAACAGATAGCTGCGGAACGTTCCTTTTTCCACATATGAGTGAAAATAGCGGATGAAGCGCAGAAACGTCTCTTGCGTAAGGTCATAAGACAGATCCGCATTGCCGCATTTATACCGGATGAACCGGTAGATGTCATCATAATATCGTTCGATCAGCGTCTGCATGCTCTCTTTGTCGCCGCCGCGGATCTGCGCGATGAGTTCCTGATCGCTCACTGCTATCCCTCCTGCATCCTCTCTATTGTACAACCGGATCCAGCGAAAAAAAGATTCAGGAAAACTATTTTTTATGCACAAAGATGTATCGGTACAGCCACAGTCCGCCCAATGACAGAAGCGCCGTTATCCCCAGCACCGCCGCCATGATCCCATATTCGCCCATGCGAAACGTCGATGCCCCCATCGTGCTCGTGATGATGGAAGGGATGCGCGCAAGACCGGTGATGAGCAGAAATGAGGAGAAGCGGATATTGGTCAGCGGCATGCAATACGTCAGGATATCTTTCGGCGTTCCTGGGATGAGAAAGATGATGAACAGCAGGCCCACGAGTTTTTCCTTGTGTTTCAAGAACGCCAGCTCTTCCACCTTCTCTTGCGGACACATGCGCAGCACCGCCTTTTCTCCGAGCTTGCGCACGAGCAAGAAGATCAAAGCAGAGCCGATCATTGAACCGATCACGCATACGGCCATGCCGCCGATGGTGCCAAACAGATAGCCGCACAACAGTTCGATCGGCTCCCCAGGCAAAAACGCGAGCACGACTTGCAAAGCCATGACGGCGCTCATCGCCCCCTGTGCCAGCAATGGATGGCGCATCAGATCCTGCCACAAGGCCTGATCAGCGCTCAGCCGGGAAAACAATGGCCAGACACAGAGCGACAATACGCCGATCATCATGACAAAAGCCAGCGCCATCCAGAATAATGATTTCTTTTCTCTGAAGATCATGTTTACCTTTTTCATATGTCACCTCTCATTTAGGATAACCATGATTCAGGAATAAAAGATTTATATGCATGATGTTTCCAGCAATTACATGAGACGCTCATTAAACAGATCTTACGCATTCTTGATGTTAAATCCCGTGCTTTTTCATCGAAGATCCGTATCAAACGCCGATAGTGCAATCTTCTATGCATAGTCTCGTCGCGTTCGTGCATAACAAACTTATGCCATATACGGTAAAAGTTAGAGGTGATCTTATGATTAAGCGAGATTATTATTTGAACCGCCTGATTCACAATATGTGGAATGGTGAAATTAAGGTTATCACTGGAATCCGTCGCTGCGGAAAATCAGTGCTTCTCTTTGACCTATTTTATGAGTATCTTCTTTCTCAGGGGGTAAAAGAAGAACAAATTATCCGTCTGGAACTTGACCAACGAAGAAACTATAAATACCGCAATCCCATTACTCTCTGTGACTATGTGGATTCTATCGTAAGCGCCAGAAAAGACGAGAGTTCTACTTATTTATAGATGAGGTTCAGTTCACAATTAAAGTAAAGGATGAAGAAAACGCCGGAATTGAAGTTACCATCTACGATATGCTCAACGAATTGAAGGCATATAAAAACCTGGATGTCTATGTGACAGGAAGCAACTCCAAAATGCTTTCCAAAGATATTGCCACACAGATCCATGTGTATCCGCTGTCATTTGACGAGTTCTATGCCTATGTTGGCGGCGAAAAGAAAACTGCGTTGGATCAATATATGCTTTACGGCGGAATGCCTCGCATTGTTGCTTTGGAGGATGAAAAAGATAA
>ERZ1643246.977-NODE-977-length-33284-cov-32.431792_pt1 | contig 33284 bp, 26 predicted proteins | sample MGYA00579265_ERZ1643246 | MGnify/ENA primary metagenome ERZ1643246 (study PRJEB29033, sample SAMEA4952261) | chicken gut metagenome | biome: Broiler Chicken; feature: Gastrointestinal Tract; material: Caecum | place: Ireland | collected 2018 | study: Broiler...
CCCATCTGCTGCACGGCAGCCGCGCTGTCGCCGCCGCCGATGACGGTGGTGGCGTCGCTCTCGGCCATGGCCTTGGCCACCGCCAGGGTGCCCTGCGCCAGGGTGGGGTTCTCAAACACGCCCATGGGGCCGTTCCAGACAACGGTCTTGGAAGCCTTGACGGCGTCGGCAAACAGCTTCATGGTCTCAGGGCCGATGTCGCAGCCTTCCATGTCGGCGGGGATCTTGTCCACCGGGACGATGACCGTCTCGACCGGGGCGTCGATGGGGTCGGGGAAGTCCTTGATGCAGGCGGTGTCCACGGGCAGCAGCAGCTTGACGCCCTTGGCCTCGGCCTTGGCCATCATTTCCTTGCAGTAGTCGATCTTGCTGTCGTCGCACAGGCTCTTGCCGATCTCGTAGCCCTTAGCCTTGAGGAAGGTGTAAGCCATGCCGCCGCCGATGATCAGGGTGTCCACCTTCTCCAGCAGGTTGGAGATGACGTTCAGCTTGTCGGCGACCTTGGCGCCGCCCAGGATGGCGGTGAAGGGACGGACGGGGTCGTTGACCGCGTTGCCCAGGTACTTGATCTCCTTCTCCATCAGGTAGCCCACGGCGGTGTCAGAAACATACTTGGTGACGCCGGCGGTGGAGCAGTGGGCGCGGTGGCAGCTGCCGAACGCGTCGTCCACGTAGGCGTCGGCCAGCGTGGCCAGCTCCTCGCTGAAGGTATCGATGTTCTTGGTCTCTTCCTTGCGGAAACGGGTGTTCTGCAGCAGGACCACGTCGCCGTCCGCCATGGTGGCGACGGCAGCCTTGGCCTTGGGTCCGACGACCTCGTCGTCATCCGCGAAGGTGACCGGCTGGCCCAGCTTCTCAGACAGGCGGACCGCAACGGGTGCCAGGCTGAACTTGGCCTCCGGGCCGTTCTTGGGCTTGCCGAGATGGCTGCACAGGATGACCTTGGCGCCGTCTGCGATCAGCTTTTTGATGGTGGGCAGGGCCGCGTTGATGCGGTTGTCGTTGGTGATGACGCCGTCCTTCATGGGGACGTTGAAGTCACAGCGGACCAGCACCCGCTTGCCCGCGTAATTTTCATCATCGATGGTCTTTTTACCTAATCCCATAGCAAAAATCTCCTCTCGGTTATACCTGGGGTGGATCTGACAAATCAAACGTGCTGAAAAATTTGCCAAACAGCGGCGGACGCCGCTTTCCGGCAGAATCAGACAGCGCCGGGGATCTGTCAGAGACACCCAAACAGTCTTGGGGCACACAGCCCACAGGCCTGATTCTATTATACGCACAGCGGCCGGATTTCGCAAGGGATTTATTGATATTAATTTAACGCGGTCTGCAAGGTTTTTGTAAACTTTCCGTGTCCGGCCGCGCCCGCCCTGCCGGCAGCGGCGGACCCGACGTTTGGGCAGCAAAAAACAGCCCCCGGCGCGGGGGCTGTTTGAAAGCGGGACAAGCTCAGTTCTTTTTGTCGATGAACTCCAGAATAGCCGCGGTCAGGTGGTCGGCGTCCAGGCCGCAATCGCTCAGGACCTCCCAGGCGGGGGCCGAGTGGCCGAACTGGTCGGGCACGCCGATGCGCCGCACCGGGGTGGGCAGTTTTTCGCTGAGCAGGGCGCAGACCGCCTCGCCCAGGCCGCCGATGACGCTGTGCTCCTCCACCGTGATGATGCGCTTGCAGTCGCGGGCGGCGCGCAGCACCAGGTCCTCGTCCAGGGGCTTGATGCAGGGCATGTTGATGACCCGCACCGCAATGCCCTGCTTTTTCAGGGCGACGGCGGCTTTCAGGGCCTCGCCGGTCATCAGGCCGGTGGAGATAACGGCCACGTCAAAGCCGTCGGTCAGCTGCTCGCCGCGGCCGATCTCGAAGCTGTAATTCAGCTCGTCGTGGAACACCGGCACCGGCAGGCGGCAGAAGCGCATGTACACAGGGCCCTTGTAGCGGTAGGCCGCCTTGACGGCCGCGCGGGCCTCCACATCGTCGGCGGGGCAAAGCACCACCATGCCGGGGATGGAGCGCATCAGCGCAAAGTCCTCGCAGCACTGGTGGGAAGCGCCGTCCTCGCCCACGGACAGGCCGCCGTGGGTGGCGCCGATCTTGACGTTCAGGTGGGGGTAGCCGATGGAGTTGCGCACCTGCTCGTAGGCACGGCCGGCGGCAAACATGGCAAAGCTGGAGGCAAACGGCACATAGCCGAAGGTGGACAGGCCGGCGGCCACGCCCATCATGTTCTGCTCGGCGATGCCGCACTCAAAAAAGCGGTTGGGGTAGGCGTCGCGGAACAGGCAGGTCTTGGTGGAGACGGACAGGTCCGAATCCAGCACCACCAAATCATTGCAGCCGGCGTCGGCCAGCTCAAGCAGCGCGCGGCCGTAGCTGTCGCGGGTGGCGATCTTTTTGGTATCCGGCATCAGCGTTGCGCCTCCTTTTCCAGCAGGTCATAGGTCTGGCGCAGTTCCGCCATGGCCTTGTCGTATTCGTCGTCGTTGGGGCCCTTGCCGTGCCAGTCGACGGCGTTTTCCATGTAGCTGACGCCCAGGCCCTTGGTGGTGTGCAGCAAAAAGCAGGTGGGCTTGCCGCTGCCGTGGGCGCGCTCGAACAGGACAAACGCCTGCTCCAGCTCGGTCATGGAGTTGCCGTTGCAGACGATGGTGTTGAAGCCGAAGGCGTCCATCTTCTGGTCCAGCGGCTCGGTGGACATCACGTCGCCGGTGGCGCCGTCGATCTGCAGGTTGTTCACATCCACCATGATGCACAGATTGTCCAGCTTGTAGTGGGACGCCAGCATAAAGGCCTCCCAGCATTCGCCCTCGTTCAGCTCGCCGTCGCCCAGCAGGGTGTAGACGTTGACGCCGGCGCCCTGCAGGCGGGCGGCCAGCGCCATGCCGCAGGCGGCGGAAACGCCCTGGCCCAGGCTGCCGGTGGACATATCCACGCCGGGGACGGTGTTCATGTTGGGGTGGCCTTCCAGGTAGCTGCCGTCATGGCGCAGCGTGGTCAGGTCCTGCACCGGGAAAAATCCCCGCTCGGCCAGCACCGAGTACAGCGCCGGCGCGGCGTGCCCCTTGGACAGCACAAACCGGTCGCGGGTGGGGTCCTGCGGATTTTCGGTATCCACATTGAGCACCTTGAAGTAGAGATAGGTCAGCACATCAGCGGCAGACAGGCTTCCGCCGGGATGGCCGCTTTTGGCGCTGTGCGTGGCCTCGATGACGCCCATACGCACGCGGGTCGCAGTCATTTTCAGCTGCAACACTTCAGCTTTTGTCATAATGCTTCCTCCAGATGACCAGGGATCAGAGTTCAGGTTCAAATCATCCGCACATACACGGCCTGGCAGCAGGCTGCATGGCCGTTGGCGGCGGCCTGCCCGGGCCGGGCGGCGCCGCGGTGTCTGCCTATACCGCTGCAACCATATTATACACGCAAACCCTGCCGCACCGCAACCTGTTTTTTACAAAAATCGGGCGTCCGCCCATATTTTTGCGCCCTTTTGCCCGGCAGAAAAGCCGCGCCGGGGCCGGATGCCGCGGGAATATTCAGAAACATTTTCCAGCCCGGCGCCGGCTCAGTCGCAGCCGCCGCAGGCGGCGCAGTCGCCGTCGTCCGGGGCGGGGGCGGCGCCGCCGATCTTCGCGCCGCCCAGCGCCGGGTCCATGGCCTCGGCCACTTTCAGCATCAGCGCGCACTCGATGCGCTTGCAAAACAGCTTGCAGCCGTACTCGTAAACGCCGTGGATGTCGCCGGTGGCGTGCAGCGCGTTGGCCGCGCAGCCGCCCGCGCAGTACAGCCTTGCCCAGCAGTCGGCGCAGTCGGACCGGGCGTAGACGTTGCACAGCTTGAATTCGTCCCGCAAAGCGGTGTTGGTCACGCCGTCCCACACGTTGCCCAGTTTGTAGTCCGGGTCGCCCACAAACTGGTGGCAGGGGTACAGGTCGCCCCAGGGGGTCACGGCCATATACTCGGTGCCGGAACCGCAGCCGGAAATGCGCTTGTAGATGCAGGGGCCGTGGGCCAGGTCGATCATGTAATGGTAGAAGGTGATGGGCTTGCCCGCCTTCTCGCGCCGGAGCATGTCCTTGGCCAGCAGCTCGTACTGGTCAAACAGCACCGGCAGGTCGGCGTCGGTCAGGGCCTCCGGGCTGCCGGCCGCGCCCACCACCGGCTCCATCGAAAGCTCGGTAAAGCCCAGGTCGTCGGCCATGTGGAACAGGTCGTTGGTAAAGTCGGTGTTGTAGTGGGTAAAGGTGCCCCGCATGTAGTAGTTCTTATCGCCGCGGGCCTTGACCAGCTTTTGGAACTTGGGCACGATGCGGTCGTAGCTGCCGTTGCCGGCCAGGTCGGTGCGGAAACGGTCGTTGACCTCCTTGCGGCCGTCCAGCGAGAGCACCACGTTATAGCATTCCTGGTTGGCCCACCGGATGACCTCGTCGGTGATGCCGACGCCGTTGGTGGTCAGGGTAAAGCGGAAATTCTTGCCGGCCGCCTTCTCGATGCTGCGGGCGTAGGCCACCAGCTGCTTGCAGACCTCAAAGTTCATCAGCGGCTCGCCGCCGAAGAAGTCCACCTCCAGGTTGCGCCGGGTGCCGGAGTGCTCCACCAAAAAGTCCAGCGCCCGCTTGCCGGTCTCAAAGCTCATCAGGCCGCTTTCGCCGTGGAACTTGCCCTGGGCGGCAAAGCAGTAGTGGCAGTTCAGGTTGCAGGTGTGGGCCACGTGCAGGCACAGCGCCTTGACCACGGTGGACCGCTTTTTGAAGTCGAACGCCTTGTCGGCGTAGGTGTCGGGGGCAAACAGCTTGCCCGCGGCGGTCAGCTCGTCGATGTCGTCCAGCGCGTCGCTGATGTCGGCGGCGGTGACTTCGGGGCGGGCGGCGTACTTTTTGGCCAGCCAGGCGGCGGCCTGCTCGCGGCTGTCGCCGGCGTCAATGCGGGCGATGGCGTCGTAGGCCAGCTCGTCCACCGCATGGACGCTGCCGCTGTACACGTCCACCACAATGTTGTAGCCGTTGAGTTGGAACTGATGGATCATAATGCTGCAAAACTCCTTGGGGTGCTTTCAGGCAACTTCCCTGCCGCCGGCAGGGGCAGAAACGGGCGGCGGCAAAACGCCGCACCCACACAAAAATCGCCGGAATGCAGGCGCATCCCGGCTGTAAGCCGTTTATCGGGTACGGGCGATGTACAAGCGATTACTCGTTGTCAGCCTTCTCGCACGGCTGGTTGGCAATGCCGCAGCTGGTCTTGCAGGCGCTCTGGCAGGAGGTCTGGCACTCGCCGCAGCCGCCGTTGTTGACGCTCTCGGCCATATCGCGGGTATTCAGAGAGAGAATGTGTTTCATCGGAACAGTCACCCCTTTTATCATTGTAGTTGTCTTTATTGTACACGCTGGCCGCCCGCTTGTCAAGGTTTGCAGGCGGCCCGCCAGGCGCGCGGGGTGCAGCCGTAGCGCCGGCCGAACTGCTGGGCAAAGTAGGCCGGGCTGGAAAAACCGCAGGCCAGCGCCACCTCGGTAACGGAAGCGCCGCCGCGGCGCAGCATATCGCAGCTGACCTCCAGCCGGTAGCGGTTCAGATACTCGATGGGCGGCTGCTGGGCGTAGCGGGCAAACAGCGCGCAGCACTTGCTGCGGCAGACCCCGCCTGCCGCGGCAATGTCGGCCAGCGTCAGCTTTTCGGCATAATGGCGGTAGATAAACTGCACCATCGCCCGCTGGCGGGCCAGGTCGGCGTCGGTCTCGCCGGCGGCGGGGGCGGCGGCCCTGGCCGCCTGCAAAAGCGTGCCCCAGGCTGCCGCCAGCTGCCCCAGCGCCGCCAGTTCCCAGGCGGGGCCGGCTGTTTCGCTGGCGTCCGCCATGGCGTCCAGTGCCCGGCCCAGCCGCGCCGCCTGCGGCGTGCCGGCGGCAAAGTGCAGGCATTCCAGCCCCGGCTGCTCCACAAAGGGGCGCACCTGCTCCCGGTACAAAACCGGGCTGCCGGTAAGCAGCTGCGGCCGCACCAATACGCAAAGGAACCGGCAGTCGTTCTCGTCGGCGGCGCGGCCGCCGTGCATCTGCCGGCTGTTGACGACCAGCACATCCCCCGGCCCCAGCAGCAGATCATGGGCGTTGACGGCGTACCGCATCCGCCCCTCATAGACGCGGATGAACTCCAGATCGTCGTGCCAGTGGATCAGCACCCGGCGGTCGGGGCATTCGGCCAGGGTACCGCTCTGGATATACAGCGGCACACCTGCCCGATCGTAGCGGACGATCTCGGCCGCATCGCGCATCAGACGGATATGGTACAGCCTGTCCGGCATGGCGCATCCCCCTCCCCTGCAGCGGTTTGGCCCGCAGATACGATATTGATAGTTTTAGCGGAAAATCGCGGTAGCTTGGCGCGCTCCCGTGTTCTATTATACTATCAGAACGAGTCCGGCACAAGCCCGAAACAAGCCGTCCCCGCCGGGCGCAGCCGCCCAAAGCCCCGCCCGCCCCCAGGAAAGGAGGACCCTGCCATGTCTGCCAAACAAACCGCCTTTGCCGCCCGCATCCGCCGCTGGATGCTCGCCAATCTGCTGGTGCTGATCGAAAACGCCCCCACCGACCTGTTCCGGGACGCGTATCTCGACTTTGCCGGCGCGCTGTACCTGTCCGGCCGCGGCCGCCGGTAAAGCGCCTTGTCTGCCCGCCGCCGTCCCCCGTCTTGACAGGCGGCAGGGCGCAGGGTATAATAAAGCCACAAAATCGGTTGGCGTCTGCCGCCGTTGTGGATCTTTTTCGAAAAGCATGCTCTTTTCTTTTTCGCCACACGTCCCCCCCGCCGGGGTGCGTGTGGCATTTTTTTGTGCCTGCCGTTTTGATTTTCGCGCACTTTTTTTGCGCAGGAGGGGGACTTTTATGGACCAGACCTTTATGAAACAGCGCCCGGTACTGCCGCTGGTGGTGTCGATGGCGCTGCCCATGACGCTTTCGATGCTGGTGACCTCGCTGTACAACATCGTGGACAGCTACTTTGTCGCCCAGATCAGCGAGGACGCCATGACCGCGCTTTCGCTGGTATACCCGGTGCAGAACCTGGTCAACGCGGTGACCATCGGTTTTGCCATCGGCGTCAATGCGGTCATCGCCTTTTTCCTGGGGGCCGGCCAGCACCGGACAGCCGGCCGCGCCGCCGCGCTGGGCATTCTGCTCAACGCCCTGCACGGCGCGGTGCTGACGGCCGTCTGCCTGCTGGCCATGCCGGCTTTCCTGGCCGCCTTTACCGACTCGGCCGCCATTTTGGACATGGGGCTGCGGTATGCCAACATCGTGCTGCTGTTCAGCGTGCCCATCGGGCTGGCCATGGTCCTTGAAAAGATTACCCAGGCAATGGGGCGGATGGTCACCTCGATGGTCTGCATGCTGATCGGCTGCGTGGCCAACATCATTTTGGACCCGCTGATGATCTTCGGCATCGGGCCTTTCCCCGCCATGGGCATCGAGGGCGCGGCGCTGGCCACCGGCATCGGGCAGTGCGCCTCGATGGCTGCTTATCTGGTCTGCTGGAAGCTGCAGGGCCTGCCCATGCCGCTGCGGCTGGCCGGCGGCGCCCCGGGCGCCGGGCGGCTGTGCGCCCGGATGTACACGGTGGGCGTCCCCGCCGCGCTGAACCTGGCGCTGGCCTCGCTGCTGGTGACGGTGCTCAACGCCATCCTGGCCGCCTTCTCCCAGACTTATGTGCTGATCTTGGGCGTCTACTACAAGCTGCAGACCTTTTTGTACCTGACGGCCAACGGCATCGTGCAGGGCATCCGCCCCCTGATGGGCTACAACTACGGCGCCGGCGAGTACCGCCGGGTGCGGCAGATCTTTGCCGCCAGCCTGGGGCTGATCCTGGCCGTGATGGCCGCGGGCACCGCGCTGTGCTTTGCCATCCCGGAGCAGCTTTTGGGGCTGTTCACCCCAAACGCCGAGACGGTCGCCCTGGGCGCCCATGCGCTGCGCACCATTGCTGTCGGGTTTATCGTGTCCGGCGTGTCGCTGGCGGCGTCCGGCGCGCTGGAGGGCCTGGGCAAGGGCGTGGAATCGCTGTGGATCTCGCTGTGCCGGTATGTGGTGGTGATTTTGCCGCTGGCCTTTGCGTTCAGCCGGCTGTGGGGCGCCGACGGCGTCTGGCACGCCTTCTGGGTGACCGAGTTTCTCACCGCCGGCATCGCCTGGCTGATCTACCGCCGCGCCACCGCCTTCACCCGCCGGTCCTGACGCCGGGGATCGTCCCCCCCTGGCGGCAGCCGGCTTCACCTTGCGGAAAACGCCTTTCCGACGTATAATGTCGGAAAGGCGCAGCGTGTCGAGAAACTCGACACGCTGCAAAAGGGGCAACAGCCGCGCACGGCTTTGCCTAACGCGTCTGTTTCCCCTTTTGGAAACCCCTTCGACAAAATTTTGCGGCAAATCGCGCACTCGTCGCTTCACTCCTCGCACACAATTTGCCGCAAAATTTCCCTGTCGGTGTCTCCGTCGTCGGCACATGTCCGCCGACGGAGACGGATTTTATACCTTTTTGACAGTCTGAAGCGTTTTTTTCGCGGACGTCCGGGCGGCTGCCCGGATGCGCCGCCGAAGTTTGGAGCATCCCATGCAGTTTGTCAATTTTCTCATAAAACCGGCCTCCAGTTTGTGCAACATGCGCTGCCACTATTGCTTTTACGAGGACGAGGCCGCCAACCGCACCATGGCCAGCATGGGCGTGATGTCCCGGGACACCGCCCGCCTGCTGATCCGCGAGGCGCTGGCCGCCGTCGATTTCAACGGCCGCATCAGTTTTGCCTTCCAGGGCGGCGAGCCGACGGTGGCGAGGCTGGACTTTTTCCGCTTTTTTGTGGAGGAGACCCGCCGCCAGAACACCCGGCACATCCCCATCGACTGGTCCATCCAGACCAACGGCCTGGCCGTCGACGACCAGTGGGCGGAGTTTTTTGCCCAAAACCGGTTTTTGGTGGGGGTGTCGCTGGACGGCGACAAGGCCCTGCACGACGAGTTCCGCGTCGATGCGGCGGGCCGGGGCACCTGGACGCGGGTGCACGCCGCCGTGCAGCGGCTGCAAAAAGCCGGCGCCGAGCTGAACCTGCTGTGCGTGGTGACCAAACGCTGCGCCAAAAGCGCGGTGCGGGTGTACCATGCGCTGCAAAAGACCGGGGTGCGCTACCTGCAGTTCATCCCCTGCCTGGACCCGCTGGGCATGGAGCGGGGCGGTATGCCCTACTCGCTGCTGCCGGAGGATTACGGCGCCTTTTTGTGCGCCCTGTTTGACGAGTGGTATCGGGACTGGGCCGCCGGCCGCTACACCAGCGTGCGGCTGTTTGACGACTACGTCCACCTGGCCATGGGCATGCCGGCAGGCACCTGCGCCACCAGCGGCAGCTGCGGCGCCTACTTTGTCATCGAGGCGGACGGCAGCGTTTACCCCTGCGATTTTTACGTGCTGGACGGCTGGAAACTGGGCGCCCTGGGCGAGACCCCGCTGGCCGCCATGGGCCAGGGGCCGCTGGCGCGGCAGTTTTTGCAGGAGGGGCTGGAGCACCCCGCCCCCTGCGCCGCCTGCCCCTGGCAGGACCTTTGCTTTGGCGGCTGCAAGCGGGACTGGACCGCCGACGCCGACGGCCGGAAGCAGAACTACTACTGCCCGGCGTTCCGGCGGTTTTTCGACCACGCGGCGCCCCGCCTGGCGCAGATCGCCCGCGCCGAGCTGGCCGCCCGCGGGCGCTGACCGCCCCGCCGTGTTTTGCCAGGCCCCAAAAAGCAGGCAGCCCGCCGCACCGGAGAGATCCGGCACGGCGGGCTGTTGATCATTTTGGGGCGGTGCGGGCGCGGTCAGTAACGCTCGCGGCGGGCCATCCAGTCCTCGCACAGAGCGCGGGCCTCGTCCTCGCTGCGGCACACGCAGGAGAACAGCTCCCCGCCCTGGGTACGGTAGGAATATTCCACGCGCTTTTGTCCGTTCTTGCTGGCCGCAAAGGGGATGCAGCGTTCCTGTCCAGGCAATAAATATGCAACTTCCACAAGATCACCCTTCTATATTTGGTGGTTTTGCCGCCGTGGCATTCCGCGGCCCGCAACGGTTTTTAGTGTATCACAAACCGCCGTTTTTTTGAATGGACTTTCGGCCCCTGGCCCTGCCGCCCCCCATCGGCGCAGCGTCCCGGCGTCTCTTCTGCATTTTTGTTGCTTATGGGGATATGTGCCGGCATTTTGCCGTGGCATTTTGGCCGCCGGGGTGGTAAAATCAGGGTATCCGTTTCACAGCTTTTTCCGTCCGATCACACACAGGGGGTGTTTTTCTTGTCCCTGCCGGTACTGACCGAACAGCAGGCGCTGGCCCACCGGCTGCATGCCCATCATCTGGATGCCCCGCTGCCCGCAGGCGGGCTGGCGCAGGCCGCCGGGGCCTGCGGGCTGCAGAACTCGCCGCCCGGCGCCTGGGAGACCGCGGCCTTTGTTCGGGTGCGGGAGGCCGGCCTCGCCGGCCTGCACGACGCACTGTACCACGACAAAACGCTGCTGCAGGCCTGGAGCGTGCGGGGCGTGCCGCTGGTGTTCCCCACTGCCGACGCGGGTGTGTTTTTGGCGGCGCTGCAGGCCCGCCCCGGCGAGGAACCCTGGATCTACACCCGCGGCATCGGCCTGGCGGAGGAGTTTTTGGGCATGACGGCCGGCGAGCTGCTGCCGCTGGTGCGCCAAGCCGCCGCCGCGCTGGAGCGCGACACCGTGCAGACCAAAGAGGCGCTGGACCAGTACCTGGCCGACCGGGTGCGGCCGCTGCTGCCAGCCGAAAAGCGCCCGCTGTGGGATGCGCCGTCGATGTACGGCAGCCCCGGCCGCCAGACGGTGGGCGGGGCGGTGGTGTCCTTTCTGCTGCGCCCCTGCGCCTTTGGGGGGCAGGTGGTGTTCGGGTTCCGGCAGGGGGTGCACCCCACCTTCACCGCGCCGGCGCGCTGGCTGGGGCAGCCGCTGCCCCAGGCCGCCAGACGGTGGGCGGGGCGGTGGTGTCCTTTCTGCTGCGCCCCTGCGCCTTTGGGGGGCAGGTGGTGTTCGGGTTCCGGCAGGGGGTGCACCCCACCTTCACCGCGCCGGCGCGCTGGCTGGGGCAGCCGCTGCCCCAGGCCGACCCGGACGCCGCCGGGCGGGAGCTGGTGCGTCGGTTTTTGCACTGCTACGGCCCGGCCACGCGGCAGGAGCTGATCGACTGGCTGGGCTGCAGCCCGGCCCAGGGCAGCCGCCTGTGGGACGCCGCCGCCCCCGGCACGGCGGAGGTAACGCTGGCGGGCCGCACCCGCCGGATGCTGGCCGCCGACCTGGACGCCCTGCCCGGCCTGCCCCGCCCGCAGCAGGCGCCGCTTTTGCTGCTTGGCCCCCACGACCCCTACCTGGACCAGCGGGACCGCACCCTGCTGCTGCCGGACAAGCGGCTGCAGCGGCTGGTGTGGCGCACGGTGGGCAACCCCGGCGCGATTTTGCAGCAGGGCCGGGTGGCCGGCTGCTGGAAAAGCAAGACCCGGCGGGGCAGCCTGCTGGTGGATGCGGTTTTCTGGCAGGAGCCCGGCCCCGCCGCCCGCGCCGCGGTGCAGGCCAAAGCCGAGGCATGGGCGGCTTTCCGCCAGATGCCGCTGGCGGAGTGCCAATTCTCGGTACTGGCGTGACGCGGCCGGATACACAAGCAAAGCCGCCGGCACCCCCAAACAGGGGGGCGGGCCCGTGTTTTGTGCGGCAGGACAGGCGGCGTCAATCGCCGTCCGTCTTGCCTTGGCCGGCAGGCGGCAGGGCCTTTTGCACCAGCGCCAGGTCGGCCTGGGCGGGGGTCAGGCTGTCCAGGCGGGCCGCCAGCGCGGGGAATTTGGCGGCCGCCTCCGGTTGAGCGCCGAATACCAGGTCGTCGGCGCCGCAATGCAGGGCCAGCGCCAGCTTGCGCAGCGTCTGCACCGTCATGCCCTTGCGGCCGGTCTCGATATCGGCCAGAAACTGCACCGAGATCTCGGCGCACTCGGCCAGTTTTTCCCTTGTCAGCGCCAGCTCCTCGCGGCGGCACCGCAGCCGCCGGCCGATCGCGCTGTTTACAGCGGCGTCAAATCCCACGAGGCTCTGCCTCCTTTCCCCCATCGTTGTCCCCGCCGGCCTGCGTTCGCCCTGCCCTGCTTTGGGCGGCGGGTGCCTTTCCATCCACGTTCCTGCCGATAGAACGCATTATTTCTCCACTCCGTGGAGAATTAGCGAAGGCGCCTTCGCTGCGCTTTACCAAATCTTTCCATTTTGCAGCTTTGCCCATGGCTGCACGCAAAGCCGGGTCTTACAGTAAAGGTAACACTTCCTGCAAAAAATAGCAACGTTTTTTTCAAACGCGGCGGCCGCAGCAGCCAAAAAAAGCAAAGCCGCCGGCACCCAGTTGCGGCTGCCGGCGGCTTTGCTATGGACGTATTTTGAGGATAGAGAAGATGTCAGTTTATTGTCAGGGGCTGGCCGCTCCCTGCCCGGCCGGGCGGGGCCGTTACTCCGCCTTAGCGGAGTGCGCACAAGGAAACTTTGCCGCAAAATCTATCAAAAACAGGCCGTTGGCTGCGTTGCCGTCGCTTGGCGTCCACAAAGGACGCCGGCGTTCCGGCGCCTTGCCGCCGGCCTGTTTTTGCGATTTTTTCGGTGCTTCGCAGTTTTGCCGCTTGCGCGGCAAAACCAAAGCTTCCTTGCGTTTACTCCGCCTTGACGGCCTTCTTTTTGCGGACGGCCAGCACCAGCTTGACGATGAACACCACCGTCACGACGCCCAGCACCACATCCAGCGCGATCAGCGCGATCTGCCACCAGGGGGTGACAGCCACGATGTGGGTGTCGGCGGTAAAGCCGTTCATGGCGTTGGAGTTGGCCACCGTGTACAGGATGCGGTGGGACGCCTGGCGCATGGCCTGGGTGATGTCCGGGTCGCCCTGGTACAGGGTCAGCAGGTCAGTGGTCCACTGCTCGGCGCTGGAGTCCCAGCCGTCGGTGCCGGCCAGCAGGCCCCAGGCCACGTCAAAGCTCTTCATGGTGATGCCGTAGGCGGCAAAGGCAGAGTTGCCGGAGAAGTCGGTCAGCGCAAAGCCGTCCATGCCCCACTCGCCGCGCAGCACGCTGGTCATCAGGCCCTCGTGCGCGCCCGACCAGGTGGCGCCAAAGCGGGCGAAGGAGTTCATCACGTTTTTGGCGCCGCCCTCGGTGACGGCGATGCGGAAGGGCTCCAGATACAGCTCGCGGATGGTCTGCTCGTCCGCCCAGGTGGAGATGCAGCGGCAGTGGCTCTCGGTGTCGTTGAGGGCAAAGTGCTTGATGTAGACGTAGACGCCCTTGGACTGGATGCCCTGGACCTCGGCGGCGGCGATCTTGCCGGAGAGGAAGGGATCCTCGGAGTAATACTCGAAGTTGCGTCCGCTGTAGGCGGTGCGGTGCAGGTTCATGGCGGGGCCGTACAGGCCGGAGGCGCCCAGGTCCAGCATATCGTTGCCGATGCAGCGGCCGACCTCCTCCATCAGCTCCACATTGTAGGTGGCGGCCATGATGTTCTCGTCCGAGTAGGCGCAGTGGCAGGTGGAAACGCCGGTCAGCGTCTGGGTAAAGCCCTGGGGGCCGTTGTCGTCCACGGTGGCAGGCTTGGAGACCGACTCCACCAGCGCGGTGTTGTGGTAGCCCTTGCCGATCAGCTCGGCCATCTCCTCAAAGGTCAGCTGGTCCAGCAGCGTCTCCCACTGGGGATCGTCGTAGTCCAGGCCGATCATCATGCCCAGGGTCATGCCGTTGTCGGCGCCCATGGTGGGCATCTCGGTGGTGGAGCCTTCGATTCCGTTGTAGGTCTGGTAGAGGTTCAGATCGGCCAGGATGGCGTCGTTGGCCTCCAGCTCAAACACCTGGGGCCAGGTACCCTGCCAGTCGCTGCGGGACAGCACGGTCATGGTATCCTCGACGCCGTAATAGTCCAGGCTGGCGTTGTCGAACTGGTTGGTGATCTCGGCACCGGTGGCGGCGGAAACGGCGTAGGTGGTGGTGTCGATGGCGGCATTGGTGTACTGCCAGGCCATGGCGGCGTCACCGTCGGCGGTCATGCCGTTCTCAACGGTGCAGCCCTTGGCAGCCAGGATGTTGTTCAGCGCATCGTGGGCGTCATGGCCGGCGGTCAGGTAGTAGTCGCCGGCGTCCAGGATGTAGGTCTGGGCGGTCTCGGCGTCGTAGCAGGCCAGCTCGGAGCGGGGCACCGTGATGGTGACGGTCTCGCTGGCGCCGGGCTCCAGCAGCTCGGTCTTGTCAAAGCCGCACAGCTCGACGGAAGCCTTCTCGATGCCGTTCTGCCGGTCGTAGTCGGTGTAGGGGGACTGGAAGTAGACCTGCACGACCTCCTTGCCGGCCACACTGCCGGTGTTGGTGACGGTAACGTTGACGATAAAGCTGTCGGAGGCGGCGTCATAGCTGGCGCTGAAGTTCGACCAGTCGAAGGTGGTGTAGCTCAGGCCGTAGCCGAAGGGATAGGCCACGGTGGAGGCGTAGTCGTAGTCGCCGGCGTTGCCCTGGCCCAGCACCACGTCCTCGTAGCGGGTCTCGTAGTAGCGGTAGCCGACGTAGATGCCCTCCTGGTAGGCGATGTAGTAGGCGTTGCCGTCCAAACCGCCGTTGGAGACCGAGTACCAGGTGGCGGTGTCGTTCTCGTCAAAGTTGGAATAGGTCTGGGCGTAGTAGCCCACCAGGCCGGGGGCGGTGGTGTTGTCGTAGCAGTAGGTGTCCACCAGCTTGCCGGAGGGGTTGACGTTGCCCACCAGGATGTCGGCAACGGCATTCAGGCCCCAGGTGCCGGTGTAGCCGATCCACAGCACGGCGTCCACGCCGTAGGCCGGGTCGTCGATAAAGTCGCATTCCAGCGCGTTGGTGGAGTTGATCAGGACGATGACCTTGTCGAATTCCCCGTTGGCCATTTCCAGCATGTCCCGCTCCTCCTGGGTCAGCGACAGGACGTTGGTGCCGTCGGTGTAGTCGCCGTATTCCAGGTCGGCGCCCTCGCCGGCCACGCGGGAGATGGTGACGATGGCGGCGTCGCCGTACTCGGCAAAGCTGGAGCGCACGTCGGTGATCTCGGCGCCGGCGGCCACGTCGGCAGCCTCCACGTTGGTGCCGTACAGCGAGACGGGCACCTCGTTGATGTGCCAGGCGGCCCGGTCGCCCAGGCTGACGCCCTTGCCGGGGGTGCGGACGTAGTCAGCGCCCGCGCCGGTGGTGTAGAAATCCCACAGGGTGGGGTTGACTTCCAGGCCGACTTCCTCCAGGGCTTCCTTCAGCGTGGGGGCGTTGGAGGTGTCGATGTCCGCCGAGCCGGTGCCGCAGGTGACGATGTCCACCGAAGAATGGCTCAGCGTGCTGACCTTGTCGCCGGCGGACAGCGGCAGCGCGCCGTTGTTTTTCAGCAGCACGGCGCCCTCGCCGGTCAGCTGCTCGGCGATCTCCCTGTCGTGGGCTTCCAGCTCCTCGACGCTGGAGAAATCGCTCTCGTAATAGACGGCGTCGTCATCGGTGCCGCGGGTGTCGTAGGTGGACACCTGCAACGCGATGTTGACCGCCTGCGAGCTGGCAAACGCCAGGTTGGTGCCGATGCAGGCCCCCGCGAACAGCACGGCGAACACGCCGGTCAGCACGCTGTACAGCACAACGCCGGAACCTTTCTTTTTGGTTTTCTTTTCCATGTTTCTCTCCTTCTGTGGGCTCGCTTTCTCTATCCTTTCCACCGGGCGATGGTCCGGCGGCGTCCCGATGCCTTGTATTGTAAATACAGTGTAAACGGCCCGCAAGGGGGTTGGGAAAATCGGTCTTTCCGGCGCGAAAATCGGTTTTTGGGCGTAAAAAAACGCCGTCCGTTTTTGGCGGTTTTGCACAAAAGCGGGCGGCAATTTTTTCTTTTTGGGGGACGGCGTCAGGGCGCCGGCCGGGGGAATACGATGCGCAGCGTAAACACGCCGTCCTGCACGTCGGAGGTCAGCTGCCCGCCGTAGCGGCGGACGATGCGGCGGATGTTTTTCAGCCCGTAGCCGTGGTTTTTCTGCCGGGGCAGGCCGTCCTCGATGGCGACGCTGCCGTGCACCGGGTTGGCCACGTTGACCACCACAAAGCCCTGGCGGCGGCGGACCAGCACCTCCACCAGCCGGCGGTCGGGCGCGGCAAAGCCGGATACCGCCTCCAGGGCGTTGTCCAGCGCGGCGGCAAACAGGCCGTACAGGTCGGCCGGGTCCAGAAATTCCAGGCAGGCGCCGTCGGCCACGCAGTTCAGCGTGATGCCGGCGTCCTCGCACTGCATGGCCTTCTCGGTCAAAACGGTATCCAGCACGTCGCTGCCGGTGCGCACCATGGCGTCCAGCGCCTGCACCGCCTGCTCGGCCTGGGGGTCGGGCGGGGCGCCGGCGGCCCGCAGCCGGGCCAGCTCCACTTTTAAGGCGTGGCAGCGCCGGTTGATCAGCTCCACGCCGCGGCGGGCATTGGCGTACTGGCGCTTCTGCTGCTCATACAAAAGGTTCAGCGTGTTCAGCTCCCGCTGCAAAACGCCTTTTTTGTACAGCTCGTTCTGCAGGTACAAAACCGTCAGGCAGTAAAACTGGCCCAGCACCGCCGGCAGCACAATGGCCTCGTTCCAGGCCACCACGCCCACGCCCTGGCTGAGCAGCTCAAACAAAATGGAAAACAACAGCGCCAGCAGCGCGGCGCTGGCCAGCTGGCCGATGCCCACGTCGTAGCCGCCGTTCCAGGGCATCCAGCGGCAGGCGGTAAACCGCAGCAGGGCGAACAGCAGCGCGCTGAACGCCACCTCCACCCACCAGAACTGCCGCCAGGGCAGGGTGCTGCCGCCCAAAGCCAGGCCCTGCGCCGCCATCCACAGCTCGTGCACCGCCTGCATGCCCACCTGGGCCAGCACGGCGCAGTAGGCCGCGCCCATCGGGGGCAGCAGGGCGCAGCTGTACGCCAGCGACGCCACCACCAGCCCTATCAACGCACGGTGCAGCAGCGCCCATTCGTCCTGCCCCAGCGGATAAAGCAGCAGCGCCGCCAGCAGCAGCGCGGGCAGGCCCAGCGCCGCGCGCAGCGGATAGTGTCCTCGGTGGGACAGCGGGTCGATGAAAGCCATGGCCCCCAGCCAGGCCAGCCCGCCTTCCAGCGCGGAGCTGCCCAGCACCGCCGCCCAGCTCATGTCTCGCCCCCGATGTAGGCGGTGACCGCCGCCGCAAAGGGGGCGCGGCAGCGGCGGCTGATCTCCAGTAGGCTGCCCGCCACCGTCACGGTGTCCCCCGCCAAGCCGGTAACGTGGCGCAGGTTGACCAGGTAGCACTGGTTGCAGCGGGCAAAGTGCCAGGGGGCCAGCTCCTTCTCGGCGGCGGAGAGGGAGCCGCGCAGCGCGAACGCCCCCTGCTCGGTATGGTAATAGAGCATGCGGTCGCGGGTCTCCAGGTAGTAGATCTGCCGCACGTCCAGCCGGCGGAGGCCGTCGGCCAGGCTGAGAGTGACCGTGTGGCCGGCCCGGCTGCGTGCCCGGCGCACCGCCCGGTCCATCTTGATGCTGAACACCGGGTAGTTGACCGGCTTTAAGATAAAGTCCAGCGCCTCCACCTCGTAGCCCTGCACGGCGTAGCGGGCGATGTTGGTGATAAAAAGGATGACCGCCTCGCAGCCCTGCCGCCGCAGCTGCCGGGCGGCCTGCATGCCGCTGGTGCCGGGCATCTCCACGTCCAAAAACAAAATATCAAAGGCGGGGTCGTACTGCGCCAGCAGCTGGTCGGCGGTGGCAAAGGCGCAGGTCTCCAGCGCCAGGCCGTGCTCGGCGGCATAGCGGTCCAGGCAGGACTTCAGCTGGGCGGCCTCGGCCGCGTCGTCCTCCACGCAGGCAATCTTCAGCATACAAAAACACCGCCTTCCCTTGGCGGAGTGCGCACAAAAAAGCTTTGCCGCAAAATCTACCCAAAACAGGCCGTTGGCTGCGTTGCCGCCAACCCGTATTTGCGATTTTCGGCGTTTCGCAGGTTTGCTGCTTGCGCAGCAAAACCAAAGCTTCCTTATGCTTACTCCGCCTTACCGATACCGCACCCTCCAACGCCGCGGTCCGCGGCGCGGGGTCTCTGGGTCTCAGTATACAGGAAAGCGGCGTTTTTTTCAATCAACAGTCGGCGGGGCGTCCCGGTCATTCCGCAGCCACGGGCGCGTCTGGGCGGGCAAGGTCGGCGTGCTCCCGCCGCAGCAGGATGCCGCCCAGCACGGCCGCCAGCACGGCGGTGCCGGCAAAGTTCAGCCAGATGCCGGTCAGGCCCAGCGGCCACAGCACCAAAATCAGCGCCACCGGGAACACCAGCGCCGTGGACACCGAGATGATGGTGGCGGGCACCGCCTTTTCCACCGCCAGCAGGTAGCTTTGCACCCAGAAGGAGAACCACCGGGTCAGGTAGGTCAGGCTGAACAGCCGCACCGCAAAGGCGGCCATGGCCAGCGCGTCGGCGCCGCCGTCCGCCATGAACAGCCCCGCGATCTGGCCGGGGAAGGCAAACAGCACCACCGCCGAAAGTAAGCCCACCGCCGCCGCGGCGGTGCGGCAGCATTTTTCAATGGCGCGCACCCGGCTGTACCGCCCGGCGCCCCAGTTGTAGCCCACCGCCGGCTGGAGCGAGTCGCACATGCCGTACAAAAGCGGCTGGATAAAGCCGTCGGCGTACATCAATACGCCGTAGATGGAGACGGCATTCTCGCCGCCCAGCCGCACCAGCAGCACGTTCATGATGATGCTGGTGATGCGGCCGGCGATGTTGTTCAGGAAAGTGGGCAGGCCGCAGGAAGCGATCTTTTTGACAATGTCCGGTGAAAATCTCGGCCTGCAGAAACGTAGCTTGAGCCTGCCCATCGCAAAGGGGACAAGCGCCAGCAGCACGCAGACGATCATGCCCAGGCAGGTGCCCAGCGCCGCGGCCCAGATGCCCCAGCCGAACACGCCCAAAAACAGAAATTCCAGCCCGGCGCTGAGCACCGACATCAGGATGTTCAGCATCATGCTGCCCTTGATCTGGCCGCAGATGCGCAGGTAGTTGTCGGTGGCAAAGACGATGGTGGTCACCGGCGAGCAGAGAGCGTACACCCGCAGGTACTGCACCGCAAATGCGGCAAACTCGCCCTCGGCGCCCATCAGGCCGATCAGGACCGGCGCGATGGCATACATCACCGCGCCCACCAGAATGCCGGTGCCAAAGATCATCAGGCAGGCACAGGTAAAGATGTTGTTGGCCTTTTTGTCCTGCCCCTGCCCCAGCGCGATGGAGATGGGCACCGACGACCCCACGCCGATCAGGTCGGCCAGGGCAAAGTTGATGATGACGAAAGGCATGGCCAGGTTGAGCGCGGCAAAGGCCGTGCTGCTCAAAAACTGGCCCACCAGGATGCCGTCCGCCAGCTGGTAGATCGCCGAGGCAAGCATGCCGATGGCGCCGGGCAGCGCGGCCATAAAAAACAGTTTTGCGGGCGGCGTTTTCAAAAACATCGTCTGCTGGTCCATTTTGTGTTTGCTCCTCCTTGGGGGATATCCAAATGATCAAAACTTTGCCAAAGCTGCGGATGCCGGAACGGGGCCGCGCCGGGGCGCAGCGTCAATCCTTGGTCCCGCGCTGCCGCCCGTTTTGGGGCATCCGCGCCCGGAATTGGGCGCACAGCTCGTCGGCAAACGCCTCGTATACAGAGATGAACTCTGCCGAAAACTTTGCCAGCATCGCTTCCAGGGCGGCATTTTCGGCCGCGTAGACGTCCTTCAGGATGGTGCGGGCGTAGTCCACGCCGGCCGGCGTCAGGCAGATGGTCTTTTCGCGGCCGTCGCCGTGGCGCAGCGTCAGGTAGCCCTGCTGCTGCATCCGGTGCACGATGGTGTTGATGGTGGTCTTGGGGATCAGCCATTCCTCGCAGACCTGCTTCTGGCTGTGGGGCCGGCCGTCGTCCAGCGCGTAAAGCAGCGCCAGCGTGTTTTCCTCCACGCCCAGGCGCCGGGCGCAGTAATAGTACGCCCCGTCAATGCGGTTGAAGGCCTGCGTCAGCCGGCGGATCAGCCGCTGCTTTTCTTCCCGATCCATAGGGTTCTCCTCCCCTGCGCAGGGCGGGCTGTCCCCCGTCCGCCGCGCGGCGTTCTGCTGCGGCGGCACAACAAAATACGGTTTCGTACCAAGGCAGCAAAGGCCAGTATAGTACGAAACCGTATTTTTGTCAACCGTTCTGCCCGGCACCGGTTTGCCGGGGCCCGGCATAGCCGCGCACCCCGCCGCGTACACTTGCGTCAGCGGGGGTGCGCGCCGGGTCAGCCGCCGGCCAGGATGACCTGCTCCAGCGCGGCGGCGTCGGCGGCCAGGTAGTCGGCCCCGGCCTCCCGCAGCTCGGCCTCGGTGCGGAAGCCCCACAGCACGCCGCAGCACCGCAGCCCGGCGTTTTTGCCAGTGCACACATCCACGTTGCTGTCCCCCACATACAGGGTGGACGCCGCCTGCGCCCCGATGGCCTCCATCAGCGCCAGGGTGCCCTGGGGCGCGGGCTTTTTGGGCACGCCGGGCAGCGCGCCCCGCACCACGGCAAACAGGCCGTCGTCAAAGTAGTGGGCCACCACCCGCCGGGCCAGCGCGTCGTCCTTGTTGGAGAACACCGCCATCTGCACCCCCGCCGCGGCCAGCCGGGCCAGCAGCTCCGGCACGCCGGGGTAGGGGCGGGTCTTGTCGAACATATGGGCGTCGTAGTCGGCGTCAAAGGCGCGGTAGGCGTCGGCCAGCGTTTCGGGCGTGCGGCAGGCTTCCGGCGTCAGGCGCTCGATCAGCTTGGGGATGCCGTTGCCCACAAAATAGCGGTACCGGTCGGCGGTGTGGGTGGGCCAGCCGCGGGCCGCGCACAGCCGGTTGCCGGCGTCGGCCAGGTCGTCGATGGTGTTGAGCAGCGTTCCGTCCAAATCAAACAATACTGTTTTATACATCTTTCTTTCCCCCTCTGCCGGGCGGCCTGGCCCGGCTGCTTGTCAGCTACGCTCCCATTATATCGGCTCAGAGCCCAAAGGGCAATGCCCCGCACGGCGCGCAGGCCGGCCGGGCGTTTTTTTTGCGGCCGGGGCGGCATTCTGCCAAATCCAGGCGATGCGGGTCGTATAAATATGGGATGCTTTTTGAAAGACGCGGACCTGTAAAAATCCGCCTTTTGGCCGGCAGCGCCCCGCCATGGGGTTTCTTTTGGCGAAAAATGTGTTACAATGTGGTTACTTATGGGTGCGCCGCCGGGGCGGCAGCGCGCCAAACGGGGGGATACCAATGGATTTTGTACTGGAAATTTTGAAAGCCGTGGTCTACGGCGTGATCGAGGGCATTACCGAGTGGCTGCCTGTCTCCAGCACCGGCCACATGATCCTGGCCGAGCAGGTGCTGAAATTCCAGCTGTCCGCCGCCTTTATGGAGATGTTCCGCGTGGTCATCCAGCTGGGGGCGATTTTGGCGGTGGTGGTGCTGTACTTCCACAAGCTGTGGCCCTTCTGCCTGGACAACGGGCGGGACACCGGCCCGGCCCGGCATGTGCGCTGGCCGGTGATGCGGCTGTGGTTCAAGATCATCGTTTCCTGCCTGCCCGCTGCGGTGCTGGGCATCCTGCTGGACGACTGGATGGACGACCACCTGTACAACAGCATTGTGGTGGCGCTGATGCTGATCGTTTACGGCATCGCCTTTATCCTGATCGAGCGCCGGCCCCGCCCGCCCAAAACCACCAAGCTCAGCCGCATCACCTACAAAAGCGCCCTGGCCGTGGGCGGGTGGCAGGTGCTGGCCTTGATCCCCGGCACCAGCCGCAGCGGTGCGACCATCCTGGGCGGCATGCTGTGCGGGCTGTCCCGGCCGGTGGCGTCCCAGTTCACCTTCTTTTTGGCCATCCCGGTCATGGCGGGGGCCAGCGGGCTCAAGCTGGTCAAGTTTTTCCTGGACGGCAACACGCTGACCGGCAGCGAGGTCATCATCCTGCTGGTGGGCTGCGCGGTGGCTTTTTTGGTATCCATTGCGGCCATCCGCTTTTTGATGAACTATGTCAAGAGCCACAGCTTTACGGTGTTCGGCTGGTACCGCATCGTGCTGGGCGTGGTGGTGCTGGGCGTGTTTTTGGCACAGACCCTGGCCGGCGGCGCGCCGGCCGCGGCATAAACAGCCTGCCGTCCGCAGCATATAAACCGCATACACAAAGGGGGCAACAGCCGCGCACGGCTGCGCCTACCGCGTCTGTTTCCCCCTTTGGAATCCCCTTCGACAAAATTTTACGGCAAACCGCGCACTCGTCGCTTTGCTCCTCGCACACAATTTGCCGTAAAATTTCCCTGTCGGTGTCGCCGTCGTCGGCGCATGTCCGCCGACGGCGACGGATTTTGGCTTTTTCGAAAATCTGAGGCGGGCGCCCTGAGGGCGCCCGCCTTTTGCTGTGTTTTTGCCGGGCCGGATCACTGCCCGAAGTACGCCGCGATCTGCTGCATGCGCTGCACCTGGTGCACGTGGAAGGGGCAGCGGCTGTCGCAGTGGCCGCAGGCCACGCAGTCGGAGGCGTGCTTTTCCAGCGTGCGGTAGTGCTCCCCGGCAAGCGCGTCGCCCATGTTGGCCAGATCGTAGTATTTGTTGATCAGCCCCACGTCCAGCCCCATGGGGCAGGGCGCGCAGTGGTTGCAGTAAACGCAGACACCCTCGGCCGCCTTGGGGGCCACGCCGCCCAGGGCGGAGTAGTCGGTCTGTTCCGCCGGGGCGTCAAAATAGCCCAGCAGCGCCTGCAGGTCGGCGCGGTCCCGCACGCCGGGCAGCACCGTCAGCACGCCGGGGCGGTCCAGCGCATAGCGGATGCACTGGTACCGGTCCAGCGCCAGGCCGAAGGGCGACCGCTTTGCGTCCAGCAGCTGGCCGCCGGCAAAGGCTTTCATCACCGAGATGCCCACGCCCTCGGCCTCGCAGCGGCGGTAAAGGGCCATGCGCTCGTCCACGGCGCCGGCGGCGTACTCGCCCTGCTGGTAGTCGTAGGCGGGGTTGATGCTGAACATCAGCATGTCCAGCAGCCCCTCGTCCAGCACCCGGTTGACCACCGCCGGGGTGTGGCTGCTCATGCCGATGTGCCGCACCACGCCCTGGCGCTTGAGCTCCAGGATGTAGTCGATGGTGCCGGCAGCCCTGGCTTTGGCGTAGTCGCTCTCCTCGTCGATGCAGTGGATGAAGCCGAAGTCGATGTAGTCGGTTTTCAGCTGGGTCAGCTGCCAGTCCACCGACCGCTTGATGGCGTCCAGGTCCAGCGTCCAGCCGTACTTGCCGGTGGTGTACTCGGCGCCGAAATGGATCTGGAAATACACCTTGTCCCGCATGCCGGCGGCGGCCACCGCCCGGCCGTAGGGCGCAAAGGGCGCGGCGTCGCCCGACGCCATATCAAAGTAGTTGACGCCGTTTTCCAGTGCCATGGCCATGGTGGCCTCGATCTCTTTGTCCCCGGCCTGGCCGATGGCGCTGGACCCCAGGCCCAGCACGCCGATCTGCTCGCCGCCATGGGGCAGTTTCCGGTATTGCATGGCAAACCCTCCTGATGATGCAAGCCGGCCGCGCAGGGCACGGTGCCTTGCGCGGCCTGTGTAGCTGTATTGTACCGCATCCGGCGGCAGGATGTAAAATACCTGTTTGCAATGCCGCCGCATAGCCAAAAGGCATACGGCGGTCACTGCGGGGCTTGTTCCAGGCGGTCCCGGCCGGCGGCGTACAGCGCGCAGACCAGCCCGCACAGGCCGACGGCCCCCCAGCAGGCGGACAGCGCCAGGTCCACCAGCACAAAGTCCGGGTCATACAAAAAGGCCACCACCGTCTGGGGCAGTTCGATGCAGCTGCCGAACAAAAAGGCCAGCATGCCGGTAAAGGCCAGCCCCTGCCCGTAAGGGGCGCCCGGCAGGAAAAACGCCTTGAGCAGCGACGCCAGAAAGCACAGCACCGCCAGGATGCTGAGCACCTGCAGGATATGCCCGGTGCGCGCCAGCGACGACGGACGCACGGCAAACCGCTCGATGGCGACCCAAACCGGCGCGGCCAGCACCGGCAGGCCCAGCGCCGCCGGGGCCGGGCGGCGGGACGGCGCCCACATGGCCCGCACGCCAAACGCCGCAAACCACAGCCCGCTGACCAGCAGCAACACGCCCCGCAGGGCGGCAAAGCCGTCCTGCCAAAGGGCAAGGCAGGTGCTCAGGCCGGTTTCCAGCAGCAGGGCGGCGGCCAGCAGCATGGCAAGGCCCAGCGCCCGCCGGGGCCGGGCCAGCGCCCGCGGCGTTTTGGACGCGGCGCGGGACAGCGCAAACAATACCGCAGCAGCAGCGGCGGCCGCGGCGTAGCGGTACCAGGCCTGGCCCGCCAGCACAAAGCCGGTGGCCGGGTCGGACCAGAACAACAGGTCGGCGGTGCGCAGCGCGCCCAGCGCCAGACAGAAAATCAGCGACAAAACTGCCGCGGCAGCTCGATTCATGGCAGGCTCCTTTGCCGGAAAGCATAAGCGGGACAGGCCCCGCATAGATTGGTGCCAAAAGGGAAAACGGGCAGCCGGCGCCGGGGACAGGCTTTTCCCCCGCAGGCCGGCCATTTCTATTCTAGCGGGGCGGCGGGCAAATTGCAAGACCGCGCCGGGCCCGCCCCGCCCTGTGCCCGCCATGCAGGAGGTGTCCGCCCCTATGAAAACCACCGTCAAACGCACCCTGCTGGGCGCGGCGCTGCTGGCCGCGCTGGCCGCGGTCCTGCCGTTTTTGTGCCTGGTGCCGCTGTTTGCGCCGGGGCAGGCCGGCAGCAGCGGGCAGGCCGCCGCCCCGGACACAGCCGAAGCCGGCAGCCAAACCGAGAGCGCCGCGGCCACGGCGGCTCCCACCGCCGAACCCCGCGCCGAGCCGCAGGCCATCCTTTTGTGGGACGAAGCCCAGGGCCAGGCCGTGAGCGTACCGGCCCGCGAGTACATGATGGGCGCCGCCGCCTGCGAGATGCCCATGACCTGGCCGGACGCCGCCCTGCAGGCCCAGATGGTGGCCAGCCACAGCTGGGCGCTGTACCAGCTGGCCCACAGCGACGCCGCGGGCACGGCCATCACCGTCAACAGCGACCAGTGCAGCGGCTGGACCACCCAGGCCGTGCTGCAAAGCCGCTGGGGCGACGAGTTTGACGCCAACTGGCAGCGGCTGGGCCGGCTGGCCGACCAGGTGCTGTACGACCTGGTTTTGTACGAGGGCCAGCCGGCCGCCGCCTGCTACCATGCCGTCAGCAGCGGGCACACCCAGGCCAGCCAGCGGGTGTGGGTGGAGGCGCTGCCCTACCTGCAGGGGGTGGACTCGGCCTGGGACCAGTACGCCGACGGGTTTGAGGTATCGGTGCAGTACACGGCGCAGCAGGTGTCGGACGCGCTGGCCTCCGGGCTGGGCATCCAGGCCGGGCAGTCGGGCAGCGGCCCCGCCGGCTGGGTGGGCGAAACGGTCTGGGACGACGCCGGCTATGTGGAAAGCATCACGCTGTGCGGGCAGCAGGTGTCCGGCACGCAGGTGCGCAGCGCGCTGAGCCTGCGCTCGGCCTGCTTTGCCATTGCCTGGCAGGACGGGCAGTTTACCGTGACCACCCGCGGCTACGGCCACGGCGTGGGGCTGAGCCAGGCCGGGGCCCGCGCCATGGCCGCCGGCGGCAGCAGCTGGCAGGAGATCCTGCTGTACTACTTTCCCGGCACCGAGATCGGCAGCGCCGGCGCATGAGCGCCCCGCCGCACAAAACCGCCCCCGCATGCCGCTGGCATGCGGGGGCGGTGCAGCGTTTTGGAGGCCAACCGGACCGTAAGGCCCGGCTCTCAGGCCGGAGATCGTCCGCCGACGGCGACGGATTTTAACTTTTTCGACGATCTGAAACACTTCCATGCCGGCGGCATGGAAGCGGTTTATTGCCGGTCCCTTGCGGCGGCCGGCGGGGGGTCAGCGGGCGGGGAACAGCTGTTCCAGCACCTGCAGCACGCCGTACTCGCTGTTGGCAGGGGCGCGGTGTTTGGCAGCGGCCAGCACCTCGGGGCGGGCGTTGGCCACGGCGTAGCTTTCGCCCACAAAGGCCAGCATCTCCAGGTCGTTGCCGCTGTCACCAAAGGCGATGCACTCCTCAGGGCGGACGCCGTACTCGTCCAACAGCAGCCGGATGCCGGCGGCCTTGTGCAGGCCGGTGGCGATCAGGTCGATGCAGCCGTTGCCGCCGCCGGTGGGCGTCATGCCGGCGGGCAGGCGGCGGCGCAGGCCGTCGAACCACCGGTCGGTCTCCGCCTCCGGCACCAGCAGGCAGAGTTTGAGGATCTCGTCGTCGATAGCGTCCAGGTTTTCCTCCACGGTGGAGCTGGGATAAAAATGCGCCAGGATGGCTGCCAGGTCGGGCGGCAGGTTGGCGGGCAGGTAAGCCTGCTTTTTGCCGCAGACCAGCAGCGCCGCCTGGGGATAGGCCCGGTGATCCCGCAGCGCGCGGGCCACCGGCTTCCAAAGCGTTTCCGGGATGGCGGCGCAGAACAGCGTGCGGCCGCCCTCGGCCCGGACCCAGGCGCCGTTTTCGGCCACATAGCTCAGTTCCTCGCCGCGGGGGCCGAAATAGTTGCGCATGCAGTAGTATTGGTCGCCGCTGGCCAGCACAAAGTGGCAGCCGGCGGCCTTGATGCGGTCAAATACCCGCCAGAATCGGCCGGGATCCAGCCGGCTTTTGGGGTCCAGCAGCGTGCCGTCCAGGTCGGTGGCGATCAGTTTGATCATACGGGTCTCCTTTTCGTTTCCGTCAGAGAAGGGCTTGTCCGGGCGGTGCCGCTTGCCTGGTATTGCAGGGCGGCCGGGAACGGGCGGCGACGCGGAAGCGGCAGCCCGCCGCCAAGATTGGCGACGGAACGATGCTTGTATCGTCCCGAAAACCCTGCGATACCGCAAGGCCTTCGCGGCGGGCGTGAACGCCCGCCGGGGAGGTTTGCGGCGGGGTGATGCTGCGGTTTTGTGCAAGCGCCGCACCGCAGAGTTCTGTAATGCCGCAGGACCTGGGAAGTCTGCGGCGGCCCGGAAGGGTATTGGCAGGGCAAGGTGCGGCACCCCTCAGTCGGCTGACGCCGACATTACCGGTTTGCGGTGCCCGCATCGCGCTGCGTGTGCTGAAGCACACTTGCGTTCTGCGACCGCTGCACCTGCTCCGTCTCGCTGTATCCGCCGCAGGCGGCGCTCGACTCCGCAGCCCCTTGCAGGGGAGCCTTTTAGGTGGAAACCGTTTGCAAAGCCTCCCCTGTAAGGGGAGGTGGATGCGCCGGAAGGCGCAGACGGAGGGGTGCATTGCCGCTTTGCGGCGGAAATATCCTGCAAAGCCTGGCAGGGCCTTGCCCCGTGTTTCGTAGGGGATGATGCTTGCATCGTCCCGGAAACCCTGCGGCGGCGCAGACCCCCAAGCGGCGGGCGTGAACGCCCGCCCTACATTGCGGCCGGGAACGAGAGGCAACGTGGAAGCGGCAGTCCGCCGCCAGGCCCGACCGCGGGCCGATGCAAGCATCGGCCCCTACGCTGGGGGCGGCGCAGGCCTTGCCGGCCGATGCCAGGCACCGCCCCCGCGGAGGGGCACTTCCCGCAGGCGCCGGCTCGCCGCGCAGGGCGCGCGCCGCCCGGCAAAGCGGATCGTATCGTTACGCGATCAAAAATCAGCCGGCGGCTGACATCGCACAGCCCAAAAGCCCCCTCAACGCCCGATGGGCGCGGTCTTTTGGGCCAGCCAGGCGCACTCCGCCTCCGTCAGGCGGGGGGCCAGGGTGTCGTACACCAGCTTGTGGTAGGCGTTGAGCCAGTCGATCTGGGCGCGGCTCAGCTCGTCCGCCAGCACCGGCTCCGCGGCGATGGGCACGTAGGTCATCGGCTCAAAGCCCAGCCAGCGGCCGTACTGGTTCTCGCCCCGGTCAACGCAGACCAGCTCGTTCTCGATGCGGATGCCCACCTCGTCGGTCTCGTAGACGCCCGGCTCGTCGGTGATGGTCATGCCGGGGCGGAACACCACGGCGTTGTTGGGGCGCAGGCTCTGGGGGCCTTCGTGCACGTTGCCCATAAAGCCCACGCCGTGGCCGGTGCCGCAGCGGTAGTTGATCTGATGCTGCCACAGCGGGCCGCGGGCAAAGCTGTCCAGCGCAAAGCCGGTGCAGTAGTCCAGCCACTGGGCACGGGCGATGTCGATGTGGCACTGCAGCGTCCAGGTGTAATATCTGCGCTCGTTGTCGGTCAGCGGGCCGACGGGGTAGGTGCGGGTGATGTCGGTGGTGCCGCAGTCATACTGGCCGCCGCAGTCCACCAGCAAAAAGCCGTGGGGCTCGATGGCGCTGTCGGCGCCGGGGCGGGCGGTGTAGTGCATCATGGCGGCGTTGGGGCCGTAGGCCGCGATGGTGGTAAAGCTCTCCTCGTCAAAGCCGGGCTGCTCGGCGCGGCGGCGGTGCAGCATCGTGTCGATGTCCGCCTCCCGCAGGGCCCTGCCCTCAGCCAGCGCCTGCTCCAGATCCATCTGGAACCGCACCATCGCCACGCCGTCGCGGATGTGGCACTCCTTCAGGTTTGCCAGCTCCACCTCGTTCTTGACGCCCTTCAGCGCGGTGATGGGGTCGGCGCCGGGCTTTACGGTCAGGTGCGGGTTGGCCTGCAGCGCGGCGTACAGGTCGTAGTTGGTGGAATCCTTCTCCACCAGCACCGTCTCGCCGCGGTCCAGCGCGGCCACAAAGTCCAGCAGCTCGCCGTAGCCCCGCAGTTCCACGCCGTTGTTTTTCAGCACCGCGGCGTCGTCCGGGTCCAGCCGGCCGCCGGCCAAAAACAGCACGCAGCGGTCCATCGTCACAAAGGCGTAGGCGATGGCCAGCGGGGTGCAGGGCAGGTCATGGGCGCGCAGGTTCAGCAGCCAGCCCGCGCAGTCCAGCTGGGTCACCGCCAGGGCGGTGGCGCCGGCCTTTTTCAGCTCGGCGCGCACGGCGGCCAGCTTTTCGTCGGTGTTGGCGCCGGTCTGCTCACGGCTGAGCAGGAAGCAGGGGGTGTCCGGCAGCGCCGGGCGCGCATCGGCCCACAGCGGGCTGACCACGTCGCGGCTGACCAGCTTGGCCCCCGCTTCGGCCAGGGCGGCGCCGTACCGCTCAAACAGGGCGGCGGGCATGCAGCCGCCGTCGGTCAGCATGGTCTGGCCGGCTTTCAGGTGGTCTTTCAGGTACTGCTCCACCGTGGGCACGCCCGCGGCGCCGGCGTGCATCGACTCGATCTCGCTGCCGGCCAGCTGGCGGTCGGCCTGGATGTAAAACCGGCCGTCCGACCACAGGGCGCTGCCCTCGCCCGTGACAACAAGGGTGGAGTTTTCGCCGGTAAAGCCGGAGAACCAGTTCAGGCTGGCGTAGTGTTCGGGCAGATACTCGCTGGAATGGGGGTCGCTGGTGACAAGCATCACGCCGTCGGCGCCGGCCGCTTTGGCGGCGGCGCGCAGCGCGGCGATCTTTTCGTTGGTGGTCATTGGGTTCGCGCTCCTTTGCTGGGATTGGATCGGGTCGTATCTTGCTGCGGCAGGGCCGGGCGGCCCTGCCGCTTTGGTTGGTCCACAGGGTATTGTAGCACGTTTTGCCATGGGTGCAAAGCCCCCCGGCAGGGCGATGCCCGGACAAAAATACAGCCCTCCTTGGCGGAAGGCTGTATTGCCTGCGTATTGGTTCCGTTTACCCCAGCACGCCGCTGGCGGCGATGGCGGCCACGGCGGCCCGGATGCGCTCCACCGGCATGGTCAGCGCAAAGCGGACGTACCCCTCGCCGGAGGGGCCGAAGCTGGAGCCGGGCGTGCAGATGACGCCGGCTTTCTCGATCAGCTCCATGCAGAAATCCATGCTGTTGGTGCGGCCGCCGGGCAGCGGCGCCCAGACAAACATGCTGCCGTGGCTGTCCGGCACGTCCCAGCCGGCGGCGCGCAGGCCGCCGCACAGGGCGTCGCGGCGGCGCTGGTACTCGGCGCACTGGGCCTTGACGCTGTCCAGCGGGCCGGTCAGCGCGGCGATGGCGGCTTTCTGGATGGGCAGGAACATGCCAAAGTCGATCTGGGTGCGCAGCTTTTTGCAGGCGGCCACCACGTCCGGCCGCCCCACCAGGAAGCTGATGCGCGCGCCGGTGACGTTGAAGCTCTTGCTCAGGCTGAAAAACTCCACCGCCACCTCCTCGGCGCCGGGGGTGTTGAATACGCTGCCGCCCACCCGGCCGTCAAAGATGATGTCGCTGTAAGCGTTGTCATGGACCAGCAGGATGTCGTGCGCCCGGCAGAAATCCACCAGCCGGCGGTACAGCTCCGGGCTGCCCACACTGCCCACCGGGTTGGCCGGCAGAGACACCAGCATGTACTTGGCCCGGTCGGCCACGTCATCGGGGATGGCGGCCACGTCGGGCAGGAAGCCGTTCTCCTTGGTCAGTTTGTAGTACCAGGGCTCGGCGCCGCCCAGCTCGCTGCCGGTCATAAACACCGGGTAACAGGGGTCGGGCAGCAGCACCAGGTCGCCGTCGTTGCACAGCGTCAGGCCCAGGTGGCCGATGCCGTCCTGGCTGCCGGAAAAGCTCATCACATGGTCGGGCGTCAGGCCCGCCACGCCAAAGCGGCGCCAGTAATAGTCGCAGACGGCCTGCAGCATCTCCGGCAGGTCCCGCAGGCTGTATTTCCAGTTTTCATCCGCCGCGGCGGCATCCAGCAGCGCCTGCTTGATGTGGGGCGCGGGCGGAAAGTCCGGCGTGCCCACCGACAGATTGTAGATCTTTTTGCCCTCGGCTTCCAGTTCCACCTTGCGGTCGTTCAGCGCCGCAAAGATCTCCGGCCCGAACAGGTCCAGTCGTTTGGAAAATTGCATCAACATCCCGCTTTCCCCCGGTCGGGCGCAGCGCGCGGGGCCGGTCTCTATTTTTGCCAAAGCGCAGCCGGCCTGACTGTGGCGGGCCGGGTGCGTTTTTCTTATTGTATCAGCCTTGGGTCCGGGTTGCAAGCGGGCGCGGTTCAGGACAGCGGCATCGGGGCCATGTCGGCGGTGCCGGCCCAGAACGCCTCTTTGGGCACCAGCGCGTACTGGACGCCCGCGTACCGGCCCGCGCCCTCCGGCGCGCCTGCCTCCCCTGCCTGGCAGAGGAACCCGGTCTCGGTCTCGGCCACCGGCAGGCAGGGCTGCTGCTGGCCGCCGGCGTCGGTATAAGCGTAAGGCAGGTCGGTGCGCGCGCCGGTGGTGGGGTCGATGGCAAAAAAGCGCAGCTCGCCGGCGGCGTTCATGCTGCCGTCGGTCCAGGTATAGACCACCAGCTGCCCGCCGAACACGCCGGCCAGCCGCTGGACGCCGCTGCAGCCCTCCGGCAGGGCGACGGGCATCTCCACCGCCGTGCTGCCGTCCACCAGGTTGATGCTGCGCACCGTGCTGCCGGAGAGCAGGTAGAAGATCTCCCGGTCGCAGGCAGTCAGCGCGGAGCCGAAGGGATAACTGACCAGCGGGGTCAGCCGCCGCGCGGCCAGATCCAGCTTGACCACCTGGGTGTCGGCGGGGGCGGCGTCGGTGCTCTGGTTGATGCCGGGGGTGTACTCCAACACCAGCACGCCGTCGGTACCGCCCACCAGATGGGTCTCGTCCTCCGGCAGGCCGCAGAGGGCGAACACCTGCCCGGTGGGGATGTGGGCGGCGCACAGCGTGGCCTGCCGCTCGCCGGAGGAAGTGTCGGTGATGACAAAGTAGAGGTTTTCGTCATCGCGGGCCATGTGGTAGTGGGGCAGGGTGCTGACCCAGCAGCTGGCCGGGAAGGTGAACGCCGTCTGCCGGCCGCTGCCGTCGGCGTTCATCACGTCCAGCCCGGGCACCAGCCCGTCGCTGCCGGCGGCCGCGCCGCCCTGCAGCACCGCCAGCCTGCCCCCAATGGGATAGACCCGCAGCGCGTTGCCGCAGCTGTACCAGGCAGGGCAGGCGTCGGAATCGTGGGTGCAGTTGGGCTGGCTGCACAAAACGACCTGTTGTTTTGTGGCATGATCCACAAAGGTCAGCAGCGCGGAGCCGTCCTCTTGGCGGCAGACGTCATAGTAACCGGCGTCGGACGCCGCGCCGTACTGGCTGTCCGGCATGGCGCGCACCACGCCGGCGGGGGCAAAGTTTTCGATGGGCGCATAAGGGATGTCGGACGCCGGCACCGGCCAGGCGTCCTGTGCGGCGGCCGGTGCCGCGGGACCGCCGGGCGCGGTGGAGCCGGTCGGGGCCGGGGCCACGGGGGCGGCGCTTTCAACCGGGGTGGATGCGGCGGGGGCCGATGTGCCGGCGCCGGAGGGGCCGGCAGCACAGCCGGCCAGCAGGGCAAGCGCCAGCGCGGCAGCCGGCAGCAGGGCGGGCAGGGAATGACGATGGTTCATGGCGGGACCTCCTTTGAAGATGGGGGGAAGGCGGCGGATCGTCGGACGCCTGCAGCCTGCGCGCGGCCGGCAGAAACACGGCGTCCGGACGCTGCCTTCCCGGGTTTCTTCCATCTTAAAGGGGAGTTTTAGCAAAAGTGTATCAACGCGGCAGGCGGGAGAGTGCGGCGGCCCGGAAGGATATTTGCAGGGTCAGGTGCGGCACCCCTCCGTCGCCTGCGGCGACACCTCCCCTTGCAGGGGAGGCTTTTGGGATGGCGGTCCCCAGAAAGGCTCCCCTGCAAGGGGAGCTGGATGCGCCGGAAGGCGCAGACTGAGGGGTGTATTGCCGCTTTGCGGCGGAACTATCTGGCAAGGTCTGGCAGAGCCTTGCCCTATGTTTCTCAGAGGGCGGTGCTCGCATCTTCCCCGCAAACCTTGCGGCGGCCCGCTGTTCCCGGTTTTGCCGCCCGTGTGCCTTATATTGTAGGGCGGGCGTTCACGCCCGCCGGGGAAGAGGTTGCAGCGACGGGGACCGGGCGGGCTTTATGCAGCGCCTTTCCCCGCAGCGCACAGCGGTTCCGCAAGGCCCCGCGGCGGGCGAGATTGCCCGCCCTACATTGCGGCCGAAAACGGGCGGCAACCCGTAAACGGCAGCCGGCTTCAACGCCCGACGACGGGCCGATGCAAGCATCGGCCCCTACGCAGGGGGCAGGTGGCGGCCGGGAGGATGCGGCGGCCCGGAAGGGCCTTGCCCCCGTGTTTCGCAGGGTGCGCGGCGGCCGGGAGAGTGCGGCGGCCCGGAAGGATATTTGCAGGGTCAGGTGCGGCACCCCTCCGTCGCCTGCGGCGACACCTCCCCTTGCAGGGGAG
>ERZ1643246.978-NODE-978-length-33284-cov-29.104758_pt1 | contig 33284 bp, 42 predicted proteins | sample MGYA00579265_ERZ1643246 | MGnify/ENA primary metagenome ERZ1643246 (study PRJEB29033, sample SAMEA4952261) | chicken gut metagenome | biome: Broiler Chicken; feature: Gastrointestinal Tract; material: Caecum | place: Ireland | collected 2018 | study: Broiler...
CATGGGGACAAGAAAAAATAAATATTTTTTTGTCGTGGGCTTGACATAAGGGTGCCGCAGCATGTGTGGCCGAACCTCAAAGGATACCATCTTCCTGACGCACTGTCTCCACATGCGGTCAAAGCAGGTGCTGGTCATCACGCCGCCGGAAGGGGAGGGGACAACATACACACTGATGCGGGGTGTCTGCTCCAGCACGGCGCGCAGTGGAGCCGGAATCGGCAGCACCCGGTGCGCCGCCTTGCTTTTCAGCTCCATGCTGGGATCGGGCTGGTTTCCGTCCGGGAAGGTGACAGCCCGCGCCACCACCAGGCTGGCTGGCCCGATATCCGCCCATTGCAGGCCAAGAGCTTCTTCCTTGCGAAGCCCGCAATACAGGCACAGCGCGCAGAAAACGCGGGCCCTGGGGTCGGTGACGCACTGCATCAGGGTGCGCGCCTCCTCCGGCGTCAGATACTCTTTTCGGGCGGGGCGTGCGTGCGGTGTGGGTTTAATGCCGTCTGTGGGGTTGCGCAGGATCAGGTTGTTGAGCCGGGCTGTTTCAAATAACTGCCGCATGGTCAGCAGGACCTTGTGCTGCGTGCTTTCCGACTTGGTGGCAATATTGCGCATGACCGCCCGAATATGTACGGGGCGGACGTCCTGTAGCTCCATTTTGCCCAGCACCGGCATGACGTGCTTGTTATAGCTGCCGTGGTACATCCGCAGCGTGGAGGCCCGCAGGCCGGTCTTGTAGCTATCGATCCAAATCCTCGCCCACTCGCCCACCAACGTATGGTCGCCGACCTGCAGGCCGGCGCGATCCTGTTCGCGCAGGGAGTCCTCGGCGGCATTGAGTTCGGCTAGGGTGCGGCCGTAGACAATCTTTTGCCGGCCATCCGACAACGTGACCTTGCGCTGGTAGCGGCCGTCCTTCCGTTTTTTGAGTTTGGCCATAAAACTTCCACCTCCGTATGGGTATGACTTGCCAAGCCTGCCCCGGAGGTGGTACAATACAGGTGTTGGGTCTGTTTGTTCCTCAGGGGCAAGCTGATCTATTCAACGCCCTGCTGGTTGCCGCCGGCGGGGCGTTTTTGTTTTTAGTTTGCAAAATGAGTGTGTTTGGTTTTCCACTTCCGCAGGGCAATAGCAAGCCAGAAGCTATAAATGCCAAAGGTAATGATGGTCAACAGCAGCCATTTGATCCAGTTACCGAACAGCTGTACTGCGGTACCGTCAAAGCAGAGTCGATGTCCATCGACTACGGTGTGTTTGGTTTCCCAGTTGTAGATCATGCAGAATGCCCAGGGAAAGCAGATGCCCAGTGTGCAGACGGTGATCACAATGCCAAGCAAACGCCAACCAATCAGTTGCAAAAGCCCACCATCAAAGTAAGATTTGTTTTCCATTGTGTTTTTTCTCCTCATCTTTTTTATTACAAACTGCGGCACAGGCCGACGGCTTTGCCTTCAATGGTCACGTCGTTCATTTCTTCCTTCCGGCGGATGATGGAGGAATAAACCGGGTTTTCCGGCCGGAGTTCGATATAGTCCTCATGGAAATATAGGTGCTTCAGCGTAGCCTCGTCCCCGATGCGAACGGCGGCGATCTGGCCGTTTTCGACCTGCACATCCTTGCGGATGGCTACCAGGTCGCCGTCTTTGATGCGGGGCTCCATGCTGTCGCCCCGGCACTGCAGGGTGAAGGTGGCATGCCAGGCCGCCGGGATGGAGACATAGCCTTCCAGGTTCTCCTCGGCCGTGATCGGCTGCCCGCAGGCGATGCGGCCGACCAGAGGGACGGATTCCATTTCGGGGAGAGGCTCGAAGCCGGGAGGGATGGGGGTGTTGTTCGTTTGCTGCTTTTTTAGTGCGTCCCGAATATTTCCCGCCTGTGACAGTGCATCAAAATCGAGTTCATTTACAATGTCTAGGACCCTATCATCGATACGGGTGTCGCTTTTTCCGAGTAAATAATCTATTGAAGTGTTGTAAAAGTTGGCTATTTGAATGAGTGTTTCCGAATTTGGTTCACGCGTTCCTTTTTCATAATTGACATACGTAGTATATGGTAAGTTAAGCTGTTGAGCTGCGTCTTTCATTGTAATCCCACGTTCTTGCCGCAACTCTTTCATTCGATTCACAAAATCACCTCCTTAAGTTATATCTTACTCAAAATGTGTAACTAGTCAATATGTGTTACCCAAATTGTGTACAGTGCACAAAAACATTGTATCCATTTTGGGTGTTTTTTACTTTACAAATACTCGTTTTGGGTATATCATTGTTATAGTTACTCAATAAGAGTAACAGAGAGGCTAGAAAGGGGGGATAAGTTTGCCTTATCCAAATATTAACGCGGAGCGAGTCAGGAATTGTATGACCATGGATCAACTCGCTCAGCAGTTGGGCGTCACTCGTAAGACGGTGTACAACTGGATGGCACATGGCAATATTCCGCAGAGCAAGTTGGAAGCTATGTCCGAGATGTTCCACTGTTCTATTGACTACCTTCTCGCATCTAAACCGGTACAGAAGCAAAACGATTAAGGAGGCTATCAATGAACGATTTGCAAACCTTTACCAACGCCGCGTTTGGCAAGGTCCGTATCCTGTACGAGGATGGCAAGCCGCTGTTTTGCGGTACGGACGTCTGCAAGGCGTTGGGGTACAAGAACCAAAGCAAAGCGTTGAACGACCATTGCCGTGGGGTAACGAAACGTTACCTCACCGACAACCTGGGCCGCAAGCAACAGGCAAACTTTCTCCCCGAAGGCGACCTGTACCGGCTCATCGCCCACAGCAAACTGCCCAGTGCGGAAAAGTTCGAACGCTGGGTGTTCGACGAGGTGCTGCCCACCCTGCGTCAAACCGGCCAGTATGGTGCAGACCCTGCCGAACTGGAACGCCTGCGCCGGAGCAACGCCGTGTTACGTGACTGGCTCAGCCTTCTGGCCGCCCGCAAGCGCGACTTGGTTGACATCCAGAGTACGCTGGCCGATGTCCGCAAGGAACGGGACGAAGCTAAGAGCCGGTATATGACCGTCAAAGCCAATTACAGCAAGTGGTGCGACTTGGTCCGCACCTTCGAGAACCTGACCAGGCAGGCACAAGCCGACATCAACTCTTACATCGACCAGATCCAGATCGTGGCGCTGACCACGCCTGCGCTCGACGAGGAGCTGAACGCCATGTTGGACAGTATGGCCTGCGAACTTCTTCGCTCCGCACAGTCCCATTCTACCACATGACCTGTCCTATAGTCCGAACTGTAAGGAGGTGGACAAGATGAAAGAGAACGGCACAGAGAAGGTCCAACAGAGGCACAATCGCTCAGAAAAGCTGAAAAATATAGCCCTTGAACTGGTGCAACAGCTCAAGGGCAGGCAACTTGATTTCGAGGACGCCGAGATGGTTTTGCGCTGTATGCGCAGTTTGCTGGAACAGGAAAAGAACAGCCGGTTACTCTAACCCGGCAACCCAGAAGTCAAGAAACTCTTTATCCTTGACAGCGGCCAGCGTGTACATACTGTCCTGATACCAGTTGAGCAACGCCAACGAGGATTCATCTGTCTCTGTTTCGGGGTCGCGTCCAAGGTCGCCCCGTTCAAGAGCAATGCGCAACTTCGTTTCGGCGTATGCCAAAGCCAAATCGTGCTGAATTTGATTTCTATCCATTCCTATCACCCCCTTCCCGTCTCATTGTAGCACGGGCAGGGGAGAGCGCACAAGAAAGGAGGACCCCATGACCACCATTGACACAATCCTGGATGCCCTGGCGGATGCGCTGGTCGAGAAAATCTCCGCGCGACTGCCGCCCGGCGGCCAGCAGCAGACCTACACCGTGGCGCAGCTGGCCGAACGCTACGGCATGAGCAAGGCCAGCATTGCCCGCCGGGTGCGGGCGGGGGAGTTCGGCGAGACGATCAATGCTGGCAGCCGTACCCACCTGGTCACAGCAGCTGGCGTAGCCAAATTTGAAGCAGATCACACAGGCCCGGCCCACGGTGGTAACGCTGGCACCTACAAGACCCGGCGGCGCCCCCAGCACCGTGACCCTGGCCCCATCTGAAAGGAGAATATCATGAACCAACAGAAAATGACCGCCCCGGTGCGCCAACACCGGGACGGCCACAAAAGCGCGGGGTCGAAATCCACAAAGACCCGCACCACTATTTTACTCGCTGCGGCAAAAGTTTGCAACTGGCTGATTGGCGAGATCGGGCTGTGCCTGCTGGCCGTGTTCGGCCTGCCGCCGCTTTTGGGGCTGGCACCCTGGCTGCCGCTGCCGCTCATTGGCGGGGCGCTGCTGGCGGTGTCGGCGGGGATCATGGAGGAGGTGCTGGCATGCGAGCACTGATCATCGACCCCGGCAAAGCGCCGGAAATCACCACCCAGCTGCCCAACGATGAGCAGGGCATTGCACGCTGGCTGGGCGGCCCGGTACGGATGCAGCCGTTTGGGCAGTACCCTGCCGCGCTGCTGTACACAGCCCCCGCGGGGCAGGACGTGCCCAACCGGCACTACATCGACCGCTGGTACTACGGCCGGCTGATCATCGTCGGCTACAAGAGCTGCCGGCTGATGCCGCTGCCGGAGGACCTGGCAGCGCAGATGGCCCGGCACTGGGCAGATGTGGAGGTGACCACAAAATGACACCCAATTACGATGCGATCCGCGTGGCCTTTGCCACCGGCAACCCGGTGGCCGCGCGGGACGACCTGATCGAGGCCATCCGGGAGGCGGTGGAACACAGCCGCCACAGCGGCGAGGCCGTGCGGGCGATCCGGCGGTATTTGGAGGCCATGGACAAGGGCAAGCAGCTGCGTATGAAGCAGCTGGACTTTGAAATGGAGGTGGACAATTCACAATGACCACCTACTACTGCAAGTGTGGCCGCCAGGTGAAAAAGTCCTCCAACGCCGACAATACCGGCAACCGGGACACCGAGGGTTGCAAGGGGTGCCCCTACCTGTTGCCTTGGGGACCGGACAAATACATTGAGGGCCAGGGATTCACCAAGGATGTCCAGGGGTATGAATGCAGGATGTCTCCCACCATCAGCTATACCACGACCTACCGTGGCCAAGCGAACGACAAGTGTACGCTGCACATCCTGAGTCTGGATCTGGACTTCCTGGACGAGGTACAAGCCTGGATCTATGACAACGCTGCCGATACCCTGAGCGCCGGTTTTTCCCGCGGAAGCATGCGGGGAACCGACTTTTCCAACAAGGGGCGTTACAGTCTGTCTATCAGCTGTACCCAAAACAAGAAGGGCATGGCAGCTAAAGCTGCGCTGCTGGACCGGTTCTTTACCAACGGCCGTGTGCGCAAGGATATGACCCTGGTACAGGAGAAAGCCCACATCCTGGACACCATCAAAAAGGGCAGGGAACAGGCACAAGGAAAGGATACCACCATGAAAAGACAAAACGACCGCTGCCCGCTGCAGCAGGAGTGCGAGCGCACCTGCAAGGTGATCGGACACGAGCGGGACTGTGACTATTATGTCAACAACCGATATTGCACGGAGGGTATCCCCGACCAGGATGAGCTGCTGGCGGAGGAGGAAATCCGGCAGGAACGGGAATGGGAAGAACAGTATCTTGCTTCGCTGTCCGACAAGCCGTCCGACCCGATCACCTACCAAAACGAGTACGGCACCCTCTTTGCCGTGCGGGAGCACAAGGGCGCCCCGGCCCTGATGTGCAAGCCTCTGGCCTCGGATGCTTGGACATTGAGCGGTGTGCTGGCGGCTGTACAGGGCGAGGCCTACACGGCCGCAGACCTGCAGGAAGTGCTGGACGAATATGCCCGGGCGCACGGGTGGGAAAAAGCAGCACCGGAGCAGACAAAGGAGGATTACTCTCCCTGTGAAGATTGCCGTTGTCCTGACTGCGATGACGAAGCCTGCCCGCAGGCACACTGTGATAAATCGGACAAGGGGCTCGGGTGCATTGCACCGGATGTCTTTTGCCCGCCGGCAAACCCTACCCCTGCGGCCCCCGCCTCCCGTGCGGATGCTGGAGCTGCAACACAAAGCCTGTCCGCTGCGGGTCCTGCCTCTTTGGAAGCTGAGGCCGCTGAACCTCCGGCATTTGATTACAGCGGATTGAATGTTGTAACCGTGGACACTCTGCATCTGGCAGAAAACATAATTCGGTCGGCAAGGCAAAAATACATCGTTGATCTGGCAGGTGCCGTGGACATGGCGCACGAGGAGCTCGTCCGAAATTCGGACGGGCACAATCAGCACACGGAAGAAACCTTCGTCGCATGGTGCAGGTCTGTCGGAATCAGCAAAACCACTGCCTACCAGCTGCTTCAGGTACAAGCGCTTCTCACCGGCTCTACTCCCGAGGAGCAGGCCACGCTGGAAGCCGCCAGCCCGTCCCTGCTTTACGCGGCCGCCAAGCCATCCGCCCCGGCGGATCTGGTGCAGGCGGTCAAGGATGGCGACATCACCACCCACAAGCAGTACCAGGAGGCCCTGGCCGAAATCCGCGCCAGAGATGCAAAAATCACTGACCTGCTGGAAATGAGCGAGGCTGCCGACCGCCGCGCAGACAAGGCCGAGCAGGCTGCCAAGGACACCGCCCGCGAGCGGGATGCCGCCCTCCGCCGCGCCACCGAAGCTGAAAAGCAGCGCGACGGCGCGCGGGACGCCCTGGTTGCCGCCAAGCTGCGCGGGGACAAGCTGAAAGCCGAAAACGATGCCCTCAAGGCTCACCCCATCGAGGCCCAGGTCGTGGACGAGGAAGAAATCAATCGCCGCGCCCAAACCCGCGCCGACGAGCTGACCGCGCCGCTGCGCGAGGAGCTGGAAGCCCTGCGCAGCCGCCACCCCGCCGACCCGGAAGAAGCCGAGCAGGCCATCCGCGACGCCTACGACAGCGCCGTTTACACCGGCCGCGTCATCGAAAGCGCCTGGCGCTCGCTGTGCCCGCTGCTGCCCCGCATGGACGCCGACCGGCGCGAGCTGGCGCTGAATCAGATCGTCAAAATCATTTCCACCATTCAAGGGGAGTGCATCCAATGTCTGTGAAAATCACTGCCCTGCAGGCCGAGAACGTCAAGCGCATCAAGGCCGTGCAGATCGAGCCCGCGCCTACCGGGCTGACCATCGTGGGCGGCAACAACAACCAGGGGAAAACAAGCGTGCTCGACGCCATCGCCTGGGCGCTGGGCGGCGAGAAATACCGTCCCAACGCTGCGGCCCGCGAGGGCGCCGTCAGCCCACCGCACCTGCGGGTGACACTGTCCAACGGCATCGTGGTGGAGCGCAGGGGAAAAAACGGCAGCCTGACCGTCACCGACCCCACCGGCAAACGGGCCGGGCAGACGCTGCTGAACGAGTTTGTGGAGCAGCTGGCGCTGGACCTGCCGCGTTTTTTGAATGCCAGCGACAGGGACAAGGCCGACACGCTGCTGAAGATCATCGGCGTGGGCGACCAGCTGGCGTCACTGGACCGGCAGATCAAGGCTGTGTACGACAAGCGCACTGCCATCGGCCAGATCGCCGCCCAGAAGAAGGCCTACGCCGAGGAGATGCAGGAATATCCGGACGCCCCGGCCGAGCCGGTCAGCGCGGTGGAGCTGATCCGCCGCCAGCAGGATATTTTGGCCAGGAACGGCGAGAACCAGCGCAAGCGGATGCAGGCCGCCCGACTGGAACAGCAGGTGCAGGCGTTGCAGCAGAAGGTGGACACGCTCACCGAGCAGCTGGCCCAGGCCAGCGAGGAATGTGCGGCCGCTATGCGTGACCTCGAAACCGCCCGCAAGTCCGCCGCCCAGCTGCAGGACGAGAGCACCGCCGAGATCGAGGCCGCCCTGGCAGACGTGGAGGAGACCAACCGCAAAGTGCGGGCTAACCTGGACAAGGCCCGCGCCCGCGAGGACGCCGACGGCATGGCCGCCCAGTACGCCGACCTGACCACCCAGCTGTCCCAGCTGCGCAAGGACCGCACCGACCTGCTGAACGGTGCCGACCTGCCCCTGCCCGGCCTGGGTGTGGAGGACGGTTGCTTGACCTACAACGGCCGCCGCTGGACGGATATGTCCGGCAGCGATCAGCTGCGGGTGGCCACTGCCATCGTGCGAAAGCTCAACCCGGACTGCGGCTTTGTGCTGCTGGACAAGCTGGAGCAGATGGACCTGCGCGTGCTGGAGGAGTTCGGCGCCTGGCTCCAGCAGGAAGGGCTGCAGGCCATCGCCACCCGGGTATCCACCGGCGGCGAGTGCCAGATCATCATTGAGGACGGCCGGGTGGCCGGCGAGCAACCGGCGGCCGAGCCTGTCACCAGCATCGGCGCGCCCGTAGCGGCCACGCCCAGCTTTTTAGGAGGTCTGTTCTGATGGCAAAGTATACGGTAACTTCCGGCACCATCCCGGCGCCGGTCAAAGTGGTGTTGTACGGCCCGGAGGGCATCGGCAAGAGCACCTTCGCAAGCCAGTTCCCCGACCCGGTGTTCCTCGACACCGAGGGCGGCACCAAGCGGCTGAACGTGGCCCGCCTGCCCGCGCCCACCAGCTGGCAGATGCTGATGGACGAGGTGGCCGAGGTCGCCCGCGGCAATGTGCCCTGCGGCACCCTGGTCATCGACACGGCCGACTGGGCAGAGAAGCTCTGCATGGAAGGCGTCTGCGCAAAATACAAGGTCAACAGCATCGAGGCGTTCAACTATGGCAAGGGCTACACCTACGCAAAGGAGGAATTTGCCCGCCTGCTGGACGCCCTGGAAGAAGTGCTGGCCGCAGGCAAACATGTGGTGGTCACCGCCCACGCCCAGATCAGCCGCTTTGAGCAGCCGGACGCCGTGGGGTCCTACGACCGCTGGACGATGAAAACCAGCAAGCAGGTGGCCCCGCTGCTGCGGGAATGGTGCGACATGCTGCTGTTCGCCAACTACAAGACGGTGGTGGAAAAGGCCGGCGCCGGAGCCAACGCCAAGAACAAGGCCAGCGGCGGCAAGCGGATGCTGTACACCACCCACAACCCCTGCTGGGACGCCAAGAACCGCTTTGGCCTGCCGGACGAGGTGCCGTTTGAGTTCGCGTCCATCGCGGCCTGCATCGGCCCGGCAGCGGCTGCATCGGCCCGTCCCGCCGCTCCGGCGGAGAAGCCTGCGGCACCGGCCCCTGCCCCCGCTGAGCGCCCGGTCATGGTGGAGGACGAGCCGCCGGCCGCGGCCGCCACTGACCCTGCCATGCAGCAGGTGCAGGCCGAAGCACGGCGGGACATTGCCGCCGAGCTGGACGCCCTGGGCTATCCGGCCGCCCTGCGCGACCTGATGGTGCCCAACAACATCGACGATGCCATGCTGCGCCACGCGGTGTTCCAGCGGGGCTGCTATCCGCAGGATATGCCGGTGGCGAAGTACCACCCCGACCTGGTCGGCAACATCGTGGCCAAGTGGCCCCAGTGGCTGGCCTTCATCCGTGAAAATTCCGACATCCCGTTTTGAGCAAAGGAGGAACCCCAATGTCTGAATACATGAACAACGCCCCCGACCGCGAGCTGGACTGGGACGATGAAATTACCAACGATGGCGGCTTTGTCCTGCTGCCGGAAGGCGATTACCCCTACACCATCACCAAGATGGAGCGCGCCCGTTACAACGGCAGCGGCAAGGTGCCGCCCTGCCGCATGGCCCAGCTGACTGTGGCCATCCACGGCGGCGACAAGGGCGAAACCAGTGTGAACTGCAAGTTCTTTTTGCTGAAAAACTTCCAGTGGAAACTTTCCGAACTGTTTGTCAGCGCCGGCCTGGCCAGCCCGGACGCCGAGACCATCCGCATGCAGTGGGACCGCATCCAGGGCGCGACCGGCATCTGCCACGTGGCCCAGCGGGAGTACACCAAGCAGAGCGGCCCCCACGCCGGCGAGACCGGCACCGCCAACGAGATCACCAAGTTTTTGCCGCCGCCCGCGCCCAAGGCCGCGCCGGAGCCGTCCTGGCAGCAGCAGAGCTGGAAGAACGGGGCATTTTGATGAACGCCCATATTTCCATGCGGCCCTACCAGCAGGCGGGCCGCGAAAAGATCCACGCCGAATGGGACGCCGGTCGGCGCAGCACGTTACTTGTCCTGCCCACCGGCACAGGCAAGACCATCGTCATGGCCGCGGTCGCCGAGGATCAGGTACTCGCCCAGCAGCGGGTCCTGATCCTCGCCCACCGGGGCGAACTGCTGGAACAGGCATCCGACAAGATCCTGAACGCCACCGGCCTGCGCTGCGCGGTGGAGAAGGCCGAGCAGACCTGCCTGGACAGCCTGTACCGCATCACGGTGGGCAGCGTCCAGAGCCTGATGCGCCCCAAACGGTTGGAACAGTTCCCGCACGACTACTTTGGCACCATCCTGATCGACGAGGCGCACCACGCCATCACCGACGGCTACCGCCGCATCCTGGACTGGTTCGACGGCGCCAAAGTCCTCGGCGTGACCGCTACCCCCGACCGGGGCGATATGCGCAACCTGGGCGAGGTGTTCGACAGCCTGGCCTACGAGTACAAGCTGACCCAGGCCATCCGCGACGGGTACCTGTGCAAGATCATGGCGCAGACCATCCCCCTCAAGCTGGACATTACCACCGTGGGCATGAGCGGCGGCGACTACGCCGTGCAGGGTCTGGGCACTGCGCTGGACCCCTACCTTGACCAGATCGCTGACCAGATGGCTGCTTACTGCAAGGGCCGCAAGACGGTGGTTTTCCTGCCGCTGATCAAAACCTCGCAGAAGTTCCGCGACATCCTGAACACCCACGGCTTTGCCGCCGCCGAGGTCAACGGCCAAAGCCTCGACCGGGCCGAGATCCTGGCCGATTTTGCCGCCGGCAAATACAACGTGCTGTGCAACTCCATGCTGCTGACCGAGGGCTGGGACTGCCCGCCGGTGGACTGCATCGTGGTGCTGCGCCCCACCAAGGTGCGCAGCTTGTACAGCCAGATGGTGGGCCGCGGCACACGGGTGTTTCCCGGCAAGAAAGACCTGCTGCTGCTCGATTTCCTCTGGCTGACCGACCGGCACGAGCTGTGCCGCCCCGCCGACCTGATCTGCGAGGACCACGAGGTTGCCCAAAAGATGACCGAAACGCTGGCCGAAACCGGCTGCCCGGAGGACATCGAGGAAGCCGCCGCTCAGGCGTCCGAGGACGTGGTGGCCCAGCGGGAGGAGGCCCTGGCCAAGCAGCTGGCCGAACAGCGCCGCAAGCGTGCCAAGCTGGTGGACCCGCTGCAGTACGAGATGAGCATCCAGGCCGAGGACCTGTCCGGCTATGTGCCGGCCTTCGGCTGGGAGATGGGGCCGCCCACCGACAAGCAGACCGCCATGCTCGAAAAGGCCGGCATCAACCCGGAGGGCATCGACACAGCCGGCAAGGCCGCGAAGTTGCTGGACCGGCTGGACAAGCGCCGCGGCGAGGGGCTGACCACGCCCAAGCAGATCCGCTGCCTGGAGCGGTACGGCTTCCAGCATGTGGGCACCTGGAGCTTTGACGCCGCCCGCCACATGATCGACCGCATCGCGGCCGCCGGCTGGCGCGGCGCGCCCAAGAACGTGGACCCGGCCACCTACGTGCCGCCGGCCACCTACGTGCCGCCGGCAGCCACGGCCATGGATTTTTTGATGTGGGAGGGGTGAGAGTTTGACGGACCCGAACGAACTGCAGCAGGCGCTGGACGCCATCAGCCCCGGCAGCTGCACCTACCAGGAGTGGCTGGCCGTGGGCATGGGACTGAAGGAAGCCGGCATGCCGGTCTCCGTCTGGGAACGCTGGAGCGAGCGGGACGGCAGCCGCTACCACAAGGGCGAGTGCGCCCGCAAGTGGGAGACCTTCCGCGGCAGCCCCGCCCCCGTCACGCAGAACAGCATCTTCAAGCTGGCCCGCGACCATGGTTGGGCAGGCCCTGCCGACAAGGAGCTGGAATGGGATGACGAGATCCATGTGACGCCGGCTGGCGCGGACGGCCGCATCGTGGACCCCCACTGGCTGGATGTGCCGGAGCTGGCCATCCCGGACGCCAACGCACCCTGGGACCCCGCCGCCCAGCTGATAGCCTACCTGCGGGCGCTGTTTGAGCCCGCCGACCATGTGGCATACGTGACCGAGAGCTTCATGGACAAGGACAAGCGCCGCCCCACCAAGGGATGTTGGGACCGCACGGCCGAGCAGCTTATTGCCGAGCTTTCGGCCTGCGGCGGCGACCTGGGCCGCGTGCTGGGCGACTATGACCCGGAAGTCGGCGCCTGGATCTGCTTCAACCCGGTGGACGGCGAGGGACGCCGGGACGCCAACATCACCGAGTACCGCTACGCCCTGGTGGAATCGGACGAGCAGGACCTGGACCGACAGGCCGCCATCATCCACCAGATGGAGCTGCCGCTGGCCGCGCTGGTCTACTCCGGCGGCAAGAGCATCCACGCCATTGTCAAGGTGGACGCCTCCGACTATGCCGAGTACCGCAAGCGGGTGGACTACCTGTACAACACCTGCCGCAAAAACGGCCTGCAGATCGACCAGCAGAACCGCAACCCCAGCCGCCTGTCCCGTATGCCCGGCGTGCTGCGAAACGGCCAAAAACAGTGTCTGCTCGAAACAAACACCGGCAAGTCCTGCTGGCAGGAGTGGCAGGATTGGATCGAGTCCGCCACCGACGACCTGCCCGACACCGAGAACATGGCCGACAGCTGGGACGATCTGCCCCCGCTGGCCGACCCGCTGATCGACGGCGTGCTGCGCCAGGGGCACAAGATGTTGCTGGCCGGCCCGTCCAAGGCGGGCAAGAGCTTTGCGCTGATCGAGCTGTGCATCTGTATTGCCGAGGGCAAGCCCTGGCTGGGGCGGTTCGGTTGCGCCCAGGGGCGGGTGCTGTACATCAACCTGGAGCTGGACCGGGCAAGCTGCCTGCACCGCTTCAAGGACGTCTACACCGCCCTGGGCTACCCGCCCGACCATGTGGGCCGCATCGACCTGTGGAACCTGCGCGGGGCCAGCGTCCCCATGGACAAGCTGGCGCCCAAGCTGATCCGCCGCGCCGCCAAGAAGGACTACATTGCCATCGTGCTGGACCCCATCTACAAGGTCATCACTGGCGATGAGAACAGCGCCGACCAGATGGCAAAGTTCTGCAACCAGTTTGACCTGGTCTGCCGGGAGCTGGGCTGCGCCGTCATCTACTGCCACCACCATTCCAAGGGCGCCCAGGGCGGTAAGCGCAGCATGGACCGCGCCAGTGGGTCCGGCGTCTTTGCCCGCGACCCGGACGCCATGCTGGATATGACCGAGCTGACGCCCACCGACGCCATCCGCAAGCAGCTGGAAAATAGGGCGGCCTGCGCCGCCTGCAAAGCAGCCCTCGACCGCAGGGGCCTGAAGGATGCCTACGGCCAGGACGACGCATTGAGCCGCACCAGGATGCTGGACATCTGCAAGGAGCAGCTTTCGCTGGCCGACCGCCGGCAGCTGGATACCGATATCGAGGCCGCCACCCGCCGCGCGCTGGCCCAGACCGCCTGGCGCATCGAGGGGACCCTGCGCGAGTTCGCCCGCTTCGACCCGGTCAACCTCTGGTTTGACTACCCCATCCACAAGCTGGACACGGGGCTGCTGGAGGATCTGCAGCCGGAAACGGAGATGCAGGCCCGCGGCCGTGCTGGTGCCGCCAAACGGTGGCCCGGTGGCAAAGAGGGAGCTGCCCAAAAGAGCAAAATTCAGCTGTCCGACGCGTTTGAAGCTTGCACCATGGATGGAGAAGTCACCGTCTACGCCATGGCCGAGTACCTCGACCTGAAACCGGCAACGGTCAAAAAGCGCCTGCGGGCAGACGGCGGCTACTGGATCGACGGCGAGAAGGTTGGCCGCAAGGAACCGGGATACAAGGGATAACGAAATACAAAATGTAATATTCGCAATTTACAAACTGTATAATTTGTGCAAAATGGCAGCTATTTTTGCATTTTGCAAAAATGCAAATCTGGCAAAATAGCGGCTATTCTTGCAAAAAATGCAGTGCAAAATAGCCTTATATATATAAGCAAAACAACTGCGTTGTGTTTGGGTGTCCCCAAGTATGGGGGCGTACACAGCCCCCCATACATTGGGGAACCCCCTCCCAAACACAGTGGCGAGAAAAAGAAGGGAGAGAACGCCATGCAATTTTTCCTGCCGATGAAACCGCCCACCGTGACCCACCACGCCAAGGAGCTGCACGCCTACATGAAGGGCGGCAAGCCCTGCGCCGTCCTGCATGACAGCCGCGAGCTGAAAGACGCCCGCGCCAAGCTGCACGCGGCCCTGGCACCCTTTGCCCCGGACAAGCCTTTCGGCGGGCCGGTGCGGCTGCTGGTCAAGTGGTGCTTCCCGTCCGATGGCCGCCACGCCGACGGCGAGTGGAAAACCACCAAGCCCGACACCGACAACCTGGATAAGGCCCTCAAGGACGAAATGACCCGCCTGCGCTACTGGTACGACGACGCCCAGGTCGCCAGCGAGATCAGCGAGAAGTTCTGGGCCGATGTGCCGGGGATCTTTGTGAAGGTGGTGGCGCTGTGAAGAACCTGAAATTTGACGCCCGCCGGGGCACCAGCGTGCCCTACGACAGCCCGACGCCGGGCCTGACCCGCCAGCTGCAGAGGCTGGTGACAGAGGAACGCCCCGGCGCCTGCGTCGGCTGCGGGCATGAGCACAACTGCCGCCGGGACGGCTGCGCGGTGCTGCGGAAAATTAGCCGGATTGTGGCAAGGGCGGAAGGAGGCGCGGAGGATGATGCCTGACTGGATCGTTCGCCTGATCGGCGGCGCTGCCATCGTCGTTGGCTTGGCCGCGGCGTACATCTCTGGCCGGGACGAGGGCCGGCGGCGGGAAGCCCGGCGGCAACGCCAGGAGCTGCCGACCTGGATGGACCACACGCACGGAGGTGACCCGGATGACCCTGCTTGAACGCCACCGCAAAGAGCAGCGCCGCCGGCGGGCGGTGGTGAATGCCTACATAGACCGCCAGGCCCGCAAGACCGGCGCCTGCCTGCACTGCCCGTGGCACACGACCGGCGCGGCCTGCGTGCTGCCGCGGTGCTTCAAGCCGCGCGGAAAGGAGAAAGACGGTGACTAGAAAACGATATATCAAGCTACTGATGGCAGAGGGGGCGGGGCGAAACGTGGCTCAGGATCTCGCATACGTTACGCGCCAGCTGGATGGGCGTTATCCATCTTGTTCCAGGCCCAAAGGCAGTGTTTTGGCTTATGCCATCGGAAGATCGTTGGCCTTGATCTCCATCTACAAAAACATGATACTTGAGGAGCTACAATGACCTACGATGAGAAAGTTGCCTGGCTGCGCAGGTATCGGCAGGCGCTGCGGGATGAAGCCCGCCTGCGGGACCGCATCAAGGCGGTGCGCAGCCGGGCGGAATCCACCACACAGGCCCTGCGGCCGGTGGTTGGCGGCGGCAGCCAGGATGGCACCAAGATTGAGCGGGGCGCCGAGCTGCTGGACCAGTACCAGCGGGAGCTGCAAAAGCAGCTGGAGGCGTCCGAGCACATCCGCGTGGAGATCGAGGCCGCCATCAATGCGCTGCCCAGCGCCCTGCAGCGGGATGTGCTGCAGGCCCGCTATATCGACGGGCTGCCGTGGTTCAAGATCGCCAACCGACTCTATATTTCGGAGCGCCACGCAAAACGGCTGCACCGAAAAGCGATAGAGGCTTTAAGATGTCCCTCCATGTCACTTTCGACGGAGTAAACTGATACCATGGAATGGTAAGACAGACAGCCTTCCAGGTTTCTTCCTTTGCGGCGGCCGGGCCGGCACAGCACCCGGCCGCTATCATGTATCCAGTGTGGGCATGACCATGCTTGATACCTCCTGCCACACATCCGGCTGCGCGATCAGCATACGCGTCGTGGCCCTGCAAGCCGGATACTATGTCGCACAGCCACCGCCGTTGTCCGCTGGCGGATGGGCACCACTATCCCGGAGTGGCGCGGGAGCGAGACCCGCATGCGGCACCAGCTGCCCCAACCAGCGGAATTGTTTGGGAGCGTGTCCCGGCTGACAGGGACAACCAGCCCTCGGCACCCGCCGGGGGCTTTGTCATGCCCCGACCCGGCCGCACGAGGCCGGGCAGGGATTGCGAGCACCGCCCGGCAGGCGGGACAGGGATCGACCATTTTTGACAGCAGAGCTTGTGGCCCTGCGCTGCCGGGCGGGTTATCGAATCTTTTACCGAGAGGTGGTGACGATGCCGAACGAGAAAAACCTGATTCCCATGGACCAGCGAAGCGAGAGTGAAGCCAGAGAATTGGGCAAAAAGGGCGGCATCGCATCCGGGGCGGCCAGGCGGCGCAGGCGCAGCCTGAAGGAAGCCGCCGACCTCTATCTGTCCCTGCCGGTCACCGACCGGCGCAGAGCCAACAAACTGCTGCGCCGGCAGGTAGACCCGGAGGACATCGACAACCAGATGGCCATGATCGCCGGCCTGACCGATGCCGCCACCGACGGCGACGCCCGCGCTGCTGCCGTCCTGGTCAAGCTGCTGGGCGAGGAAACGCCGCCGGGGGACGCCGATGCCGGGGAGGTGCAGATCATTGACGACCTGTAAGCTGTCGGCGCTGATCTCGCCGGCGTTCTACGACGCCCACCGACAGATCAAGGCGGGCAAGGTGGACGAGCTGCTGGCCAAGGGCGGGCGCGGCTCCACCAAGTCCAGCTTTCTCAGCATCGAACTGATCCTTTTGTTGCTGCGCCACCCGGACTGCCACGCCGTGGTGCTGCGCCGGGTGGACAAGACACTGCGCACCAGCGTGTACGCGCAGGTGTGCTGGGCCATCGGGGCGCTGGGGCTTTCGGCAAAGTTCAAGTGCACCGTCAGCCCGATGGAATGCACCTACCTGCCCACCGGGCAAAAGGTGCTTTTCTTTGGCCTGGACGACCCTGGCAAGCTGAAATCCATCAAAATGCCGTTCGGCTACATCGGGATGCTTTGGCTGGAGGAGCTGGACCAGTTCGACGGCCCTGAGCAGGTGCGCAATGTGGAACAGAGCGTCCTGCGCGGCGGGCCTTACTCCGTCACGCTCAAGAGCTTCAACCCGCCGGCGACCGCCCGAAGCTGGGCCAACCGCTACGCGCTGGAAGCCCGGCCGGGCAAGCTGGTGCATCACTCGACCTACAAGACCACCCCGGCCGACTGGCTGGGGCCGCGCTTTCTGGCCGACGCCCAGCACCTGGAACAGGTTAACCCCACCGCCTACCGGCACGAGTACCTGGGCGAGGTGGTGGGCAGCGGCACCGCGGTGTTTGAAAACCTGGACCCGCAGCCCATCCCGGACGAACAGCTGGCCGGCTTTGACCGGCGGCTGTACGGCGTGGACTGGGGCTGGTATCCGGACCCCTGGGCGTTCAACGGCGTGCAGTACGACGCCGCCCGCGGCACCTTGTACGTTTTTGACGAGCTGACCCGGCTGCGCACCTCCAACCGGGATACCGCCAACCTGCTGCTGGCCCGCGGCCTGACCGGGGCCGACTGGCTGACCGCCGATTCTGCCGAGCCCAAAAGTGTGCAGGACTACAAGGCCTACGGCCTGGGCTGCCGCGCCGCGCAAAAGGGCCCCGGCAGCGTGGAGTACAGCATGAAGTGGCTGCAGGCGCTGAAGCGGATCGTCATCGACCCGGCCCGCTGCCCGGACACGGCGCGGGAGTTCAGCGAGTATGAATACGAGCGGGACCCGCGCACCGGCGAGGTGCTGCCGGGATACCCGGACCTGTGCAACCACCACATTGACGCGGTGCGCTACGCCACCGAAGTGATCTGGAAGCGGAGAGGCGCCTGATGAACATCTGGAACACATTGAGAGGGGCAATCATGAAACTACTGAACCTGCGCGACGCCCGCGCCCTGGGCTGTGATACGACGCCGGCCATGGCGGATGCTGTACGGCAGTGGGACGAGCTGTTTTACCTGACCGACCAGCCGCAGCACAGCTTGAAGATGGCCGCCACCCTGACCAGCCTGATGGCCACGCTTGCCACCAGCGAGCTGACGCTTTCCGCCGGGGCGGGCACACGGGCGGACTGGCTGCAGGGGCATATGGACGCCAATCTGCTGCCCAGCCTGCACGAAGCCGTGCAGCTGGCCGGGGTGGGCGGCATGGCGGTCGTCAAGCCGTATGTGGAGGGCAGCGGGATCTATGTGGAGATCATCCCCCGCGGCCGCATCTTCCCGGAGCACTGGGGCCCCAACCGCCGCCTGGATGCCGGGTATTTTACCGACTTTGACAAGCTGGACGACGGCACCGCCGTGGTGCGGGTGGAGCACTTCGCCATGGAGGACAGCGGCCTGCACATCACCAACAAGGCCTACCGGCTGAAAGAGGCCGGGTTTATGGGCAGCGAGATCCCGTTGACTGACGTGCCCCGCTGGGCCGCCCTGCAGCCCGATTTGCTGGTGCAGGGGGTCGACCGGCCGCACTTTGGCCTGCTGCGGATGCCGGGCGTCAACACGGTGGACGGCAGCGCCTACCCGGTCAGCCTGTATGCCAACGCGCTGGACAGCATCCGGGAACTGGATGCCACCTACTACGACTTCTTCTGGGAGCGCAGCACCGGCAAGCGGCGGATGATCCTGGACCGGTCGGCCGCCATGAAGGACCCGGTCAATGGCAAGCCGGTCGTCAATTTCAAGGAGCTGGCCAGCGACTACTACATGACCATCGACATGCCGGACGAAAAGCCCTGGGACGACTACACCCCGGATTTCCGCTTTGACGCCTATAAGACGGCCATGGAGACCCAGCTGCGCATGCTGGAGCTGCAGACCGGCTTCAGCCAGGGCACCTTTGCCATCGACCCCAAGACCGGCCGGGTGACCGCCACGCAGGTGATCAGCGAGGACAAGACCACCTACAACACCATCAAGGCCATCCAGGAACGGGGCCTGACCACCGGCCTGCTGGACGTGCTGTACTGGTTTGACGCCTATGCCAGTATCTACGGGTTGGCGCCGTCTGGCAGCTTTGAGCCGGCCGTCACCTTTGGCGACAGCATCTTTGAGGACACCGGCACCGAGTTTGCCCGCCGGATGCAGATGGCCGAGGCAAACTACCTGCGGCCGGAGCTGCTGCTGGCCTGGTACTTTGGCGTCAGTGAGGACAAGGCCCGCGAGATGATGCCCGCCGACACCGGCGATGTGCTGACTTTTGGCGGCCTGCCTGCCGGTGACGCCTGATGCTGACCCCAGAATACCTGGACACCCTGCCGGACGCCGTTGTGGCGCTGTGGCAGCAGGTGGAGGACGACATCCTCAAAGACATTGCCGAGCGGATCAGCCAGCTGGACGAGCTGGAGCCGCTGACCTCAACCGCCGCCTGGCAGGCCTGGCGGTACGAGCAGATGCAGGCCTGCCATCAGGACGCGCTGAGCATCCTGGTCAGGTACAGCAAGCGCAGCCGGGATACCATCCGGCAGACCCTGCTGGACGCGGGGCTGGAAACACTGGCCAGCGACGACGCGCTGTACACTGCGCTTGGATTTGCGCCGTCCGCCATCGACACCAACGAGACACTGAACAACCTGCTCAACGCCGGCTACCGACAGACGCTGGGCGCCTGGCAGAACCTGACCGCCACCACGGCCAACACCGTGACCGGCGAGTTTGAGCGGGCATTGGACCGGGCCTGGCTGCAGGTATCCAGCGGGGCGTTCAGTTACGACGCGGCCATCCGCCGGGCAGTGGATGGGTTGGCCGGACGCATGAACGGCGTGACTTATCCCAGCGGCCACAAGGACACGCTGGAGGTGGCGGTGCGCCGGGCGGTGCTGACCGGCACAAACCAGACCTGTGCGCAGCTGCAGCTGGCCCGCGCCGAGGAGATCGGCTGCGAGTATGTGGAGGTGTCCGCCCACGCCGGCGCCCGGCCGGAGCACGCGGTGTGGCAGGGCAAGGTCTACCATGTGGGCGGTGCTGCCGAGCTGGACGGCGTACTGTATGAGGACTTTGAGACCGCCACCGGTTACGGCACCGGACCGGGACTGTGCGGGTGGAACTGCCGGCACAGCTTTTACCCGTTTTTCCCCGGCATATCCAGGCGGCTGTATGGCCAGGAGGAACTGGACCGGCTGGCGGCCAAGACCGTCGAGTACGGCGGCGAAAAATACACCGAGTACGAGATCACCCAGATGCAGCGAGAGCTGGAACGCCGGGTGCGCAAGGCAAAGCGCCGCTTTTTGGCCGAGCAGGCCGCCGGGGTGGATGCCACGGCGGCTTCTGTCGGCCTGAGGGACGCCCGGCGGGCGCTGAATGACTTCATCGAGGCGACCGGCGGCAAGCTGAGCGCCGCCCGCACCGACGTGGCAGGGTTTGGGGCGAGCGAGGCGCGGACGACGACTGCGCTTGCCCAAAAGCAGGAACGACTGGATACCGTAAACGCCGAATTGAACCAGGCCGCACAACGTGGTATACTGAATCCATCTCAGGATGGAAATGGCAGGAACCCGGACGTGAATTTTGTATGTAAACTGGATAGAGAACTGTATAAAGTCGTGACGGAAGACATCCGAACGGATGAAGTCATCATTACCGATGAGCGGATCCAGCATATACAGGAGCGCCATCCGAACGACTATGAACGATTCAACAGCTACCTTCCGGAAATCATACAGGAGCCGGACTATATCATCCGCGATAAGCGTCCACAGACCGGGATGGTTTTGAAGGAGATCGTGGTCGGTGAAACGAATGAGCATTTCCGAATTGCGCTTCGGCTTGCTGCTGTACGTGACCCCGCAAATTACAAGAACTCCATCCTTACATTCCTGAAGATTCGGGAAAGCGAATGGGAACGCCTCATCAACAACAAAGAAATCCTTTACAGAGCGAAATAAAAGTGCTACAATAAGTATAGGATAAGGATGGCATTTGAGGTGGTAAATTTCGTACCGACCACACGCCGCTGGTACTGACAAGGGTTTCGGCCCTGAGAGATGCAGGAGAAGGGTACGCCTGCCAAATGCCAACCGATGGGGATCGCCGCAAGGTGGTCCCCGTTCCTGTAATATTCCAAAGCACGATGCAAACGCACCGTGCTTTTTCTATGCCTGTTTGCCCTGCATGAGGGGCAAGCGGGCACTTTTTATACAAATTTTGCCCCGGCCAGGGCGTAACAAACCGGCAATCCCGTGGGAGCGACCCCGTACAAAAGCGTAGGGACAGAAAGGACCGATATGAAACGCGAAGATTTGAAGGAGTTCAACCTGAGCGACGAGCAGGTGCAGAAAATCATGGACCTGCATGGCGCCGACCTGGAACGCCAGAAGCAGACCATCACCACCCTGACCACCGAGCGGGACGCCGCCCGCACCCAGATGGCCGACGCCAACAAAAAGCTGGAGGGCTACGACCCCGACTGGAAGCAGAAGGCCGCGGACGCCGAGCAGAAGGCCGCCGCCCAGATCAGCGCCCTGAAAGCCGACTACGCCGCCGAGAACGCCGCCGCGGGGCTGAAATTCTCCAGCGCGTCCGCCAAAAAGGCGTTTTTGGCCGACCTGAAGGCCAAGGGCCTGACCCTGCAGGACGACGGCAAGCTGCTGGGTTTTGACGACTTTGTCAAAGAGTACAAGGGCGCCGATCCCGACGCCTTCGCCCCGGACAAGCCTGCGCCCACCGTCACGGTGCCCGGCCAGGGCCGCGCCCCCGCCAAGACCGGCCAGGCCTATGTGGACGACAAGTACAAACACAACCCCTTCTACCACCCGAAAGGAGAATAACGCATGGCGATCAAGTACAACCAGCTGAATGTGGATGAAAAGTATTCCGGCATTCTGGAACCCAACCTCTACTACAACCCCGTGCTGGTGCCCGGCGTGACCTGCACCGACAAGTACGAGACCGGCCCTGCCGGCCAGATCTATGTCCACAAGATCACCACCAGCGCCGTGGCGCCCGGCACCCCCGGCCGCGACTTCACCGACACCGCCGTGGCCGACACGCTGATCCCCATCCAGCTGAACAACAACTTCCAGCGCAGCTACAAGCTGTACGGCGTGCAGGCGGCCGCCGTTGACTTTGCCCTGGGCGAGGAAGCCCTGTCCACTGCCACCCAGGAATGCCGCGAGGGCTGGATGCAGTCCGGCCTTGGCTGCCTGGTGCAGGAGGGCACCGCGGCCACCCTGACCACCGCCATCACCGACGTCAAGGACGACATCGTCAAGACCCGCGCCGAGATCGTCAAGGCCAAGGGCCGCGCCAACGTGGTCATGTGCAGCCCGGACTTCTACGCCCAGGTACTGCTGGCCGCCGGCAAGGAGTTCACCCCCACCCGCAACGACCGCATTGCCGACGAGGGCAACGTTGGCGTCTGGCTGGGCATGACCTTTGTGGAGGCCAACGGCCTGACCGGCAGCATCAAATACTACGACAGCACCGGCACCCTCAAGACGGTGGACTGCTCCACCGTGCAGTACGTCATGTACTACCACGAAACGCTGAGCGTGATCACCAACTTTGAGGCGGCCCGCATCGTGGACAGCGAGAACTTCATCGGCTCCAAGGCGCAGGTGGAGATGAACACCGGCTACAAGGTCACCAACGCCGTGCTGACCCGCGTGCGCAAGGTGGCCGCCGGCTGATCGGAGGCGGGCTATGTACAGCAGCTATGACCAGTACCAGGCCAACGGCGGCACGCTGCCGGAGGACCGGTACTACATCCTGGCCAAACAGGCGGGGTATCTCATTGACGCCGCCACCATGGGCCGGGCGCGGGATGCGCCCGATTCCATGGCCGAGCCGCTGGCCGACTGCGAGTGCGCACTGGTGGACAGCCTGGCGGCCGGGGCCTTCAACGCCGGTCAGACCGGCGGCGTGCAGTCCTTTACCAACGATGGATACAGCGAGACCCGCGCCACCGCCGCCGAAAGCAAAGCCGCGCTGCGCAGCCTGCTGGGACGCTACCTGACCCAGCCGGTCAACCTGCTGGCGGCGGCCGGGTATGCCTATGTCTGAGGGAGGTGGGGATGTGTTTGGCTGTGACAAGACCGTGACCGTCACCCACCTGGGGTATGACGGTGACAACGACAAAGATGTGGAACAGGTGCAGACCTTTGCGGGCTGCAGCTGGTACGGCCAGACCAAAGCCGCCGTGACCAGCGAGGGGCTGCAGTCTGCCAGCCTGTATAAATGCCGCATCCCGGAAGCGGCCGCCGGCGGCGCTGAGCCGGCCATTGCCCGCGGCGACAAGATCACCTGCGGCGGTGTGACGGCCACCGTCACCGCCGTGCACGACAACCGGGGCAAACCCGCCCCGCACTGGTATGTGGAGGCGCAGTAGCAGTAGCAATGGCAGTGGGGTTTGAGATCAACGCCCGACTGGAGCTGGACGACTTAAATGTCATCCTGGCAAAACGCGGCCTGACCCCCGGCGGGCGGGTGCAGAAGGTGGTGGACAATGCGGTGCTGCGCTACTGCGCGCCCAAGGTGCCCTTTGACACCGGCTACCTGATCCGCAGCGCCATCACGGGATCGGCCATCGGCCAGGGGCTGATCGTCTACGCCACACCATACGCCCGCTATCTCTACTACGGAGAGATCTACGGCCCGAACATCCCGATCTTTGAGGGTGGAGAGCTGGCCGGGTTCCGCTCACCCAAAGGCAAGAAGAAACACCCCACCGGCCGCCCGCTGACCTACCGCGGCGCGCCGGAGCGGGGCGCCTACTGGTTCGAGCGGATGAAGGCCGAGCACAAAGACGACATCGTACAGGAAGCGGCAGCGGCCGCGGGAGGGAAGGCAAAGTGAGCGAGAACGGCATTGTGGTCGCCACCCGCGCCTGGCTGCGCAGTGAGTGTCCGCTGATCGACAAGAACAACAAGTTCAACGCCGGATATATCGGCGCCGGCTCCACCGAGTACACCATCCGTTCCGCTGGCGACAGCCACCGCGCCGACGTGCTGGGCTGCGACCTGGCCACCTGGAACCTGACGTTTGAGGCGCGGCTGTCCTTCGGGGCGGCCGTTGCCCCGAACGTCAGCGCGGCGGATTACTTTGAGCGGCTGTCCGCCTGGATACGGGCCCAGGAGCGGATGCACAACTACCCCGAAGTGGCCGGGTACGAGGTGACCCGCATCGAGGCGTCCAACGCGGGCGTCATCAACCAGGCCGACGCCGGCACTGCCCGGTATCAGCTGCAGATCAGAATCGAAATGGAGGAAATGTAAATGCCTGACACTTTCAAGCCCATCGCCGTCGAGGGCGGCAAGGCAAACCAGAAGGTCGAGCGCAAGCTGCTGATGACCTTTGTGGACGTATCGTCCAGCGGGGGCAGCTCCCCGGAGTGGGAGCTGCAGGGCCGCAGCGTGGAGGATGCCAGCGTCGAGTATAACCACGACGCCAGCCAGACCACCGACATCCTGGGCAAGGTGGACACCGATGTGGCGGCCGCCATGCCGCAGATCACCATGGACCCCAACACGCTGCGTGCCGGCCAGAAGCTCAACGCCAAGCTGGTGGACATCGAGCGCCGCGGCGCGACCAGCGAGCTTTCCACCTTCAAGGTGCTGCAGGTCTATGCGTTCCTGTCGGACACCGGCGCCGGCCCCTTTGAGGCCGACACCTACGACAACTGCACCATCGTGCCCCAGAGCCTGGGTGGGTCGAGCTATGTGGGCATGCCCTTTGACCTGTACCTGTCCGGCGACCGCACCGCCGGCACCGCGACCATCACGCCGGGGACGGGCGGCGGCCTGGCTACCGCGACCTTCACTCCCGCCGACGAGGAATAACAGGGAGGGGATAACGCATGGCAGAGCAGATCACGCTTGACCTTGGCGTCAAGACCTACGAGGTGCGGGACCCCGACGGCAATGTGGCCGGCGTGGTGCGGTTCAACCCCGCAGACCCCGGCTTTGCGGGGCGCTGGCAGCAGGCGGCGCAGAAAATCGGGTCCTATAAGCAGAAGATCGACGCGCTGGCCGCTGCCGGCACGCCGGAGATCGACCAGTGGCCGGTATTGATGGAAGCCAGCGACGCCATCAAGCAGGCGCTTGACTATGCCTTCGGCGCGCCGGTCAGCCAGGTGTTCTTTGGCGGGGCGTCCGCTTTCGCCATGACCGAAAACGGCCGTATGCTGCTGGAGAACGTGATGGACGGGGTCTACCCCATCATCGAGACTTCCCTCAAGGCTGCCGCAGAGAATGCCCGGACCCGCATGGCGGACCACACCGCGCCCTATCAGGGCACCGCCCGCGGCCTGGCGCCCGGACAGGCGGCCGCGCCTGCCGGAACGCCGTGACCGGTTGGGACCTGCCCATCGAGCTGGAGGTGGCGGGGCAGAGGTTTGCGGTGCGCAGCGACTTCCGCGCCGTGCTGGACGCCCTTGCCGCGCTGCAGGACGCCCAACTGCCGGAGCAGGCCCGCTGCCTGGCTTTTTTGCAGATCTTCTACCCGGACTGGCATCGCCTGCCCGACGCCAACGAGGCGCTGCGGCAGGCGATGGTCTTTATCAACCTGGGGCAGCCGGTGCAGCAGGACCAGCCGCACCGCCCGGAGCTGGTGCACTGGGACACCGACGTGCAGCTGATCGCCCCTGCCGTGGACAAGGTGCTGGGGTACAGCTGCCGCCGCTGCGAGTACCTGCACTGGTGGGATTTTATCGGCGCGTTCCAGAACATCGGCGAAGGGCTGTTTGCCCAGGTAGTGAACATCCGCAGCAAGCGGGCAAAGGGCAAAAAGCTGGACAAAGCGGAGCGGGAGTTCGCCCGCGAAAACGCCGACCTGATCGGCACGGTCAACCGGTTCACGCCGGAGGAAGAGGAATTTTTCAAGCGGTTGGGGGTGACGTAAATGCCGCAGGCGGATGGGTCGATCATTATCGACACCCGCATCAACAACAAAGGCGCCGAGGCCGACCTGAAACTTTTGCAGGCCAAGGTTAAGAGCACTGCGCAGCAGATTTCAGCTCTTGAAAAAAGCTATACTTCCGCTTTTCAAAAGCGTTCTGTGCTGGACGAATCCCTCAAACAGGCAAGAGCAGACGCCGCTGCAACTGCCCGTGAATTGTCCCGGCTGAATACCGCCCTGGACGCCCAGAGGGGCGCGGGGCTAACCCCGGCCGCCGAGGACATAAAGCGCAGCGACCGATTGGCCGCGACGCTGGACAAACAAAAGGCCAAAATCCAGGAGATGTCCCAGGAATACCAGCAGCAGAAAAAGCTGTTGGATACGATACAAGCCCAGCATACTGCTTTGACGGCAAGACTGGAACAGGAACAGGCGGCGGCACAGAAAGCTTCGGTTGCCTATGGCGGAAAGAAAGATAAAGGCGGCGCCGCCAAGCAGATCACCACAGCCAGCACAGCCATGGAAAAGTTTGGCCGCCGGCTGTCCGGTATCGTGTCCGGCGCGCTGCTGTTCAATGTGATCTCGTCCGGGCTCAGCAGCCTGGTGGGGTGGATGGGCAGCGCACTGCAATCCACCGACGCCTTTGGGCAGGCCCTGCGCAACCTGCAAGGGGCCGCCAGCGTGGCCGCTGCGCCGCTGATGGATGCGCTGGGCGGCGCCCTGGCCTACGTCGTCAACCTGCTGGCCACCGGCATCAGCTACCTGGCGCGCTTTATCTCGATGCTGACGGGCAAAAGCCTTTCGGCCATGAAGTCCAGCGCCAAGGCCATGAACAGCTATGGCGCCGCTGCCGGCAGCGCGGCCAAAGAGACCGAAAAGGCGACCCGCAGCCTGGCGGGCTTTGACGAGATCACCCGCCTGGATGCGCCGCAGGAAGATGCGTCCGGGGGCGGAGCAGGCGGCTCTTCCGGTCCCAACTACGACTTTGTGGACCAGACCGGGGCCGGGTTCAGCAGCCTGCTGGATGCGGTAAAGGGGTTCTGGGACCAGTTTACGGCGTCCCTTGCCCCCAGCATTGCCTCATGGAGCGCCGCATGGGAGCAGATCAAGACCACGGCCATGGCTGTCTGGCCGCAGATCCAGGCGGCCGCCAGCGGGCTGTGGACCAATGCCCTGCAGCCGCTGCTGGATTACCTGACAGGGACCTGGGCGCCGGGGATCGTCAACGCATTTTCGCAGGCGTTTGCCCCTATTGTGGGGGATACTTTATCTGCCTACATTCAAATTGCCGCCGACTGGTTTACCTGGTGGTGCGGCATTATCACAGACGCCGTCAATAACCTGCTACGCCCTGCCCTGGACACTGTGCTGCGTATCTGGCAGGACATGATGGCCGGCATCACGGACGCCTGGAATACCTATGGACAGCCTGTTTTGGATGGCCTGACCGAAGCGTTCCGCAACCTTGAAGCAATCTTCAGCAATCTGTACTACACCGTTGTGGAACCGATCCTGTCCAACCTGATCGCTCTGCTGCATAAGCTGTGGGACGAACACCTGAAACCGCTGTGGGATGATGTGGTGGCCCTGGTACTTTCCATCGGGAATTACATCCTGAGCGGATGGAACAATGTTCTCCTACCGCTGATCAACTGGCTGATCTCCACATTTGGCCCCACTTTTGCAGAAGTATTCAATGCGGCCGCCAGCGCAGTGGAGACGGCCGCCGGCTTCATAGCCGACGCCATCGACCTGGCCCTGTACGTTTTCCGCGGGATCCTGGATTTTCTGACGGCTGTCTTTCAGGGGGATTGGCAGAAAGCATGGGACGTGGTCAAAGATACGGTGCTCGGCGTCTGGGACCGCATCACCGGCGGCATCAAAGACGCCATCAACGGCATCATCGGCTTTGTCAACGGGATGATACAAGCCATTGTGAACGCGCTGAACAGCGTGAGCAGTATGCTGAACAACCTGACGGTGCCCGACTGGGTGCCGGTCATCGGCGGCAGCACGCTGGGATTTAACTTCGGCACGATCACCGCCCCGCAGATCCCCTACCTGGCGCAGGGCGCGGTCATCCCGCCCAACCGGGAGTTTATGGCCGTGCTGGGTGACCAGAGCCACGGCACCAACGTGGAGGCCCCGCTGGCCACCATCCAGCAGGCGGTGGCCGACGTCATGCAGGACAATCTTGACGGCGAGCTGGCCGCGCTGGAAGCCATCCGTGGCACGCTGCTGGATATTCTGCAGGCGGTGTACGGCATCGACATCAGCGACACCAAGATCGGCAAGGCAGCCAACCGCTACACCACGAGACAGGCAATTATCACAGGGAGGGCATGAGATGCGGTACAAGACGGATTGTTACCAAGTCGACGGCCAGCCCATGCTGGCCCCGGACACTGAGGCCAGCTTTTCTTTTTCCGATTTGGACGCCAGCGACAGCGGCCGTGACGAAAGCGGGGTCATGTGCCGGGTGGTCGTGCGGGAAAAGGTCGGTACATGGGGGTTTACATACTCCCACCTGACGGACGCCGAACTGACTTACCTGATGGGGCTTTTTGCCGGGAAACCGACCTTCCAGTTTACACACCCGGTGTTTGGCAACAGTGCTGCCACCGAGACCTGCACCGCTTACATGAGCCAGACCAGCGCAACATGGAAGTCCAAAGTGACCGGCGAATGGCAGAACTTGAAGTTCAACGTCATCCAGTGCTGACGGGAGGCAATGCAAGTGATCAAATACAAAATCACGCTGTCGGACGGCACTGTGCTCTACAGCGGACAGGAAGCCGACGCGCGGGTGCGCAGCGTAACGCTGACCGAGCAGGTCAGCGACCAGGACGACCTGTGCCCCGGTGCGGCCTGCGCGGCCTGTGCCGAGATCGAGCTGTGGGCGCCGGAAAACAAGGTGCAGATCGCCCAGGGCGAGGAACTGACCCTGACCCGTGTGGATACCACAGCCGGCACCGAGACGCAGGTGGGGATATTCCTGGCCGAGAAGCCGGTGAGATCCAGTGCCAACGTATACACCGTCACGGCCTACGACCGCATGACGCTGCTGGACAAAGACCTGTCGCCCTGGCTGCGGGAACAGCAGGAAAGCTTTCCCATGGGCCTGACGGCCTTTATCCAGGCCGTCTGCGCCCGGTGCGGCGTGGCGCTGGCCGACGGCGCGCTGGACGGCCTGCCCAACGGCGGCTACCAGATCGCCGCCTTCTACGCCGACGGCCTGACCGGCCGCCAGCTGATCCAGTGGGCGGCGCAGGCCGCCTGCCGTTTCGCCCGCATGACGCCCGACGGCAAGCTGACGTTTGGCTGGTATGCAGCGTCCGACGCTGCCATCGGTCCCGGCACCACCTACCGCGAGGGGGTCGTCGTGCTGGCGGACGGCAGTGTGCTGTACACAGCAAACGGCGAACGCTATGTTGTGCGCGACCCGCTGCCCGCCTACCTGCAGGGGTCTTTGTCCTATGAGGATTATGAGACTGCGCCCATCGACAAGGTGCAGATCCGGCAGACCGACGATGACGTGGGGGTGATCTACCCGCCCGAAGAGACCGGCACAAACGCCTTGGTGCTGCAGGGCAATCTGCTTTTGACCACGGCCACGGCTGAGGCGCTGCAGCCGGTGGCACAGGCGATCTTTGAAACGATGCAGGGCGTGTCCTACACGCCGCTTCAGCTCAGTGTGCTGGTGGACAGCCACACCCCCCCGCTCGGCGGCATCATCCAGGTCACTGACGCCTACGGCCGCGTTATGACGGCTTACGTTATGACCCGCACCATCTCTGGCCAGAAGGCAACACTGGAATGCACCGGAAATGCGACGCGGGACGGCGTTTCGGCGGTCAACGGCCAGAAATATCAGAACCTCCAGGGCAAGGTGCTGGAGCTGCAGATGGGCGTTGACGGCCTGCGGATCACGAACAGGGACCTGCAGGGCGGGCTGGCATCGTTACAGCTTACTGTGGACGGCCTGGAAACCACAGTTGAACAAAACTATCGTGATTTGACCGATTACGTAGACCAGGAAACCGGCCAAATCAAAGACGAGGCTGTAAATGAAGCCGTGCAGCAGGCGGTCCAACAGGTAGATGAAACCCTTACATTCTACCCGACGACCGTTGAGATGAACTCGGCTATACAGCAGAGTGCGTCTCAAATCCAGCTGAGTGTCAGTCAAACGCTGACCGGGTACAGCACTACCAGCCAGATGCAGCAGTATGTCAACGGACAGACAAGCGGCATTTTGCAGGATGCGCAAGACTATACCGACAGCGAGCTGGAACGGTATCCGACCACGATTGAAATGAACTCGGCCATTCAGCAGAGCGCCAGCAATATCAATTTGTCGGTTGACAGCAAGCTGACGATGTATCCCACAAATAGTGAGATGCAAGACTATGTGGACGACCAAACTGCCAATCTGCCAACCACCAGTACTGTGCAGAACATGATCGACATCGGAATCGATGGCATTACATTATCAGCTGCCACAAACGGCAACAGCAGCACCATTATACTGCGGCATGATGGGGCGCAAATTTCCAGTGCAAACATTACGTTTACTGGATTCGTCACGTTTTCTGATTTGTCCGGGTCGGGAACATCCACCATCAACGGCGACAACATCACCACCGGTCAGATCGGGAGCGCATCAGGAAACACGCTGTACGATCTGGACGCTGGGACGCTGCGCACCGGCCGGTCGAGCGGGAACCACGTCAATATCAACGACCGGGGCATCACCTGGTATGTGGTCAATGGAAGCACCAGCTACCTGACCGGCGTTTTGTACAGCGTCTACGGCGAAAGCTGGATCGGTGCCAACAGCAATTATGTCAACTATGGATGGGTCAACAGCGCCACGCCGAGCAGCTACCGCGGGATGCGCGTGGATAATACCGGCAGCCGGGTGTCCTTCAACACCAGCCATGTGGACGTGGAAAGCGGCGATCTGGGCGTATCCGGCGGAATCTCTACCCGCAACCTGAACGCCTGGGGCAGCAAGAACCGAATCGTGTGCACGCATTTGGGCAATCTCGCTTTTGCGGCGATGGAAAGCCCGGAACCGGCGTTTTGCGATTGGGGTGGCGGTGAGGTCGGTGAGGACGGCATCTGCCCCATCGTGTTGACACCAGAATATGCGGCGGCCATCACGGGGCAGGCGCTGCGCTGGCTGGTGACCCCGGTCGGCGGCGATGGGGGCCTGTGGGTGGAGCGTACCGACTGCGGCGCGCTGGTCCATGGTACGCCAGGCAGCCGTTTTGACTGGCTGTGCATTGGGGTGCAGCGAGATATGGCAGGGCTGTACGCGCCGGTGAGCGGCACCGCGCCGCCGCCGGAGCGAGACGACGCTGCCGAGCTGGCAAAAACCGCCAGCATGGCCGAAGAAATATCCGAGCATGACTACTACAAGGAGGCAGACATCGCATGAAGATCATTACGAGCATTACCGCTATGCAGACCCAGGAAGGTACCCGCGTGGCCTACACATACAGCGAACTGGATGACGCGGGGAACATCGTCAGCCGCCACAACACCGGCGCGTTTGTGGCCCTTGACGCCGACGCGCAGGCCGCTGTGCAGACGCTGATGGACGCCGCCAAGTCGCGGCTGGATGCATGAGAGGCTGCCAGGTCGTGGCTATCGTACTTGCCGCAGTGCTGCTGTTGTGCGGCGTACTGTATGCCCCCGGCGGCGACGAGCAGCCACGGCCGGAGTTTGGGGAGGTGAACACCAATGAAAGCGCACGTTCCTGAGCCGCCAAAGCGGACGCTGAACCAGGCCAGCCGCGCACTGGACAGAGCCTTGCTGGCAGCGGTCAACGGCAGTGGATTGCCGCTGCGCATGGTAGAGCTGCAAGTACTCAATCTGCTGCGAGCCGTGCAGGACAAGTTGGAACAGGAAGAGGCGGCGGAGGTTTCGCCGCCCGCGGGAAAGGATGAGCCCAATGGCTGAGACCCAGTACACCAGTACGCTGACAGGACCCGAGTTGGACGAGGCGCTGAGGGACGCCGCCGGTGTTGATGCCAAAGTCGAACAGGCCCAGAGCGCGGCGCAGCAGGCGGCCCAGAGCGCGTCCAGCGCCCAGGGCTATGCCAGCGCAGCCAGCGGCAGCGCCAGCCAGGCAAGTACGTCTGCCGGACAAGCCGCCGAATCTGCGGCTGATGCATCCGGACTAGCAGATGCTGCAGCCGCGAGCGCCCGGCAGGCCGCTGCTAGCGCCGCAAGCATTGAGGGCGATGTGGAACAGGCGTCATCCAGCGCCAGTGCTGCAGCACAAAGCGCCACGCAGGCGTCAGGAAGTGCATCCGCCGCAGCGCAATTTGCATCCGCAGCGGCGGACAGTGAGGATTCTGTACAGCAAAATGCCGCCGCAGCGCAACAGGCGGCTGCAGCCGCCAGCCAGAGCAAATCCGACGCTGAAGCAGCTGCGAGCAATGCAGCATCCAGCGCCAGCACCGCGCAGCAGGCTGCGTCACTGATTGAGGAAAACCTGAGCGCCATCCAGGCAGCACCGTCCAATGCCCAGGCGGCACAGCAAGCGGCCGCACAGGCCGCTGCAAGCGCGAGCGCAGCAGAGGACGCCGCCGGGCGTGCGGAGCAGATCGCCGATTTTGACCCGGCGGATTTTGCTACCGCTGAGCAGGGACAAAAGGCGGACAGCGCGGTACAACAGGTAAACGGGAAGCGCGGCACAAGTATCACATTGTCGGCGGCAGATGTAGGTGCAGCCACAGCCGCACAAGGCGCACTTGCGGATGCTGCTGTGCAGCCCGCTGATTTGAACGGTTACGCGCAAACCAGCGATATCCCCACAGAACTCCCTAACCCGCAATCTTTGGGCATCAGGCTAGGGAGCGCAGGCAGTCTGATCGCTTACGACGGCAGCATTGCCAGAATGATCACCATCACGCCGGAGGCCATCGGCGCACAGCCAGCGGGGGCAAGTAGCGGCGGAGAGCTTACGTTGCTATATAACAATACGTCTGTTACGACGTTCAATCCGGGAGAGTCGATTATATTCAGTGCTGCCGGTTATGATGCGATAGGGATTGTTTCGAGGCATCGTGCAAGCGATGATTTCTATTCGCCAATGCAGATCGTTGAATTCAATAACGAGCCATATACAACTTGCATGTTGTATGCGGTCGGTATGACTTCTAGCTATGGCCCCGAAATTTCCGCCAGAGAAGTATCGGTTGCAAGCGGTGCGATTATAGCGCGGGGCCGCGGGCAGTACTATAACTGGGGTAATCATGCAGCAGATGATGGAGCCTGTATTCCTGTACAGGTGTGGGGAATCAAGTTTTGAAAAGGAGGAACTGCAATGAGACTGGAAACAAACGAAGTGCTATTCACCTGGCCGCTGGCCACGCATACCATCACCGCCGGCTGGTATTACAGCGACGGGAAGCTGCACCGGGCCATCGACCTGCGGGCGGCCGTGGGCACGCCGGTCTATGCGGCCGA
>ERZ1643246.981-NODE-981-length-33259-cov-6.474491_pt1 | contig 33259 bp, 31 predicted proteins | sample MGYA00579265_ERZ1643246 | MGnify/ENA primary metagenome ERZ1643246 (study PRJEB29033, sample SAMEA4952261) | chicken gut metagenome | biome: Broiler Chicken; feature: Gastrointestinal Tract; material: Caecum | place: Ireland | collected 2018 | study: Broiler...
CGCGTCACGTCCGCCTATGATGCGCCACCCGTCGATGGTGAGCATATGATGGGTCGCGGCAAGGGCCATGCGCCCACAGGCCAGGCACCGCACCTGCCAATGGTCCGGGCACCGGTGGTGGTGATGGTCGAGCGTGTCCACGAAATGCCGCCAAGGCCGCTCGACCCGACCGCGGGTTTTGCCGCACAGGTCGCATGGGTAATCCAGTCGCATGCTCACTCCTCACCAGGCACGGGCATGACCTCGATGCCGCCCAACAACCCGTCCGTGCCGGCCATGGCCTGCCGGATACGTTCAAGAACATGGCCGGGAACACCGTTCGCCTCGTACTCCAACAGCAGCATCTCGTTGTGTTGGGTGCGGGCCTTGTCCATGAGCGCGTCCGTCTGGTCGATTACGGCCGTCAGGTGTTCACGTTGTTTGGCTGCCCATGTGTCCGGCAGCCGCCCCGCGATCAGGTACGCTTCCATCTTGTCGACCCCGTGTTCGATCAGTTGGCGGATGGTGCGCGCGGTGGCGAACACGTCCTCGTCGAACCCATCCGCCAACCGTACGGCCAACTGTTGGTATGCGCCAACCAACAGCATGGTGTCATGCAACAGGCCGTGTGCATGCCATGCGCATTGCGTGCGTCGTATCCATGTGACGTTCATTGCGTGGTTCCTTCCGGTTCCGGTTGTTCGCTGAGGATCATGTCGAGTTCCTCCGCGCTGATCTCCAACAGGCGGGTGATGTCCGACACGGGCACATGGCATTTCGTCCATGTGCGGGCCATCTCCTTGCGTTGTTCACTGGTCAACTGGTCTGTTCCTTACATATGGTTTGGTGATGGGTCAGGGTTTCCACATGCCGTTGTCGAGGCGTGTGCAGTACGCATCGACGGCCGTCAACGCATCCAAGTACCCGTCGGTGTATGGGTCGGCGTTCGCGTGCCCAATCCCCATCACCTGTTCCGCCCGACTGGTGCGTTCCTGTGCCAACCGGTCGCATTCGGCGATGATGCCATGCAGCAGGGCGCGTTGCTGCGACACGTTGATCATGCCGCCTCCTTGTTGAGCATGGTGAGCGCAATGCGTTGCGCCCGCAACCGTGCGGCCGGAACGGACGGGTCGCATTGCCGGCTGACGCGTTCCAATGCGGCGATCAGCAACGGCAGGGCGCTGGTGTCCCCAGTCCGGTCGGTGAGCTGCTGTTTCGCGTCCATGATCTCCTTGCCGATCAGACGGTGCAGGCGCGTGTCCTCGGCCAGAATCATGTCCGTCAGGGTTTGCGCGTCAATCAAACTGTGCGTATCGGTCACCTTGTGCTCTCCTTGTCTTCTTGCAGTTGCCGGATGATGCCGGGCGCCTGGCTCCAATCACGCATGGTGATGCCCTCACAGTCACGGCAGTACGGGTGGTCCGGGTGGATAACGGTGACGCCCTTGTCGGTAAGCGCGGCAATGGTGCACGGATCGTCCTCGAAGGCGACGTCCACATCCACGAGACTCTTGTCGCCGAAATGGAACGCGACATCGTATTCGGTCGGGCCGTGCGCGGGATCGAACCAGTGGCGGTCGAACCATGCGAACGTCTGCCCAAACCGCTCATCGTCCGTGCGGCTGGTGGCGATGAGCAGATCATGGCCGTCCTCAACCAACCGCCACAGGGCGCGCATCGCATGCGGATAGGGATGTTCCGCCAGATACAACCCGTCCATCACCGCACTACGGTGGGCGTCCGCATACTCCTCATATGAGGCGAACGGCCATGACGGGTCACGCCACAACCCGTACTCGCACGGGTCGGCCATCGCATACCCGTCCAACGGGTCATACACATGGCCGCTCCTCAAGTGGTGCCGCAACGCGTGCGTGTAATCCGCCAACGTGTTGTCCAGGTCAACCATGATGCGCACGACGCGCCCTCCCCTCCTGCACCATGCGCCACCGGCGCGTCAACACGACACGTTCCGCGGGGGCTTTACCACCCCACACGCCATACGACTCATGCTCCTCGACCGCATGCTGCAAACACCGGTCACGCACCGGGCACCGGTCACACACCCGGCAGGCGAGCTCCTCACGCAACGCGTCGAAGAACATGTCCGGGTCATACGCGCCGGACGCGCACAACCCACGGCGCATCCACTCACGGCCAGACAACGCCATGATGGCCACCATCCTTTCCTCCCATCACCGGTCCAACCCGTCCAACCGGGGCCGGGCCGGGTGCAACCAATGGTCCACACGCAACGCCACTTGAAGTGCATACCCCAACAGCATCACCACCACATCCATAATCCGATCACGCATGCGGCCTACACCTCCCCCACATCGGGAAACTCCAACAACGACGCCATGGCGCACATCCGGCACGCGTCCCGCTCCGGTTCGTCATTGGGGAATGTGAGCGGACCGGACGGCAACGTACGTTCCACCGTCCACAATCCCGGGCCCCCACGGCCCGACCCATCAATCCGGAACACGGTGTCTGTCCCATCGGCGTGCACATGGAACACGCCGTCAGGGTCCACGCACACATACCGCACACGGATCCGGGTGCGTGCACCCGACCCGTCGACCACATCCAACGTGCCACCCACCTGCGGTGCGGCCACCATCCTGCCATCATGTTTGTTCATGACCCGCCCTATGCGTCACACACCACCGCACCCGCATCAGGACCCAATGCGCACCACCCCATGTATCGCATCCAATGGAACCGCCGCCGGTAGCGCCACGCAAACCCGCACCCTGCGCGCCCCTGTGGCGCACGGCACCGGCCGCAGCGCAAGCGCACACTTTTCCGACGGACCGCAAAAAGGGAACACCAAAAAGGGAACACCAAAAACAGAACGAACACAACCACCATCATCCCAACACCCGCTTTTTCCACACACACCAACCACACCAACCAATCGCACCAATCCCCCAGCCACACCACCATCACTGCCATGCACCCATCAACCAACACAACGCACATCATGCAACCACAGAACAGACAGACACACCATCACGCAATCAACGCAACACAACCACCAGCCGCACCACCACACCGATCATGCTTTTCTTTAGGGAGGGCACGCACCACGAACCATGCAAAACACGGGGGAATACGCCCGTTCGCCCCATGGCAGACCATGGGCGCCGAACGTGGCCGCCTTGCGTGGCGAACCGAAACGAGCAATGGACGCATTGATGGGGCCATGATGAGTTTCCCGTTGGGTTCCCTGATATGGGACGGCACGCAGGATCCGATGGTACGCACGCTGGATGCCGCATGGCGGTTGCACCACGCCATCGGACAGGAGGCACCCGTGTGGGTGGATGACACGGACGGCGTGCACACCCATGCGTTGGCCGAATCGTTGCGGACCGGACGGGCGCCGTACCTGTTCCTGCCCGAAGCGGAGGAATGGGAGCATGGCGGCATGGACGATTGGCAATGGCTGCACACACCCGGCCGTGAGCGCCTGCTCATGGCGCCCATCCCCTCTGGGGACACACCACGACAGGCGGCGGACCGGTTGGTGCGGGACACCGGGGAGGCGCCGGTGCGCGCGGCGGCGCGCATGGGTGTGCTCATGCATTGCGCCCACATAGCCCGCCACCATCCACGGGTGTGGGCGTTGGCCGTGCTGCAGACACGCACCACGCAATACGTGCCGGACGGCCGGTGGGATCCGGTGTGCGAGGACGTGGCCCACGGGTTCGAGTCCATGCTGGCGGTGCCCGGTTGGCTCTACCCCGGGTCTGGTCCGCACACCGTGTTCGCGCTCGCCCAATGCACGGCCCGTCCGGATAGGCCAGGCCGATGGGGTGCGCGTGAGGTGGTGGTGTTCGGCCGGCGTGTGGTGTTGCCCGGCGAATGTTGGGACCGGTTGGACGTGTTGGGGTTGCGTGGATTGTTCGAGCCGGTGGACGAACCGGAGTTCTAGCGCCGTTTCCGTCTGTGGTCATGCGCATAGGGGTTGGGCATGAAGGTTTTCCAATTCAAGTTCCCCACCATGGTTGTGGACAAGGCGAGCGGCGAACGGGTCGTGTTCGACCCCGCGTCGAACGCGGACCATCGCCGCAAACTCGACGAGAACATCGACCAATGGCGCCGGCAGCACCCCGAGGCGCATGACGCGCAATTGGACAGCATCGACATGGATGCGCATGTGGCCGTGCTGATCGACCATGGCGTCACCAGCGTCAACCGTGAGGGCTCCCAACAGATCGTCAACCTGCGTCCCGCGGATCAGAAACCGGCCGCCGGGGAACGGATCGCACGCATTTGGGAGGCGCGTCTGGGCATGAAGATGGTCCGCTTCGAACCGTACGAGGGGCGTGCGGTGTTCGAGGCGTTGGACAAGGACCGGGTGTCGGCCCGTGGGATCCTGGCGAACGCGTTGGGGGTCAAACCCTGGGAGGTGATGGTCGAACCGCGTGACGATGGCGGCTGGCGCTGCCGGTTGGCGCGCACGATCATCTGGCAGCCGTCGAAGATGGCGGCCAGGACGCAGGAGGCGTGCGAACAGATCGGCCATGTGGGTTGGACGTACACGGCGGACGCGAAGACGGGGATCATCGACATCATCCCCGGTGAACCGCCGGTGTTTTTGAAAACGCATCCGTTCCCGTTCGACCGGTTGGGTTCGCCTGCGGATAGGGATCGCACGCCGTTCGGGGTGAAACTGCCGGCGCGTGGCGGTGCGGATGTGGTGTATGAGCCGGTGGAGATGGATTGGCGTGAATCGTCGTTCCTGTTGATTGGTGGTGAGGGTGGTTCCGGCAAGAGCGTCCTGGCGAACAACCTGCTCGCGTCGATCGTGGCGCAACAACCGTTGTTGAGTGTGGTGGATCTGGCGAACAAGGCGACGGATTACTACTGGTTGCGCCCGTGGGTGACCGCCGGGTATTGGGGGTGTGAGAGCGTGGTGCAGGCGGCGGGCGTGTTGAACATGCTGGTCGATGAGATTGAGCATGGGGAGCGTGCGCGCGCGTGGAAGGAGAACGCGTGGCAGAACTGGTTGGACATCCCCCGGTGGGCGAAGGAGAAGTACCCGTTGCATTACATCGTGGTCGACGAGTACTCCTCCCTGGTCGATGAGGCGCAGTTGGTCAAACGCATCCCGAAGGCGGATAGTGTGTTGCCGGCGGTGTGGGCGCAGATGTTCACCGGTCAGGCGGAGAACGACATCCGTTCGCGTGTGCTGCGCCTGTTGCGTACGGCGCGCGCGCAGGGCTACCGGTTGATCCTCATTTCGCAGACCGTCAACGAACGTTCCGGGTTGGGGCCGACGACGCGTGACCTGTTCGGCCAACGTATTGTGATGGGGCCCAATCCCAGTGAGGCGTTGGTGCGTGGCGTGTTCCATGATGTGGCGTCGATGCCGGTGGTGCCGGAGCATTTGACCGCATTGGGGGTGACGAAGGGTGTGGGGCGTGCCGAGTTCACCGGGCAGGCGTCGGTGGTGTTCAAGACCACGTATGCGGGCACCCAGGATCGGTCGGACACGTATATGTTGGCCCAAGCGTTGGTGGACCGCATTGGGGTGCCGGACGGGGTCGATGCGGCACGGTTTTTGCGTACGTTGGAGCCGCATGGTGAGGACGATCCGGTCGATGCGGAGTACATGCGCTGGTTGACGGACCGGGTCAGCATGCCGTATGCGCGTGCGTTGGCCACGGACCCGGTGCTGTCGGCGATCAAGGGCGCGTGGGATGAGAGCCGCATTGCGTTGGGCGAACGCCCTGACCCCATCCCCGGCATGGGTGCGGACATGGACGGCGCTGATGCGGGCGATGGTGATGCGGACGGGGATGGTGGTGCGGGTTTGCCGGCCGCTTCACCGGACACGGATAGCCAACCGTCGGGCCCGGTGATGGACGCGCATGAGTTGGCGAGGCTGATGCGCGCATGAGCGGTGCGTACGCGGTCGAGTTCATGGTCTCCGGCATGAACTGGTTGACCACGGTCGGTGATGAGGACAGTGATCGGCGGGCGCGCACCCGCGCCCGGTTGCGCGCGTACGGGCGTGGCGTGTGGGTGCGCGCCAAACAGCATGGCGCGCACCCGGTATGCACCTATATGCTGTTGGTGTTGGTCGGTGGCCGTGCCGAGTCTCCGGTGTTGGCGGCGGAAACGTTGAAACCGTTGATCGATGCGGGCACTGATGAGGGCATGTGGCCCGATGATGACCCGGCGCATCGGGTGATGACCTTGTATGCGCCCGATCCACGACGGTTGGCGGCGGGTGTGGCCAGCATCCACATGCTTGTCGTTCCCGTCCCCCGCTCGTGGGGCGGGTGGAGTGCGTTGGACTGGTTGTTGGACACGGTGCACGCCGGCATGGGCGCCATGCGCATGCTGGCGATAGGGGATGCGGATTGGTTGACGAGCAACATGCGCCTGCCGCAGGCGCAACGCAAGGCGCGTCAGACGCGTGTGATGCGCCAGGCGCGTCCCGTATGGTCCGATGGGGTGCGGTTGGGTGCGCAGGTTGGGGTGGTGTGCGCCGTCTCCTATCCCGACACGCGCTATTATGGCGATCCGGACAACACCGCGGAGACGGCGACCGCGTTGTATGGGGCGGGGGTCGCGTTGGGTGCCGCTCCCCCCATACCGCGTGTGTTCGCGTTCATATTGGATCCCGAACAGTGCGCGGGCCATACGCATGTGATGCGCCTGTTGTGCTTCGCCATGCCCCAGGGTGTGGATGTGGTGGACCGGGTGGTGGGGTGCGCGCCGGACGTGTGACCCACCACCCGGGGTGTCACTGGTTGGGTTCGCCGCGGCGCGCGTATTGGCGGGCGAGCTGCTCTTGGTATTGGCTGGTTGGGGTGAGCCATTGGCCGGTCAACTGGTTATCGTTGCCACTGGCCAACGTCAGATCCTTGTCACGGATCAACGTACGGTCGCGGCCATGCAGTTCGGCCGCGTGCTCGTGTTCCCATTGCGCCAACCGTTGTGGATCGTCCGCCGACCGGGCCATGTCCACCAACGCCGGGTCGGGTCCATGGTCGAACTTGCCCAACCGGATGGGTGGGATCGTGGCGTCCGCGTCCCGGACCGTGGGCAGGGTGTTGTATGCTGCCGTGTACGCCTGCGCCAGCCGGCGCACCTGCAGGTCCTGGTGGTGGCTGTAATCATCCATCATGTCCGCATACAAGCCACGCATCGTACTGGTGAAGTGTTCGTCCATCATGGAGTCGACACGGGGGTTCGCCAACGGTTCCATCCCCTCATCGACCAGGTCATGGGTGCGCATGTACCGGTACGCGGTCATCATCGCATACTGGGCTTGGATGGGGGTGTCCGCCAACCGCATGCGGGTGAACAGGCCACGTCCAACGGTGCTGCGGGGAGGGTGGGGTGCGTGCCGTAGCGCGTACAGGGCACCCAGATGCCGTCCCCCGTCGGACAGGTCCACCAGGTAGTTCTCCACATCCTGACGGTCCTCATCGGTGTCGATGTGCCGGCCCATCCCGTACGTCCACAACGCCATGCCGCGTGCGACGCTGGCCGCACGGCCCGGCTGGTGCTCGAACCGGGTATACAACCCCTCCTCCGTGTCCATGTCCACATCCCAGTTGCGGCTGACCTGTGTGTACAGGGGGCTGTCGGCGATGTTGTATTGGTCCAATACCGGCGCCACCTGTTCGATTTCGGTGCGCGTGTACGGGCTGGTTTCGCTAGGTTGCCAATCCCGGTCGGGCATCATGGTGCGCATGGCGGCCACGAGCCGGTGCGTGTCCGGCCGTGGTCCCGGTTCCTGTGGCGTCGTGTCCGGCATGGGCGGCAACCCCATGCCGGTGGTAGTGGCGGTGGTGTCGAATTGGCCGCCGGTGCTGTTGGGGCTGCCTTTGGGTTTGCGTGGCTGGCTCATGTCCTGCTCCCTTGTTGTGTCCGGTTACGCCAGCACACTATGCGCCGTTATAGCGGGTTCGCGGCCCTCCACTCCCACGGGAGCATGCGCAACGGTGGCATGTGCGCCAAACGCCACGCCAGCTCGTACCCGGGGTCATGGCGCCAGGGGATGTCATAGACCACACGGTCTTCGGCGCCGCGTTTGCGGGTGTGGACGAAGGTTTCCAGGATGAAGCAGGCGAGCATCGCCTGGGCCAGTTCCGTAGGGTCCATGGTGTGCAGTGTGGTGTCGATCGTGTATTGCTTGCCGGCCCTGTGCGTGGATGCGGTCACGATACGGTGTTCATCTCCCGTCGTGTCGACCCGGGTGATGCTCCAGATGCTGTCGTTGCGCAACGTCAACGGCCCGGTGTCCGCTTGCATGTGCGCATCCTGATCCATGCCCAGGGCGATGAGCGGGACGGTGACGCGCAACTGGTCTGCGATGGTGTGCAGCACGTCCCACAATTGGCCCGACAAGGGGCGTGGCATTTGGGGGTCGAACAGCACGTCCATCGCGTCATGGACGATCCATTGGCCGTCATGGCCGACGGTCGCCAAAGGCTGGTCGCACCACCGGTCCACTTCGGCGCTGTCAAGGATGGCGCGGTGGTACCGGTTGGATACAACCTGCCCGTCCGTGCCGGTGATGTGCGCGCGTACGGTCCAATACTGCATGTTGGTGATGTCATCGCTCATGTCAACCTCGCTTTCCGAATCCGGTACCCGGCGCATGCGTCCAACGCGCATAGCCATGGTCTCATGGTACCGATGATGCGTGTTGATATGGGTGGGGTGGTGTGATGCGCGGACGTGGCATATGGACGGCTGTGGTGATGGTGGCGGCCATGCTGGCGGTGGTGGCCCTGGTCGCCACCACCGCGTCCGTGGGGGTGTTCACCACCACGGTGTCCGGCATGGCCAACACCATCCAGGATGATGGTGATGTGGTGTCGGCCACGGATTGCGATGACCTGCCGGGGGCCGCGTTGGGCGGTGAGGCGGCGCCCATGGGGTCGGGCCCGGCGGCGTTCGTGGACCGGTTCGCCCCTTTGGCGTACCGGACGGGCAAACGGTACGGGTTGCCACCGGAGGCGATCCTGGCGCAGGCGGCGTTCGAGTCGGGGTGGGCGATGAGCGCACCGCAACACAATTATTTCGGCATCAAGGTGTGGGCCGGGTGCACGGGTGGGGCGACGACGGGCACGCAGGAGGACACGGGCTCCGGCATGGTGTCGACCACAGCGACATGGTGCGGGTATCCCAATGCGCAAGCGGCCTATGACGGGTATGGCGCATTCATCCGCTCCAACCACCGCTACGATGCGGCGTTGCAATACCAACGGGACCCGTACAAGTACCTGGAGGCGATCTGGCGGGCGGGATATGCGACCGATGGGGCGTACATGGCCAAGATCGGTCCGATTGTGCACCAGATCACCGAACGGATCAAAACCACGAACATCATCCCCACCTCCGATAGGATCCAATTCGATGCGAAGGCGCCCGGTGAGAGTGGTTCAGAAGGGGCGGGTGGCACGGTGGCGGACGCGTGCTCCACCCAAGCCGCCACTGCCGTGGCGGCCGGCAAGGTGGGTGGCGCCCCGGAGAACGCGCATGATTACAGTTGGATGTGCTCCACGACGGGCGTGTGCCGGGACGGCGACGGGTTCACCCCCAATGGCAAACTCAAATACCCGCATAATGTGGGCCGCTACCAGTGCGTGTGGTATGCGTGGAACCGGCTTGGCATGATCCATGGTCTGGACGGTTGGGATTGGGTGTTGGGCAACGGTGGTGACATCGCCCGCAACCTGTCCGGCAAGCCCGGTTGGACGGTGGACGCCACACCCCATGCGGGAGACGGGATCAGCCAGGTCGGTGGCGCGTTGGGTGGCGCTCCCCCCTATGGGCATGTCGCCGTGGTCGAGGAGGTGCAGACCAGTGGCGACGGGTGGCGCATCCGCATCAGCGAGGGCAATTACGGCACCGGCGGCAACGGCGCATGGACGGGCTACAACAGCAGGTGGCTGACCCAATCCCAGTTCGCCGGCGCCGGCAACGTGTTCTTCCGGTACAACGGTTGGAAAAAATAACGCCGGTCAGTGTTCCCGCCCGTCGGGGGACACGGTGAACCCCTGCTGTTGGTCGCCGCAGGACGCCATGCACATCCCCTCCCATAGGCTCCAATCGACCTTGCCGTCCAGATCGGCCTGGGTGGCGGGGGCGCGCATGATCGGTTGGGTGGGGTTGATGTCCATCACCGGTTGGCCTTGCACGGGGATCGCCACACGGCGCCCGTTGGCCATGATCCGGTTCATGTTCGTGTCCCACAATTGGTTCCATGGCGACACCCACCACGGGGAGGGTTGATTCGAACTGACCTCGCTCACCTTGCCGTTTTCATCGAACGTCAACTCGTCCGACACGGGGTAATCCTGCCATGATGGGGTCAACGCGTACGTGTCGGTGGAATGGAAAGTGTCACCGGGTTCGACAAGGATGGCGCGCACCACACCCGTCACCGTTGCGGTGTGCTCCCCGGTGTGTTCCACCGTGGGCCCCTCGATCCACCGTGAGCCGCTGCCCCATGCCTGTTGCACCCACCATTCGCCGACCGTGGGGTACGCCATGCATGAAAAACTGTTGGTCGTCCCCTGGCATGCGGGGTTCTGCCCTGTGGGCCCATAGTCGCTGTTGCGTTGGATTGTGGACACGGCCGACCAGTCCGGGGGCGTGTAGTCGGTGACACGCAATGCGTTGAGCACATCCTTGGCGGGACGGTGCGCGAATTCTTTGGGGTCGATGGTGGAGTCCGCCCCATACGTGCGCCACAATTGTTCGAAGCGGACCGCGTTGGCCTCCCGCGCCTCCCGTGCCGACACGGGCGCGGTGGCATCCGGCGCATCAGCACTGGCACTAGCACTGGCGGTGGCGGATGCCGTGGGCGCCGCCGTGGAGGGCGCGCCGGTGGCCGCGTATGGCGAACCATACCACCACGGCCAAGAGGACGATGGCGAGAATGAACAGGCCGATGTGCAGCCAAGTGCGGGAACGGTGCGGTGTGGTGCTCATACCCCCAACTATGCCATAGGCCCTGGTGCGTGCATAGACGGCGCATGTCCGATTGTCCGCACTATGGAAAAGAGCCCCAATGACACACCCCACCCCACACGTTCCACGTACCGGCATCCTCCTGCTCGCCCTCCTGCTCACCGTCCCCCTATCCGGGTGCGCCGCCGGGCACCATGATGGCCCGGCGGGCACGGACGGGACCGTGGTCATGGAATCCCACCACACACCCAATCATGGGACGGATGGTCAGATCTCCCAATCCTGACCGCTTTCATCGACCACCACCGGATCGGACACCGGGGCCACCACACCGGTCTGATCCGCCAACCCCGTCAACTCCGGTTCGGGCGGCATGTACCGGGACAGATCCACCGGCGTGGCCGGGTGCAACCGGCTTGTCAACGCCTCCAACCCCCCGTCGCCCTTGCCCGGCCAGAAACACTGCACCATATCCACGCCACGGCCCAGGTTCTCGAACAAACCACGGCCCTTGGGCATGCCGCCGGTACGGGCCGCCTGCGCATGCAACCGGTTCGCCTCACGCTCATTGGCCTGCGACACATTGCCCTGCGTGTTGCCGATACCCAAAAACACACGCGCCAACATCCCCTTCGCCGTACCCGCATTCGGCAGCAGATCCAAGTCTCCCGCGTTCAACTGCTGCGCGCCCAACACCACCGTGATGCCGGCGCTGCGCGCCTGCGTGAGCAGGTTCGACGCGTACAAGCCGATGCTGGACCTCAACCCGTTGCGCCAATCCGCCAACGCGTTCGCATTATCCACATCCGGATCATCATTCGCATTCGCGATATTCGCCCGCTCCTTTTGCAACAGGCTGTTGAACTCGTCACAGAACACCAACAGGCGAGGCGGACGGACATTGTCAGGCAACGTGGACCAGTCGCCGCCGCCATGCTCGCCGATCAGACGCACCCGCCGGCGCATCTCCTCGTGCGCGTACCGGAACAGGGCGTAACACCCCGGCAACGACGGTTCAAACGCATCCACATACGGGGCCAACGGTTTGAAATCATTCGCCCCCTTGCTCGGATCGGTCACCAACACACGCCACCCCGACAACAACGCCATGCCCACCAAGGTCACCGACACACTCGACTTGCCCGAACCGGTCGTGCCGGACGCCAACAGGTGCGGCGACTGGGACGGGTCGAACACCGCCAACGCGCCATCATCCAACACCCCGAACGGCAACACGCTTGCCTCCGGGCTGGCCAACGACCAGTCCACCGGCGCCCGGTCAGGCAACGGGGTCGACTCGCACACCAACAACACCAGCTCATCCGCGTTCTGTCCCGGCACCAGTTTCGAATAGGCGTACCCGGCGGCCGTGCAGAACCCATCCAACCGGGAAACCACCATATCCCGGCCCAACCCCGGCGGGATACGGAACACACACCGGGTCAACCGGCCCTTGGCGGGTTGCACCGACAGGGTGGTCACGCTCACCCCATCACGGTTCACCGCCTTCGCGCTCGCCCACGCCTCATCCAACCGCAGCCGTTGCGCATGCTCGAACTCCACGGCGCGCGCCCACTCGTCCCGGTCGGTGCCGCACCCGTTGCCGGCCCACAGGACCAGATGGCCCGCGTCCTCATACTCCCACAGCACCGTGTCCGCACCCATCAACGCCTGCAACCTGGGTTGGTTCTTGCGTGTGTCGGCGGCGGTGACGCCACCGGTCAACGTGATCCGGGTACGCCACAACGTCCACCCCATCCCGTTGCGCGCGCACTGGGTGGCGGGCCCCACATACGCCGCATGCTTCAACGTCTGCGCGAACGCACGGCTGATGATGACCTGCGCGAGCAACCGTTCCGCCGGCCCATCGCCCACCAGGTCGCGCAACTGGACGGGTGTGTTGGGACTGTTCGCCGGCACCGTCTGCACGAACCGCATGTACCGGGTGAACCATTTGCCGTTCGCGCTCATGCCGATCAGATCCGCTATCGTGCTGTCCCCGAACGCGGGGCGCACATCCACCCGCATGTAATCCGCGGCCTGGTAGCCGCCTTTGGTGGGGATGCTCATGGGGGTGTCCTCCAACGCCCACCGTCCATCCTGTGCGGTCAACCGGTCCGCGCCCACACGCCGGTCGTACAGGATCTGCATGGGGGCGGGCAGTTTCGCACCCGCCAACGCGTCCTCCCACAGGTTCATGTCATCCTGCGCCCGCACCGCCAACCGCAGGTATGCGGCCGTGTCGCCCATCGTGTTCGCGGAGAACGATTGGGTGTGCTCCTGTCCGGCCTTGTCCTCATCGAACCCGATCGTGTCCAACTCGCCCGTGTACAGCCATGCATGGTCCAACCCCGGGTCGACGATCATGGTGACGCCGATGAGGGTGCCCCAGTCACCCAGTTCGCCCGCACTGCTGCCACGCAGCCAGTCACGGCGGATCATCTCCCAATCGGAGTTCGCCGTCCCACCATGCATCCGCCACACCCAACACGCCGGCCGGCCATCACGCTCGCCCACTTGTTTGAGTTTGCTGTCGCCCACGTACGCGTTGTAGTTGAAGCCCAGGCGGGCGGTTTCCATGTTCGCCCGGCACCGCAACCCCGTCTCGTCCGCGATCAGCTCATCCGGTGGGCAGGTTTCCAATGGGGCTAGATTGCAGATGACGTGCAATGTGTCGTCCCCATCCAACACGAACGCCACATCCATGTTGCTTTGGTTCGCTTGGGCGCGCAACAGGTCACGGACCTGCTTGTCCTGCCACGGTTGGGCACGGCTCACCGCCAACCGGCATACGATCTCCCCATGTTCGCCGTGCACGGTGTTGTCCAACCGGTACGGGGGTTGGTCCACGACCGCCTTGTCCAATGCCAACAGCCAACCGGTCAGCATGGCGGCCGCCTCCCGGTCGAGTTTCGCTTGCCGGCGTACCGCCAGCCATGCGCGCCGCATCGGCAGCGGCGCCCACAGGCACACCATGGCGGGGATGAGCCATGGGTTGTCCGTGACCATCCACAACGCCAACCCGGCCAGCAGGCCGGTCAGCATGCACATGGCGATGGCGGCCAGGTGTTTCTTCGCCCATGTCACCGGGCGTTGCCCTGTGGCGATGAGCCGTGCGGGACGGGTGGGCCGCGCCCCTATCAGGATGAGCGTGCTCACCATGTTCGCCCATGCCCACCATGCGCCGCAGCGCGCCCACACGAGCGCGCCCATCAGGCACGCCACACCCACGGTGAGCGTGGCCATGGGGTTGCGGGGGTCAAGGTTGCGGGACAGGTGGCGGAACCAGGAGCGCATCCACTTGTAGGACGTGTCCCGGCGTTGCTCCGCCGGCGTGTTCGCACACGTACGCTTCCACGGGTCCGTGCCCGTCAATTGAGGCGCCCTGGCCGTTAACCACGCCACCGTGACGGCGGCGAGCAGCACCGGCATGCCGGGCAACCCGAAACACGACAAGCCCACCGCCACCAACACGCCGACCGTCAGGATCGGGGTGTGCGGGGAGGCGACCATGGGCGCGTTCTGGGCGCCACGCGAACGGGACCGGTTACGGGAACGGGAATAAGCCATACAACACGCCTATGCCCGAAACCACCCGCTAGACATATAGAACAATACGGCAAACACAGCTACAACCACCCAAGGCAACGAACTGTGCCAAACTGACTGCCGATTGCACTGAAATACCTACACCGAACACAAGCAAGATAAGAGCAATCAGCTGAACCGCGGACACCGACCTATGAGGTGGGGGAAGATCACGCGATATGTGTCTTCCCCCACCTGTTCTTCGTGTTGGTCACAGGGCGATTGGCGCAGCTGATTGACTGAATCCATTGGTTTGCGAAGTCGCGCCTCTTTGGACAGGACAACCATAACGACAGTAGCTGTATCGGCGAGACGATTTGTTTATGGTGGTTACAAAAGTTCTGTCATTTTTTCTGTCAAACTTGATGTTGCAGCTTCAAGCTTTTTCTGTATCGCTCGCAGCGGCTCAACATAATCTTTCACAAACTTATCCTGCTCCTCAATGGGTATGTACTCAATGTAGTATGCGTTCAAATCATCATCGCGAATCGTCAATTTCGAAGTGCCATCGGCTAAATCAGCGACCAACTGCTTGCGTATCGCCTCAAAGAACCAATTATAAAACTGAAGATTAACTGGGTATTCATCTTTGTATTCTTCGTTTTGGGTCAAAACCAAACAAAGGTTGCTTGCCACGAATTTACCGTTTACATACTGGCTTTTACCAAGCGATCCGCCCGCGCCGATCGCATATACCAATGCCTCTTCATCGTGTGTATAATCGCTGTGCTTCTTTCGTTCGCTGGACGCAGTGATGAAATCGTACTCGCCCTCATCGTCGTTCTTCGTTGATGCCAAGGTGCCCTTTACGCTACTAAACAACTTGTCGAATCGCACTAATTCATGCTCGCTGTCGCGCGGTTCCATCCATCCGGTGCAATTCAGCACCCCATCCTTGTAAATCTTTCTCAGAGTGGATGTTCCTTGTATTTCTCTATGGTTGTTTATGGCGTCGAGGACGGTGTTCTCAATATCGTTCCATTGGTTATGGATATCCAACCGACCCTTATGCTGAACACTCACGAATCCATCATCTTCAAGGTTGAAGAACATCACGGCATCATCGGGGCGGTGCGGAGTTTTAGTGAAGCCGAAAATAGAGGTGTTGACCGTTCTTCCTTGCTCATTAAAAAGGTTGTATGGCATCTTGATGACAAAATCCAACTTGGCGTCTCTTAATAGAGACTCCGTCAATCCTCCTTTTTCCTGATGTTTGGTCAAAGTAGGGGTAGGCATGATGACAATGAGCTTTCCATTCGGTTCGATGTATTCAATGGCCTGTTTGGTGAATTTAATCGGATTGTCGTTTTCGTATGGAGGGTTGATGACGCACTTTGTGGGCTTCTGCTCTTTGATGAAACCCAGCAAGACATCATCATGGTTGTCGACAATGGCCTCTCGGCTGTCATGCAACAAGCTGCTCCTGTACAAAAGGTTGGAACGCCCATCACCATGGAGGAACATGTTGGAGCATGCCAAAGCGAACAACACAGGATCTATTTCAAAACCGATTATCTGGTGCGTGCAGATGTCGTCGATTTTCGCAATATCATCGCCGGCTAAATTGGTCAGAACCTCCAGCGCGTCCATGAGGAAACCGCCAGTTCCCATGCAAGTGTCCAGAACAACATCGTTGACTTCGAGTCTGGCGAGTTTGATCATCAACGACTTGATATGATCCGGCGTGAGGATGATGTTTTTGTTTTCTACTTTACCGGCACGTTTCAGGAACAACTTGTATGCCTTGCCTAAAATGTCCCTTTTTTCATCGTGGATAAACGGGTAGTAGATCTTCGTCTCTATCAACTCGATTATTTGCTTATACTGGTCAAGCGGGAAATCTATCGTTGAAATGAATGCGAACCTGTCGCGCCAACTGAACTCCTTGGAGAGGTTATTGACCTTTCCCCTTAACTCTATGTCTATCGCCTCAAGCAGGCGCTTGTTGAGATTATGCGCTTCCAGCAAAGTCAGTCTTGTAGTCGCCCGCTCTGTTTCCGAAGGCTGCCTGATGGATTTATAGCTAGACCGAAAATCATCATTCCGCAAGGCAATCAAGATCCCCGAAAAGAACAAACTCCTGTCGGTGTCCCGGACCTTATTCCCGTCGTGGAACGTTTCGTTTAACCGCTTGATGATTTTTGTTAGTTCTTCATCGGATATGGACTGGCCTGATATTTTTTTCTCGTAGGTTTTGACGATGTTCTCCACAGAGATCAAACTGTCATGAACTTGGAATTCCTTAATTTCCTCATCATGTGGACTCCTATAATAGTAAGTTGTCTTAATCTGGCTCAGATCCTGTCCCGAAACCGCAATCCCGACCATTCCCTGAGTTGTGATGGAATTGTTGTTCATATAGAACATAACTTCTTCCTCGGCATCGGAATGCTTGAGCGCTTTCGCCTCAACAATGATGACCAAATCACCCAAGTCTTTGAAAAAATCGGGATACCCTGAATAACTGGTCCCCCGTTTTGAGGTGAATCCATACGATTTAGGTATTGCGCTCTTTTCGATAAAGGTATCAGAACCATAGTAATCACGAAAGATGTTTTCCGTGATCGACTCGGATACTTGTTTCTTTATCAAACTGCCCATTGTTTCATTACCTCGTTTTCTACGCCATATCTGCTTTGTTAAGACTACCCGGTTCGAAGCATTTTAGGGATTGGAACCCTGAATTCCTGTCATCCGTAGCGCATATTCTACGAATGCCGCTGGCTTCGATCAACGCCGCGATTGTTTCATTCATCAATGCCATCCCGTCCTTCGTTGCCATTTTAAAGACTTGTGTTGCGTTCTAATGCAATCAAAGTATATACGCCCACCGTTGGGATCGTTCCGCAATCTGACGTGCCGGCCCCTTGTTTGAATGCATCCTTATGTGTTGGAACGTGTGGCTGGTTGTCCACCACCGGACGAAAGCATTTTTTACCATAGCCGCCGAAAACAATGAGTTAAACATTGTGGATCTTTTTGCGTTTGGAGACGGTCGTGGACGCAGTGACATCGCAACTTTCTTCACCGACATGCAGGTTTCTTCACTGACTTCTGACATAAGTCACCGAAGAAACATAAGTTTCTTCACCGACATTCGAAAGTCGGTGAAGGCTCCCAGCCTTACTGCCATAAGGGTTTTGGTAAGTTTCTTCGGTGACGCACCGACTTTTAAGGTCGTTCTATAGGGGAGCCGATTCCAAGGGTTCCTTTATGAACCCACTGCGTCGGTGAAGATACTTGTTTTCGAAGCCCCTAACACCAATCGGCAGTAGGTTTGATCACTCTTCACCGACATCACTGCGTCGGTGAAGACACCTGTATGGTCACTGAAGCATGCCTTTGGGGTGCGCTTGTGGTGTGCGTGGGCGCTGATGGTAATTCCCGCACCCTGGTGAGTGAATAGTTGTGTGTATTGTTTCGGTTTTTCCGGTATCCCCTCCTCCCCCGTTGTGTGTGGTGGGTGGCGGCATAGCTGGCTGTGAGCCCCATACGGCAATAGGGGTTGAACAGTGGCAGTGTGAAGGAGCGAATGATGAGCAACCAGTACCGCAAACCCAAGGGAGCGCCGAACAGTGCGGGCGGCCAGTACGACAACAAACCCGACATGGGGTTGACCGGTTTGCCCGATCTGGATCCGGTGAGCATGACCATCAGTGAACTGACGGCGACGATGCGCCAGGATGCGGTGCGTGAGCCGCGCGTGTGCAAGACGGAACAGGAGACGCTCCAGTTGCTTGCGCAGGCGGCGACGGTGCGTATCGAACCGTCCGGGTTCGTGTTGGAGGACGAGCATGGCGACGTGGTGTTCCGTGAGATCAATGACGGGCCCATGTTGGACAAAACGGTGATGCGGGGCGACAAGCGTGTGCGTGGCGCGGTGCGCGACGTGCTGCGGGGCCGTTTGGAGGGTGTGCCGGCCGCGGACCGGCGCCGTATGGTGAAGGCGGCGTGGCGGGCCGCGACCCCGTATGAGCGGCGCCATACCATTGATGCGAGCCCGTGGCGCCGGTATGTGCCGGCGACGAGCATCGCGAACAGTCTGCGCCGCCGCAAGGATGCGGACCGGGCGGCGCAGGTGTTGATCGATCTGCATTATGAGGATGCGGCCGCGGCGGCGAATGTGATCCGCAACGGGTACCCCGGACCCGATGATGCGCGGGCGGCGTGGAAGTTCATCAATTACACGAAGATCGAACGGTATGACAAGGATGTGGTCGACAAGGCCACCGGCAAGATCATGCACCATAAGGGTGATGCGGTCCGTGAAATGGGGTTGGTGAACAAGATGGTGCCCGGCACGCGCCGGTACGAGTTGGATGAGCATGGGCGGCGGGTGAAGGTGCCGGGGATGGTGAACAAGCCCGCGGCGAAGGGCATGGCGGCCCGTTCGTATCTGCGGATGATGTTCCAACCGACCAATGGTGTGCCGACGCGGGAGCAGACGCGGCAGATTGTGCGGGCGTTCCGTGAGTTGGATGATGCGCCGGATCTGCAGGCGCAGGCGTTCTGGGAGATGTGCTACGGCAACGGCAGCGTCCCCAATCCGCATGGTGATCTGCAGTTCGCGAAGGATCTGATCCGCATGCATGGCAAGGGCGCGGGCGTCGATCTGATCGATGGGGCGTCCGGGGCGCGTGGCGGCCAGGGCAACATGGCGCGTATGGCGGCGTATCACAAGGTGTTGTCCCCTGAGGCGGCGCGGATTTTCCTGGGGATGGAGCCCGGGGATGCGCGGGTGGCGCATACGCGGCGGACGCGCCGGGTGCGCAACAAGGTGACGGGGGTCATGGAGGACCGGTTTCCGGCGCGGTTGACGGAGATGCGTTCGTTCATCCACGCGGTCTATGAGATCTGACCCTGTTTGACGCCCGACGCAACAACGTAAGGGGGGGGTGGTCCAAGTGGACCACCCCCCCCTTACGTTGTTGGTTTATTGTTTAGTTGCCGTGTTCCTCTTCGTCGAGTTCACGGTCGAGGTCGTCCGGTTCGATGTCCTCCTCGTTGATCCAGTGGACCTCGCGGATGTCAACGTGGTCGTCGAGTTCGATGCCGGTGTCGGTTTCCTGTGCGACGCCGGCGAGCAGGGCGAAGGTTTCGGCCTGCTCGCGCGTGGGCCATACGGTCGCGTCCTCTTCGTCCGCCACCCATTCGGGGTTGCGGCCGTCACCGTCGTCGTCGGCGAGCCATACCTCGTCCGCGGTGCGGACGATGCCGTAGTCGACGCCTCCGTATTCGTTGGTTCGTGCCATGCGTGCTGTCCTTTCTATCGGGGTGTTTTTATTGTAAGGGTCATGCGCCGGGGCGCATGCTGGCCACGGCCGTGGCCATGGCCAGGGTGTGTGCGGCGTGCCGGGCGGCTTGCCCGATGCGCCCGTCCACCGGCATGCCGTCATCGGTGGGTTGGGTGAACCATGCGAGCAGGGCGCGGACCGTGTCGCGGGCGGCGGCGGTGTCCAACCATGCGAACAGGGGTTCGGGTTGTGGTGCGCCGTCGGCCAGTCCGGGGATGTCGGGGGCGGCGCCGGGCCCGTATGCGGTGCGGGCCGCGGCCCATGCGCCTTGGATGAGGCGGATGAGGTCGCTTGTGGTGGCGTTGGGGCAGCCGATGAGTGCTTGGCTCATGTCCTGCAACCGTAGCCAGCCGTATCCGGCCATGTTGATGCCGTGCGCGCCCCATGTGGGGTCGTAGGGGCGTTGTTCCACGAACCGCATGTCCCCTGCCGGTGTGGCCGTTGTGGTGGGGTTGGGTGTGGGTTCCGCTGGTGTTGCAGGTGTTGGCTCCGCTTCCGCCTCCGCCTTCGGCGCCGTTCCCGTTTCCGGTTCGGGTGTGGCGGCCGTTTCGGGGTCGGGTGGGGTGATGCCCCATTGGGCCAACGCGTCCCTTGCCTCGTCCATGCCCGCCCACGGGTCCACCCCCACCACAGGCCCCGCCTCCACGGACTTGGGTTCGGGTGCGGGCTTTGGTGCAGGTTCGGGTGTGGTTGGTGCATTGGGGTGTGTGCCGCCCATCAGATCCATCAACATCGCCTCATCCATCATGCCCTCCTTGCCGACGCTCACCGGTTGTTGCTGCCCACCGGTATGCGTCCGCACCACCGGGAACCGTGGATCGTCCGCTTGGATGGGTTGCTCGTGGGCTGCGCGGGCCGCTTTGCCGGTGAACGGGCCCGCCATGGGGCACACGTTCGCCAACGGGCACCATGCGCACAACGGGCCCGGCCGCAACGGGACCTGTTGCACCCGTGGTTCCAACACACGCATCATGTCGCGCGCACCGTCCACATACGTGTGGCGGGCGGCGTTCATCATCCGCGCGTCCAGTTTGGCCGCCACATGCGTGCGGTGCTCCACATACACATCGCGCGCGCCCGTGATATGCACGCCCATCTGTTCGTACAGGTGCGCGTACAGGCGCAACTGGTTCGCGTGCGTGCGCGCACCATCCGCGTATTGGGGCACCTTCCCCGTTTTCCAATCGACCACCACACCGGTGGCGTCCCGGTAATCGCCACGCCCGGTGAACCGGATCCCGTCCCACTCGCCGTGCAACGCCTCCTCCACACCCGCGGGTTGCAACGGCCCGTCCAACGCGTCCGTCAACCTAAACCCCTGCAAGCGCCGTGCCGCGCACATGGCCCAATACGTGTCGTCCGCCATGGCGCCGTTGGGCAGCACGATGCGTGGCGCCGGATCGTCACCCCACCCTTTGTCCCGGACCATCCGGCGTTCATGGTCGATCGCGTGCGAGCACAGCAACGCCCATTCGGGCTCCGTCTGGTTGGGATCGTGGCCGATGGCGAGTTCCAACGCGGTGTGCGCCAACCGGCCGCACACCAACGGGTCGTCGGCGCGCACCGGTTGGGGGATGAGTTTGCCCGCCACCCATCGTGCGGGGCATTGCGCCCATGTGGTGATGGCCGTGTGGGAGAACGCGCGGGGCACACGCACCGGTTGCTCCGGTACCGCATGCCCCGCGTGGAAACTGATCAATGGCGTCATACCATGCGTGATGCGTCCCTCCCCCACGCATCATCCATCGCATGCCACAGGGGCGCATACGGCCGGCCCGAAATGACGGCCGCGTCCGAGGGCATGCGCAGGCTCGGGTTGAGCCGGTGCAGTTCGACACGGCTCAACGGGACCGTGAGGATACGCAGCCACGGGCGCGCCGCCAACAAGGCCCGCACCTTGGGTTCGGGCCACGTATGGCCTGGGCCGTCGGGTTCGGGCAATAGCCCATGGTCGATGAGCCGGTCGATGAACATGGGCGGCACATGCAACAGGTGCGCCAACCGGTCCTTGCCGAACAGGGTGGGTTGGGCCGTCATAGCAGCTCCTTGAGCACACCCATGTCGAGTTGGGGCGCGTGTTGCGCGATCGTGGCGGCCACATCCATCTCCTTGCCCGTCCACTTCGCCTCCCCGTCCCCTGTGAGCGCCTCACAGATGCGGGCCATGGCGCGGATCTGCGCCGGTTGACGGTCGATGAGTTGGATGAGGGCGATGGTGCGGGTGATCTCGTTGGCGTCGTCATGCGCGGCTTGCAACGCCTTGGCCGCATCGCGCCATTTGCCGTCCAGCACCTGTTCGATCTGTTGGGCACGGTCCTGGCCGGCGAGCTGTTCCATGAGTGCGCCCAACTGCGGGTTGTCCGTCAACGTCCAGTCGCACTCGAGGATGCGGGTGATGTCCCGGCGCGTGATGCCGGAGGAGCGTTTGGCGCGCGATCGCGTGTGCGTGGGCTTGGCGTCGGCGCCCGTATCCTCCTCCACCGGTTCCGGCGCGCCCACATCCGCGGGTTCCGTCACGGTGTCCGGTTCGGGCATGGCGGGTGTGGCCGGTTCGGCCGTCGCGTCCGGGGTGGGGGTGTCATGGTCCCAGGAGGGGTTGAAGAACGACATTGCGGGGTCCTTTCCGTTTCGGTTCTGTTGTCATAAAAGTGCTATGCGCGTAAAACACGGGGATGTGCGGGCGCATAGCCATAGGTCATGAGTGAACGTCCCATAGCATTCGTCACCGGCGGATCCGGTGGCCTGGGCAAAAGCGGCAACGCGCGCCAACTCGCCGCGTTGGCAGGCCGCCAACGCCTGCACACCGTTCTGGTGGACGGCAACCCGGGCCAGCAATCGCAACGCGCCTGGCACCGGTTGGACGCGGACAGGATGCTGGAGAACGCCCAATGGGACGATCTGAAACACGCGATGGTCATGCCCCGTGAACTGGGCCAACCGTATGCGCTGCTGCCCGGTCCCCTTGACCCGCGCGCCCCCGGGCTCATAGGGTTGTACGGGCGTGCGTTGATCGCGTTGAGCCGTGACCCGCACATCGACCTGATCGTCGTGGACGCCGATCGGATGGACCCGGCGCAATGGCGGTCCTCGCACACGTTCGCCGGTGGGGTCATCCGCCCGTTCATGCAGGCGGGCGCCGGGCGCATCCTGTTTCGTATAGGGCAGACGGGCAGCCAGTTGGGGGACGGGTTGAAGACATTGGATGCGGTGGGCATGCCGGAGTTGACGATCACGTGCGCGCAGGCGCCCGGCACCCTGGCCAACCCCCGCCCGGACAAGGATTGGAAACGCATGCTGGACGGGTTGAGCCGGTTCGCGGGCACCGACCAATGGACGGCGCAATCGTTGACCGGGCAGCAACCGGGACGGCCGCAAGGCACGCAATGTCCCGCATGGTTGGCGCGCCAAGCCCGTTTCGTGGGCGTGGACGTGAGTGCGGACACGGACGGCAAGGGGGTGTCATGGTTACGCCGGTTCCTCGCGTAGCGGCCCGGGCGTCCCGGTTGGCGTCCCAACGGCGTGCCCAACTGCTCATTGAGCTCAAACAATTGGCCGACGCCGGCCATGGGGACCAATGCATCCCTGTATTGGTGGACCGGGCGGCCCGTGATCCGGCCGTGTGCGCGTTGCATGTGTGGCTGGTGGACCAGGCGGTGTTCGGCGCGGGCCGTGCCCTGGCCTGCCGGCATATCCAGACCGCGGCCCGTTGGACGGGGTGTGTGTTGAAGCACAGTCCGGCACGCACCACGGTGGGTTGGTTGTTGGACGACCGCACCCATGGGGCGCGCCTGTTGGCGTGGCTGGCGGCGATCGCCACCGGTTCGGGGTGGAAACCCGAACCCCCTGACCCGTACCATGGTTAGTCCGCCAACAGGCGGGCCGTCATGGTGCCCAACCGCACCCACACGTCCCACTCGAACACCTGGTCGGTTTGCGCGGTGTGTTCCACCAGTTGGCGCAACTGGCGCAACCGTTGCGCCCCCGGCCGCCCGGTGGTTTGCGTGGGCCAATACTCGATCGCCAATTGTTCCCACACGCTTCCCGGTTCGTACAGCCTGGGCAGCAAACTGGCGCGCACGCTGGGCAGGGGCGCGCATACCAGTGCGCATGCGGGCAACGGGTCCAACACGTCCAATGACGTGTCCCACATGCCGGCCGCACGCATGCTGTCACGCACCACGCCCGCATCCCCCTTGTGCTGCAACCGGCGCCACCATTTGGGCCCGGGACCGCCCACGGGGCGGGGCACACGCAACCCGGGGTGTTCGTCGAAGATGCCGCACAAGGGGTGGCCTATGAGCACGTTCTCGCTGTTCGCGTCGTCGAAGACGGGATTGTACCCGTCCTCGCTTTCCCATGTGCTGGCCGGCAGGGTGTGCCCGTGCAGGATGCGCCGTGGGTTCGCCTTCGCCATCGCCACCGTCAGGCGGCGCACCCACCCGCACACGCTCGTGTTCAACGTGGGATCCCACAGGTTGTGTTTGTTCCAGTTCGCGGAGTGGGATACGATTTCACGGCCGACGATCTTCTCCGTGATCCGGGGTTTGATGTACTCGATCATGCGTTCCGCCTGACCGGGGTCGGGGAACAAACGCCTGATCTCCCCCTCCACCAAGGACGTCGCCTCCACCAGTGCGGCCACCTGCATGCGCTGCCGGCTGCCCCATGCGCACGCGTCCGCATCCCAGTGCATGGCCCGCACCTTCGCGTCCAACCGGTCTCGTTGCTGTGACGTCATCATTCCCATGGTTCGGCGGATGCGTCACACGCCATGGCCCCCGTCGAACCATGGGACAGCGACCGTCAGGGCGGGCAACGCGGTGTTGTCCCGGCCGGTGGTGCGCACGCACATCACATGCTCACCCAACGCGCGGATCTGACTGGGGTCGACATTCAACGCGGCCGCCATGATCTGCGCGCTCGACGGGGCCAGTTGCGCGTAACAGCCGATGGTGCGCAACCCCAGCAGGCAACTCATCAACCGTTCGCCTATCTGTTCGGGGTACTGGGTGCCCGCGCACAATTCCGCCCCATACGCGCGCCCGCGCGACCGCAGCCATTCGACCGCGGCGACATTGCCACCCTCATCGCGTCCGTCGGCGCCGGTGATCTCCGTGAGCTCGTCGACGAACACGCGCACACGCCTCCCCCGTTCCTGCCAACCCATGCACGACTCGCCTATCTGCAACCGCAACCCCTGGAACAGGAGCGCGTTGACCAGACGGCGCGCGTCCTCGCCCATGGCGGGCACACCCGGGCGGGCGGGGTCGCCGGTGTTGATGGCCAATTGCACCCCATGCTCCAGCAGCCGTTGCCAGGTGACCGTGCGTCGTGCCGGGTCGGTGAGTTGGGGCGCGCCGGCCAACAGGCCCATTTTGTTCATGGGTGCGTTGAGCAATTGGAACAACTGGCCGTCCGACACGGCCGGCCGTCCCGAGCGTTCGTTGACGCCGCCATGGAGGCGTTCGACCGTCTCCCGGGCCTCATCATCGTCCAACGCGCACGCCATGGCGCGCGCCAGGGCGCGTCCGGCGCGAGCCCCATGGCCGAACAGCAAAGTGAACGCGCCATCCACCCATGTGGCGGGCACGGCGACGCCTTGGCTGGCGCACACTTGCGCGAACCGTGGCGCGTCCAGGGCGCGCAACGTCAACGCCACACTGTCGGTCAACTGCAAGCGGCTTTTGGAGCCGATCTGCTGGTCGCCCAACGCGCCATGCATCAGGTTCGCGAACCGTTGGGCCCGCACCCACGCGTCCCCCTCCCCGAGCAGACTGATCATCGGCGTGCGCGCATCCGCCAGGTCCATGAACCGCATGCGCGGGTTCAACCGGTGCAAGATTGGGAAACTGTCCACGCCCTTCGCCTCGAACACCACGACCGAATCATCCGGGTTGCTGTGCGCGCACGCCCATTGCTGCACGCCGTGCATGCTGTTCGATTTGCCTCCGCCGGGTTTGCCCAACAACGCGATCCCGTCCCACATGACCGCCGCCGGCATGCGCACCGGCTGCCCGTCGACCGCCACCCCCAACAAGGGCCCGTCCGCGTCCTGCAGTTCGGGCGGGCAGTGCGACAGGGCCGATTGGACGCCACGTTCACGCGCCAAGGGCGCCGCCAACGCCATCAACGTGCCCGGCGGCACCGGGAACGTGGAACGTTCATACGCATACGCCTTCGCCCGCCGGCGCGCCCGGCGCCCCCCGTCGTCGCCGGCGGAGCGGGATTTGAAATCACTGGTCTCCATGCGCCGGGTGCGCGCATGCGGCCACCACCAATGCCGGGGCCGCTGCCATATGGGCGCGTCCGACGGCATGCGCACCATGCGCGCCACCGCCGCCACCACCAGGGGCATGCTCACCGCCAACGGCCACCATGCGCCCCACAGCACGCACACCAGGACCGCCAACAAACACAGGATGACACTGGTCAGGAGGAGCGCGAACCCGGGACGGGACCGGTGCGCCGCCACACCCGGGGTGACGCCCAACCCCAACGCGGTGCCGGCCCGGCGCGCCTCACGGACCGCGTCCGCGCCACGCGGCATGCCCGCCACCACACGGCACGCGCCCACACCCGTCTCCTGCAACCGGTTCTGATCGGGCGCCATGTTGAACTCATCCGCCAACCAGTTCTTCGCCCGCCGGGTCTCCCACACCCCTTGCCGGCGCACATTGACCGCGACCACACCCCCATCCGCCGGATCGAACCGCGACTCGTGCGCATCCACCCCCGTATCCCGGGCCGTACGCGCCAACGTCGCGGACGCGGGGAACACCGCATGCGCCCACACCAACCGCCGCTCCAACACCTCCGGGGCACCATCCAGGGGGCAGGCGCGCGCATGGCACGCATCCGCCACCAACCGCACCACCTGCCCATCCACCCCATCCGGCAAGCACACCCACCGGCGTGTCCGGTCGGCCAACAACACCATCCCATCATCACGGTGCACCAACAGGCGCCACCACGAATCCCAACCGGGCCGGTCCGCCAACCCCAACGCGGCCGCCGCCTTGCGCGCACGGTTCACATACGCGGCCGCATCCTCCGCCGGCACCCCCGGCAACGCCTCAAGCTCATACCACATACCCCCCTGCTATGCCACTGACGCATCACCGGCCAACAACCAACCAACCCCTGAAAGGAACCTGCATGAAAGTCCTCGTGGAGGGCGCGGAACTGGCACGCGCCGCACAACACGTCTCCCGGGTCCTGGACAAACTCGACCCCGACCACACCCACATCACCCTGACCGCCGAACACGACACGGTGACCCTGACCGCGAACAGCCGCAGCCAATGGGCCCGCACCCGCCTGGACGCGGACGTGCTCGAACCCGGCACCGTCATCGTCGCCGGATACTGGTTCACCGCGCTCGCCGGACAGAACGGCCCGGGCGAAACCGTGATCGAAACCCGCACGGATGCGCGCGGCGAATGGCTGCACACCGTCAACGGCCGCACCCGCGCCCGCATGCGCCTGATGCCCGGCGCGGCCGAAAACGAATGGCCAGACATGCAAGGCATGGAACTGGCATTGCCCGACGGGACGCTGCCACGCCTGATCAACGCCGTCACCCACTGCGCATCCCGCAACCAGTCACGCCCCCTGCTCACCGGCGTGCACATCCACGGCGACGGCGACCATGTGGTGTTCGAGGCGACGGACCGGTACCGGGCGGCCCGCGCCCAAGTGGACGCCCCCGGCTTCACCGGCAGCGTGGTTGTGCCGGCCGAATGGCTCAAACGCGTCGGACGGGACGCCACCAGCCTGCACATCGGCTCCCATCTCGTCATGGCCTCCAACCGTGTGGACGAGGACATGACGGTCGTCCTGGACGGCCAATACCCCGACATCGCCCGCATCATCCCCAACACGGAGGACGAGTACCCACTGGTGGTGCACGCCGGCCGCGACGAACTGCTGGCGGCCGTCAAATACCTGCGCGCCCTGGACATGGACAACCGCGACACCCTGCCCGTGGACATGACGGTCACCAACGGCGAGGTCGTATGCACCCAAGCCGCCAGCGCGGACAGCGTAGGACAGGTCACATTGGACGGCACCAGCGTCGACGGCGCAATGGACGGGATGCTGTGCCTCAACGCGCAATTCCTGGCCGACATCACCGCCTCATGGCCCCACGGGACGGTCGACCTGCGGGTGCGCGATGCGCTCAAACCCGTCCTGTTCACCCAAGGCGACAACGACAACGACGAAGACGATGGGGCGCGTTTGCAGTGGCGCCAGGTGCTGGTGCCCATCCGCCAATAACCCCCGCCATGGATCTTGAGGGTCGGCCGCCACCTGTTGGCGGCCGACCCTTTTGTGTTCACATTTCGGCGCTCGCGTTGCCGTCCGGTGTGGACGGTTGCGCCGGTTGCGCCGGTTGCGCCGGTTGCGCGGGTTGTGTGGGTTGGGTTGGTTGTGCGGGCGTGTACTGGGGTGTGTACTGCGGCGTGTACTGGGGTGTGGCGGGCGCCGTGTACTGCGGGCCCGTCTCCTGCGTTTGCGTTTGCGCCTCGGCCTGACGGGCCTCCTCCTGCCGGCGCCGCTCCTCTTGGGCTTTCTGTTTCGCCTCCGCCTCCTTTTTCTTGCGTTCCTCCTCCTGTTTTTTCCTCTCCGCCTCCTGTTTGGCACGGTTGGCGGCGTCCTCCTGTTGCGCCTTGGCACGCAACCCACGCAACGTATCCTGACGGGACTGCAACGCGTCCAACGTGCCCACCGGCAACCCCTCATACGCTTTGAGCGCCGACAACGTATCCTTGCCGGCCAACGGCCAATCCTTGACGGCCTGCGCGGCTTGCGTGCGCATCGCCTCCCATTGGGTTGCGATCTGCTCACTGATGCGCTTGTCCAGACTGTTGGTGCGGGACCGCAATCGGCTGGTGTGCGCCTCCGTGTCCGCCGGACAGGTGCGTTCGGGACTGCTGCCCGCGTTCAACCGCAACCGTTTCGCCCGCGCCACGCTCGCATCCCATTGCGCCAACTGCTGCGCGTATTGCGCGCACTGGGCCTCACGGCGCCGCCCCTCCCCGGCGGTTTGGTGCGCGTGCAGCGCGAACACCAGGGCCGCCACCATGAGGATCGCCACGAACACGGCTGCGGCGATGATCAACGGCCGGTATGACCGGGCGCGGCCACCCTCATCATCATCGTCCGCGCAAGCGGCCACATCCACCGCATCGGCGCCGGCAACCCCCGTATCCCCTATAGGGTCCGTGGATTCCCCGTTATCCTCGTCATCGTCCCAGTCAAGGTCCAGGCTGACGCCACGCGAACCGATCTGCGCGATCCAATCATCATCATCCGCCGCTTTGTCAGGCAAGGGCTTGCCCACGTCCGTGGCCGGCTCACACGGGTGCGCTTGCATGGCGGAGGCTGGTGCGGCGGCCACACCGTCCGTGGTGGTTGTTGGGGGCTCGTCCCATGGGGTGGCGTCGGGACCGGCGATGTCATCATCCGCCAACCCATCCCCCTGTATGGCGCCCGTATCATCCACAAGTCCACCGTCCGCACCCCAATCCCACTGATCCGCGTCCTGCCCGTCCGGCGTAACTGGCGTGGGGTGTGTATCAGCCCCGGCCTCGTCGGCTTGTTCCCCGGTGGCCTGCACGTCCTGCGGGGGCATGCCGGAATCCTGTTCGTCTTGCACTGGGGTGTCCCGCAACGCATCCCAATCCTCATCATCCACCGCGGCCCCGCCGTCGCCCATGTCAGTGGCCTGCACGGGCCCGTCCCGGTCCACCGGCTGTGCCGGCACCGGCGCCTCACTCGGTTCGGGTTGCCCCGCCGGGGCCGTGGCCGGTTTCGGATCGGTCCACAGGCTCTTCCAATCATCCCCATCCGGATTGGACGGTTCAACCGGCCCGGTGGCATGGCCATCGCCGCCCGGTGCTCCCATGGATGCGGCCTCGGGTGCGGTATGCCCCTCGCCCGCATTGCCCGCCGGGCGCACCTCACCTTTTGGCATGACGGGTGCGGCCGGTGTGGGTTCACTGGACACCGGGGGTGTGGCCGCGGACTCGAACTTCGGTTTGAATGGCATGCCACACCCCTATGCGACCACACCCAACCGAAAACAATACCCACTGAAAAACACCTCGACACCACGGGAATTACCCGACTCCCCTCCCCACGCCCGGTCCGCCGGCCGTGTTCACGCCTGCACCGGCCACAGGGGAGTCTTCACCGACGCAGTGATGTCGGTGAAGACTCCTCAACCCTACTGCCGATTGGGGTTGGGGGCTCCGAAAACATGTTTCTTCACCGACGCAGCGTGGTTCTAAAGGAACCCCCCAAATCGGCTCCCCTATAGAAAGACCTTAAAAGTCGGTGCGTCACCGAAGAAACTTCATAAACCCCAATCAGCAGTAGGCTTAGGAGCCTTCACCGACATTCGAAAGTCGGTGAAGAAAGTTAGGTATCTTCACCGACATCACCCGCGCGGTCGGTGAAGAAACCTGCATGTCGGTGAAGAAACATGGAATGTCACTGCGTCGCCGACCACACCGGAAAACAAAAAGAAACATATTGCGCATCGCATTGTTTTCGGCGTGGCTACGGAAATAAACCATCCTCCCCCCGCTTTGGGGCGGTTGGGGTGGCCGGGGTGGTGGTCCTTGTGACGCATAGGGGGTACCGCAAGACGCGACACCGTAGGATGCGGGGAGGATGAGGCACATGTGCACCTACCAAGAGGAACAGGACATGCAACGCTGGAGGTTCCGCGTACGCCCCGGCATGCCACGCAACGTGCAGAAGATCTACAACGAAATGAGCATCGTCGACTACGACGCCGGCGAATGGACCTTCATCGACGACCACAACGACCCGGTGCGCGTACCCACCCGCAACGACGGCAAACCCTACTTCGCCATCGGCTACGCGCGCGCCCTGTGGGATCTGCGCAACCGCAACCTCGCCTTGGAACTGCAACCGGACGATGCCGGCACCGTCCTGTTCCGCCGTGACATCGACACCGAAACGGACGAGAACGGACAGGTGCGCCGGTTGCACACCCATGGCGCGTCGTGCATGGCATCCGTTTCGACGACCGCGCCTACTGGCGTGAGGACGACGGCAAAGGCCACCAGCACCTGCATGAGATCCTTGACGCCAACGACCCGTTGATGCAAATGCCCTTCGAACTCAACCTCGAACACGCATGGGATGACCATCTCGCCGACGTGGGAGACCGCATCATCGCCGATCTGACCGCGGACGCGAACAGCCGGCACAACATGATGCTGCTGCCCGCCAGCCCGTTCCTGCAACCCTACAAACATCTGACGTTCGTGCTGGCCGGTGACGGCGGCAACGGCAAAGGCCTGTTTTTCAGCGCGTTCACGAAACACAACCGGCAGACCCAACGCCTGTCCGCCACCATCGACACGGAGAAACTCGTCGGCGGCGGCCGCCTGTCAGGCACATCGGTCGAACAGGAACCGGTCAAACTCGTGGGCAAACTGTGGGCGTTCGACGAGGACGCCAGCGGATTGGACACCCACCAAACGGACCGGTTGAAGCGCCTGTCCACCGGCGACACGATCTCGGGGCGCATCCTGGGCTCGGACGTGATCAGCTTCAACCCGCGTGCCGTGTTGTGCATCGCCACGAACCTGGATTTCGTGACGAACATGGACGCGAGCATGAAACGCCGCTTCGCGTTCATCCGCATGAAGGACAACCGCAGTGCCGACAGTCCCGAAATGGTGTACCTGCGTACGTTCGTCGCCACGGTGGGCGCATGGGGGTTCATCATGGCGTCCTGCCGCTACTGGCAGCAGCATCCGGACGGCAAGGCGTTGACCGTGCAGATCGGCCGGCCTGAGAACCTCTCGGAGGCGGAGGAATGGATCGTGGCGGAACTGGTGGAACGTGGCTTCGCGGACAACACCAGCAACCCGTTCCGCCCCTCCAGCCACGCGACGCATGACATCTGCCAGAAACTGGGGTTGAAGACGGCCAGACGGCGCAACAAGAGCGTGCTCATGGTCAACATGGACGATGAGGAGGCGCGCGCCAGGTTCCAACCGTACGCCGCGTATGTGCGCGACAAGATCGAACAGGACGGGCATGCGGTCCCCCCGGAAGCGTTGCGCCGCCAACCGGACAAGCGCAACCCGGACGAGTATGGCTTCGCATGTGATTACACGCCGGCGGGCGCCGACAAGGTCGCGCGCAACTGGCAGAAGCTCGCGTTGGACCCGGATGTGGACACCAGTAGGGTGCCGCAGGGCGTCAACGCGTGGGCGGCGGTCCCTGCCGAGGGGTATGCGGTGTTGGATTTCGACGTGCCGGACGATCCGGGCGCGCAAACCGGGTGGGCTGTGTTGAGCGATGAGGTCGGCGCGTACGGGTCGATGGCGTTCCCCGCCACGTTCGTGGCCCGCACCCCCGGCATGGGCGCGCATGCGTATTACCGGTTGCCCAAGGGTGTGGTGTTGCGCAACACGGCGCACCCGAAGACGGACCGGTTCCCCGATGGGTTGCCCATTGATGTGCGCACGGCCCGCAAGGGGTATGTCATCGCCCCCGGCAGCACCATCCGCAAGGGTTCATACCTGGTGGCGGACGCGCATGAGGTTGTGGAGATGAGCGCGGAGATGGTCGCCTGGTTGGATGAGCACGGGTATGTGGAGCATCCCGAAGCGGACGCGGAAACCGATGTGATGGTGGACTCTGATGGCGTCATCGCCGGTCCCGCGAACACCCCGGCCCCGGCGGGGCGCCGTGGTGGTGTGGATCCGTTGGGTGGCTTCTACCGTTCGCCCCAAACGCAGCCGCGCCCGGAGGGTGGCAACCGTGGGGAGACGATGCGGTTGAATGTGCCGGCGCAATCCAAGGGCGCCACGCATGACGCGATCCGGGATTGGTCGTATGGGTTGATCCATCACGCCGCGGAGGAACGGTTCAGCCAACCGGAGGTGGACGCGTTGGTGGAACGGATCAAACGCGGTGTGCGTGTTGGCCATGACCGGCATGACACGGCGTTGGTGTTGGCCGGCGCGTTGAAACAGGCGGGGTTGAGCACCCGCGTGCCGTTGGAGTGAACAGGTTGAGGGAGGTTGGCAATGGTGCAGGGTGAACCGATCGACCCGGTGGTGTGGGACGTGTGGCGTGCCGTCGTGGAGTATGAGACGGGTGAACGCCACGGGTTCACGGCCCGTGTCGCCCGGTTGGATGCGTGGGGTGTGGTGGAGGCCAACGCCCGTTCGTTGCAGTTGGCGTTGGCGGTCTACCGGTGGCTGTTGGCCCGGTTCGCGATGACCGCACCCGACCGTGTCGCCGGGTGGCGCCAGCGCGTGCTGGAGTGCGAGGGCGCGCTACGGTTCCAAACCATGGACGGTTGAACCGTGCGGGATCAACCCCCGCCCGGCTTCCGGTCAGGTGTTGTAACTATTTTCTTATTCTATCCCATTCCATGTGTTTTCTGTTATACTAA
>ERZ1643246.983-NODE-983-length-33228-cov-7.793446_pt1 | contig 33228 bp, 32 predicted proteins | sample MGYA00579265_ERZ1643246 | MGnify/ENA primary metagenome ERZ1643246 (study PRJEB29033, sample SAMEA4952261) | chicken gut metagenome | biome: Broiler Chicken; feature: Gastrointestinal Tract; material: Caecum | place: Ireland | collected 2018 | study: Broiler...
TTCATAACGTTTTGTGCCTGAGCGAAGCGAAAGGAATGGATATAAAGATGAAAAAGATACAGATGCAGACACCAATCGTGGAGATGGACGGAGACGAGATGACGAGGATTCTCTGGAAGATGATCAAAGATCATCTGCTTCTGCCGTTTATCGACCTGAATACCGAATACTATGATCTGGGTCTGGAACATCGGAATGAGACAAACGATCAGGTGACGATTGACAGTGCCATGGCGACGAAAAAGTATAAAGTGGCTGTAAAATGCGCAACCATTACTCCGAATGCTGCAAGAATGCAGGAGTACGATCTGAAAGAAATGTGGAAGAGCCCAAACGGGACCATCCGTGCAATCCTGGACGGGACCGTTTTCCGTGCGCCGATCGTCGTCAAGGGAATTGAACCGTGCGTTAAAAACTGGAAGAAGCCGATCACGATCGCAAGACATGCCTATGGAGATGTCTATAAAGGGACGGAAATGAAGATTCCGGGGAAAGGGAAGGCAGAACTCGTATACACAGCAGAAGACGGAAGTGAGACAAGAGAGCTGATCCACGAGTTTGACGGACCGGGGATTATTCAGGGCATGCACAATCTGAACAAATCCATTGAAAGCTTTGCGAGAAGCTGCTTCCATTATGCGCTGGATACGAAGCAGGATCTCTGGTTTGCCACAAAAGATACGATTTCCAAAAAATATGATCATACATTTAAGGATATTTTCCGGGAGATTTTCGATGCAGAATTTAAAGATCAGTTTGGAAAGGCAGGCATCACCTATTTTTATACGCTCATCGATGATGCAGTTGCCCGTGTCATGAAGTCGGAAGGCGGATATATCTGGGCCTGCAAGAACTATGACGGGGATGTGATGAGTGATATGATTTCCTCAGCATTCGGTTCCCTTGCCATGATGACATCTGTCCTTGTTTCCCCGGACGGATATTATGAGTACGAGGCTGCCCATGGAACTGTCCAGAGACATTATTACAAGCATCTGAAAGGAGAGGAGACATCCACCAATTCTGTGGCGACAATTTTCGCCTGGAGCGGAGCGCTGAGAAAGCGCGGTGAACTGGATGGAAACAGAGAACTTCAGGACTTTGCCGACCGGCTTGAGAAGGCAGTAATTGATACAATCGAGGCGGGAGAAATGACAAAAGATCTGGCATTGATCACAACACAGAAGGATCCGGTTGTATTAAACAGTGAGGATTTTATCAAGGCAGTTGCAAAAAGACTGGCATAAAAAACAGAGAAAGAAGAGGCGGCCGTTCGGTTCGCCTCTTCTTTCTGAAAAAATCAGTGGTTCTATTCTGCAAGCGTTTCCCATTGCTCATAGAGCGTCTCAAGTTCGGATGTGATTTCATCTTTCTCCTTTGCCAGCTCCTGGCAGCGGACGGAATTGGAATAGACGTCCTCATGTGTCATCAGTTCATCGATCGCTTCACTTCGCTTTTCCAGCTCTTCAATCCGTGCCTCCGTGCGCTTCAGATCATTCTGACGTTTCCGCTCTTTTGCCTGAGCCTCTTTCTGGGCTTTCCAGTCCAGCTTTCCGGAAGAAGCAGAAGACTCGGACACAGAAGCATCCTCCTGTGCAGGTGCCGCGTAAGCGGCAGTGAGTGCCTCTTTCTTTTCCAGATAATAATCATAATTTCCGATATAATTCACAAACTTCTGATTTACCAGCTCCAGAATCCGTGTAGCGGTTTCGTTGATAAAGTACCGGTCATGGGAGACATAGAGGACGGTGCCGGTATAGTCGTTTAACGCGCGCTCCAGAATCTCCTTGGAAGCGACGTCCAGATGGTTGGTCGGCTCGTCCAGGATGAGAAAGTTTGCCTCGGAGAGCATCAGTTTTGCCAGGGAAACTCTGCCCCGCTCTCCGCCGCTTAAATCCCCGATCAGCTTATAGACATCATCACCGGTAAAGAGAAATGCCGCAAGCATGTTCCGGATCTGTGTATTGGTGAGAGACGGATAATCATCGGAGATTTCATCAAACACGGTTTTGTCCATATGAAGGACATGATGCTCCTGGTCATAGTAACCGATCGTGACATTGGAACCAAGTGTAAATGTGCCGGAATCCGCAGGAATTACTTCGTTTAAGATTTTTAAAAGTGTCGTTTTCCCTGTACCGTTATCACCGATGACTGCCACATGCTCGCCCCGTTTGATTTCAAAACTGATATCTTCAAAAAGCGTCTGTCCTGGGAAGGATTTGCTGAGATGCTCGACACGGAGCACATCGTTCCCGCTGATTACAGATGGCTCCAGTTTTAAATGCATGTCTGCGGACAGCTCGACGGGTTTTTCAATACGTTCGATTTTGGCCAGCATTTTTTCGCGGCTTTCTGCCCGTTTGATGGATTTTTCCCGGTTGAAAGAGCGCAGCTTTTCAATGACCGCCTCCTGATGCTTGATTTCCTGCTGCTGATTCAGATACTCCTTGAGTCGTGCGTCGCGCAGCATCTGCTTTTTTCTGGCAAAATCCTGATAATTTCCAAGATACGTGGTGATGATTCCAGCCTCAATTTCGATGATCTTCGTTACGACACGGTTTAAAAAATAGCGGTCGTGAGAGACGATAAGGACGGCGCCGGAATAATTCAGAAGATACGTCTCAAGCCAGGAGATGGAGTGCAGATCCAGATGGTTGGTCGGCTCGTCCAGCAGCAGAATATCCGGCTGCGTCAGCAAAAGCTTGCCAAGAGACACGCGGGTACGCTGCCCTCCGGAAAGGGAAGATACAGGTTTGTCAAACTCTTCCTCTGTAAATCCCAGACCTTTTAAGACGCCGGTGATCTCGCTGCGGTAGGCATATCCATTATCCCGTTCAAACCGGGAAGTTAAATTGTGGTAGGTAGAGAGCCGCTGCTCCAGAGCCTCACCTTCCAGGGACGGAAGTTCCGATTCGATATTCCGAATCTGAATTTCCAGGTCAATCAGATACTGTTTCGCTGTTTCCATTTCCTCATAGATGGTGCGAGTGCTGTTTGTCATTGGGTGCTGGGACAGATAGCCGAGTTTTTTCCCTTTTGCCAGTATAATCTCGCCGGAATCGGCTGCAAGCTCTCCGGTGATCATTTTTAAAATCGTGGATTTCCCGGCTCCGTTCAACCCGGTCAGAGCCGCTTTCTCGTGTTCTTCTATATGAAAAGAGCCATGTCTTACAATGACCTGGTCTCCAAATGATTTTTCCAGATTGTGGCATGCAAGTATCATAGAATCCTCCTCTGATAAAAAAAGTACCGTTTCCATTATAGCGGAAATTATACAAAATACAACACAAAATAACATGAAAAGTTTGACTTTATTTCAAGTATTTCATATAATAAGGATATTGAATAGAACAGGAAGGTGCAAAAAGTGGAAGGAAGAGGAATTTCTCAGGCAGTGATCCGAAGGCTGCCTCGATACTACAGATACTTGGGAGAATTACTGGAAGACGGTGTAGAGCGCATTTCCTCCAACGACTTAAGCAAACGCATGAAAGTCACTGCATCCCAGATCCGGCAGGATTTAAATAATTTTGGCGGTTTTGGACAGCAGGGATATGGATATAATGTGAAATATTTACACTCGGAAATCGGAAAGATCCTGGGATTGGACAGAGAGCATAATATGATTATTATCGGAGCTGGAAATCTTGGACAGGCCCTTGCAAATTACACCGCCTTTGAGCGGAGCGGGTTTATGCTGAAAGGATTATTTGATGTCAATCCGACGCTGGCCGGTGTGACAGTCCGCGGAATTGAGATTCGGATGATGGATGAGCTGAAGAGTTTTATTCAGAACAATGACATCGAGATCGCGATCCTGACGATACCAAAGACGAAAGCAGTGGCGGTAGCCAATATGCTTGTGGAAAATGGCATCCGGGCAATTTGGAATTTTGCCCATACGGATCTGAATCTTCCGGACAATGTGGTCGTGGAGAATGTACATCTTTCAGAGAGCCTGATGAGGCTTTCCTATAATGTTCTCCGTTATGAGGAAAAACACCAGAAGAAAAAATAGAAGCAGAAGGGACGTGGGAGATTCGTACAATGATACGGGCCGCGTCCTTTTTTGAATGGAAGAAGAAAGCAAGGAGTGACGGCATGAAGTATATAATAGATGGAAAAACAATGAAGGCGGCGGATGGATATACAATCGGCACAATCGGACTTCCGTCCCTCGTGTTGATGGAGCGGGCAGCTTTGAAAGTGGTGGAGGCGGCAGAGGCAGAGTCTGTCGATCTATCACAAAGCCTCGTAGTCTGCGGGAGCGGGAACAACGGCGGAGACGGATTCGCTGTGGGAAGGCTTCTACTGGAGAGGGGAAATCAGGTGACTGCAGTACTGGCTGGAAATCCGGATCACTGTACAGAGGAGACAAAGACGCAGATCCGCATTTTTGAGGCTGTAGGAGGAACGGTGGTGAATAAAATACCGGAGAAATCCTATACGGCTGTCTTTGACGCTGTTTTTGGAATTGGACTTTCCAGGGCTGTGGAGGGGAAGTACGCACTGCTTTTAAACCAGATGAATGATCTGGATGCCGTAAAGATTGCGGTAGATATTCCTTCCGGTGTTGACGCGGGAACCGGTGAGATCCTGGGGACGGCGTTTCGGGCGGATCTGACAGTGACCTTTGCATATCAGAAAGCCGGCATGGTGCTGTATCCGGGAGCTTTTCAGGCAGGAAAGGTCTGTGTGGGGGACATCGGCATTTATCTGAGAGACCAGGTGGAGGGAACACGATATCTGACCTATGATCGGGCGGATCTTCCAGGGCTCTGCCCGAAAAGAAAAGAAGACGCAAACAAAGGAACCTATGGGAAAGTACTCATGATCACAGGAAGTCATGGAATGGCGGGAGCGGCTGTCCTATCCGGGAAAGCGGCCTACCGCATGGGAAGCGGGCTTGTACGGATCCTGACACCGGAATCAAACCGCACAGTGATTCAGACGATGCTCCCGGAAGCAGTCCTGACTCCTTATGGCGAATGTCCGGAAGAAGAACTGGAAGAAATTCTGGACTGGGCAGATGTGATCTGCGCCGGATGCGGGCTTGGAACAGGTCCGGATGCCTGTATGATTATGGAAGGTCTGCTCCGGTATCTGGCCGTACATCCAAAACACTGCGTAGTCGATGCGGACGGCCTGAATATTATTTCCGGCATGGAGAAAGAAAAACGGGAGGCTTTATTAAAGGCTGCGGGCGGCTGTCTGATCTTTACTCCTCACGTCAAAGAATTTGCAAGGCTTCTTGGGGAATCGACAGAAGAAACGAAAAAAAACCGGATTGGACTTGCGCAACAGTATGCCAAATCCTATAATATAATACTAACAGCCAAAGATGCCAGAACCATTGTGGCGGGAAAGGATCAGATTCCCTATCTGAACACATCCGGAAACGGGGCAATGGCGAAGGCTGGATCCGGGGATGTCCTTGCCGGAATGATTACGGGCTGCCTTGCACTTGGTATGGACCGTTTTTCGGCGGCTGCGCTGGGTGTGTTCGTGCATGGACTGTGCGGAGATGAAGCAAGGCAAAAACTTGCGGCCCACTGTGTGCTTGCGGGAGATCTGATTGAGATGATACCGGCTGTATTACGGGAAATTTAGCGAAGAAAGGTTCAGTCAAAATGAAAAAGTACAGCAGAGTATGCGCAAAAATTAATTTAAATCATATTACATATAATATAGAGCAGATGAAAAGACACATCTCGCCGGATACCAGGATGATCCTGGTTGTGAAGGCGGATGGATATGGACACGGAGCTTCCCGAATCGCCAGGGAAACATGTGGTATGGACTGCGTCTGGGGTTATGCGACAGCAACACTGGATGAAGCGGTCCTTCTTAGAAAGGCCGGGATCGAAAAGCCGGTTCTTGTTCTGGGATGTACGTTCCCGGAACAGTATGAGGAGGCCATTGAGCATGGAATCCGTATGACGGTTTATACAGAAGACTCCGCCAGGGAAATTTCCCGGATTGCTTCCGCCGGCAATCAGAAGGCGTGGATTCATATTAAACTGGATACAGGAATGTCAAGACTGGGATTCCAGACAGGCATGGAATCCGTGAATGCGATCGAGCGGATTTCCAGGCTGCCAGGACTGGAAATAGAAGGAATCTTTACCCATTTTGCCAAGGCAGATGAGGAGGACAAAGCATTTACCAAAAAGCAGCTGGGAGAGTATCTCTGGATGACGGACCGCCTGAAAGAGCGGGGCGTGGAGCCGAAATACAGACACTGTTCCAACAGTGCGGCGATTATCGATCATCCGGAGGCCAATATGGATCTGGTACGTGCCGGAATCGCACTTTACGGGCTCTATCCTTCTGATGAAGTGAAGAAAAGCAGCCTGGATTTGAAGCCGGCTCTTTCGCTGGTCAGCAGTATTGTACATACAAAGTGGATTGAGCCTGGGGCGGTTGTAAGCTATGGAGGATGCTTTCAGGCGGAAAAGCGCACCCGTGTGGCCACGATTCCGGTAGGTTATGCAGACGGATATCCGAGAAGTCTTTCAGACAAAGGATACGTTCTGATCCGGGGGAAAAGGGCGCCGATTCTTGGGAGAGTCTGTATGGATCAGATGATGGCGGATGTGACAGAGATCGAAGACGCGGCGTTTATGGATGAAGTGGTGCTGGTCGGAGAAAGCGGCTCAGAAAAGATCGCTGTGGAAGACCTGAGCGCTCTGTCAGGAAGATTCAATTATGAATTCCTCTGTGATCTTGATAAAAGGATCCCAAGAGAATACATCAAAGACGGAAAAGTCATCGAACAGATCGACTATTTTGCATAAAAAAGACAGACGGCTTTTGGAATACTTCAAAGTAAAGATGGAAATACTCATTATATCTTAGAAAATGGAGTGTGAAAAAAGTGCAGCAGGTTCATCGAGGAGATATTTTTTATGCGGATTTAAGCCCGGTAGTCGGCTCCGAACAGGGAGGAATCCGGCCGGTGCTGGTGATACAAAATGAAATGGGAAACAGACACAGCCCTACTGTTATCTGTGCGGCCATCACATCAAGGATGCACAAATCCAAACTCCCGACACATGTGGAGATCGATGCGGGCAGATACGGGGTGGTGAAAAATTCGGTCGTTCTTCTGGAGCAGATTCGTACGATCGATAAACAAAGATTAAAAGAAAGCGTATGTCATCTGGACAGGGAAATCATGGAAAAAGTAGATGAAGCACTGCGGGTCAGCATCGCGCTTTCTACATAAAAGGAGAAATTATGGACCAACGGGACACAATCAGAAGAGAGGTTCTGAATACTCTCAAAGAGGGAGAAAAAGACGGCGGCATCAAAGAGATGGAATACAGAATGATCCGGAATGTCTTTTCGTTTATGGATAAGGATGCAAAAGATGTCATGACTCACAGAAAGAATATCGTAGCATTGAACTGCGATGATACACTGGAGGAAGTGGCTGCCTTTGCATCCAAAGCCAAAAATTCCAGATTTCCTGTCTACGAAGAGGAAATCGATAACATTCTTGGGATTATTCATATCCGGGATATCATGAAGCTTTATCTGAATCCGGAAATGCGCGGCAGAAAGCTCCGGGAGATTCCGGATGCGCTTATGCCGGTGGAATTTATTCCGGAAACGAGGAAAATCAGCCGTCTGTTCATGCAGATGAAAGCAACCCAGACGCATTTGACTGTCGTGATTGACGAGTATGGACAGACAGCCGGACTGGTCGCCATGGAGGACATTATTGAAGAAATCATGGGGAACATCCGGGATGAATATGACGTGGAGGAAGAGATGATCCGCAAGAACGAGGATGGTTCTTATGAAGTCAACGGTCTCTGCGGCCTGACGGAACTGTCGGATCTTCTCGGAATTGTCTTTCAGGATGAGGATGAAGACAATGAGTATGAGACACTGAATGGCTTTTTGATTGTAAAGCTGGAGCGGATTCCGGCAGAGGATGAGGTGTGCAGTGTTTCTTATGAAGGATATCTGTTCGAAATCCTGGAAGTGGACAATAATATCATTCAAAAGGTACGGATCACAAAAACGGAACTTGCCACGGAATCGAAAGAATGATAAAATTAAGAACATGAGTTTTCCTGAAAAGGGAAGAGAGATTACATACGAAGAGAGGTAGAAAACATGTCAGGACATTCCAAGTTCGCAAATATTAAGCATAAAAAGGAAAAAAATGATGCAGCAAAAGGAAAGATCTTTACAAAGATCGGACGTGAGATTGCAGTAGCGGTCAAAGAAGGGGGCGGAGCGGATCCGGCGAACAACAGCAGACTCCGTGACGTGATTGCCAAGGCAAAAGCAAACAACATGCCAAACGACAATATCGAACGAAGCATCAAGAAAGCAGCCGGAGATGCAGATGCCAACAGTTATGAAAGAGTTGTTTACGAAGGATATGGACCGAATGGAACAGCAATTATCGTAGAGGCGCTGACAGATAATAAAAACCGTACAGCTTCCAATGTCAGAAGTGCATTTACAAAAGGGAATGGAAATATCGGAACACCAGGATGCGTATCCTTTATGTTTGACAAGAAAGGTCAGATCCTGATTGATAAGGAAGATTTTGAGATGGACGGGGATGAGCTGATGATGCTGGCCCTGGACGCAGGAGCAGAGGATTTCGCGGAAGAGGAAGACAGCTTTGAGATCATTACCGATCCGGACAGCTTTTCGGAAGTACGTGAAAAGCTGGAAGAGGCGGGCATTCCGATGATGGAGGCTTCGGTTACCATGATCCCGCAGACCTATGTAGAGCTCACAGATGAGGCAGATATTAAAAATATCCAGAAGACACTGGATCTTCTCGATGATGACGACGACGTGCAGGAAGTATACCACAACTGGGAAGAGTAGAGAGTTCTGGAATATACTGTAAGGGAGGGGTCCTATGCAGACAGGACCAGAAAAACAGATGATTTCCATGCTGGAAGAAGCAGTGGAGCTGTCGGGCAATTTTCAAAAACGTACATATGAACCGGCGTTTCGCGGATTCTATGAAAGACGGCGTGGAGAGCTTTCCAGATTCTGCAGCCAGATCCGGGAGGCTGAAAGAGAACAGAAAGAGATACTGATCATGCAGGCTGCACAGAGCATTCCGGACTATGTGCTTGGAAAGGTACAGGAGATACCAGGAAAGCGGAAGCAGAAGATCAGGATAGCCGATTATAGTTTCGGACTTGTCACGTTTCTGATTCCTCTTCTGCTATTTGGAAGAGAGCCGGAACTGGAAGATCTGGCGGAACAGACTGTCGAGAAGTGGAACAGCCTTGCGCTTGTGGACATGAAAATAGAGAAGGCTTCCTTTGAGGAGATTAACGGAGGATTCCGAAACCGGCTCTGTTATGTGACGACAGCGGTATGCCGTTCTCTGAATAAGCCGGATGAGTGTTACGAATTAAGGACGCTGAGAGAATACAGGGACAAATACCTGGCTTTGTCTCCGGGAGGACGCGGGACAATTCAGGAATATTATAATATTGCGCCGACGATCGTAAAGCGGATCGAAAGGCTTGACAACGCTGACGAGGTTTATGAGAAAATCTGGCAGACGTACTTAAAGCCCTGCATCGGACTGATCGAGCAGGGAGAGCTGGAAGCGTGCAGAAAACTATATACGAATATGATATATCAACTGGAACAGGAATATCTCTATTCCCGTGCCAGCCAGAAAATACAGGAGGAGCAAAGGTATGAGTGAACAGTTTAACATTGAAACAAAGTGTATCCAGTCAGGGTGGAAACCGAAAAATGGTGAACCGAGAATCCTTCCGATTTACCAGAGCACAACATTTAAGTACGATTCCAGTGAACAGATGGGACGTCTGTTTGATCTGGAAGACAGCGGATACTTTTATACGAGACTGCAAAATCCAACCAATGATGCGGTAGCTGAGAAGATCTGCGATCTGGAAGGCGGATATGCGGCCATGCTGACATCCTCCGGACAGGCAGCCAATTTCTATGCAATTATGAACATTGCTCAGGCGGGAGATCATATCGTATGTTCCTCCGCACTGTATGGAGGTACCTATAACCTGTATGCACATACGATCCGCAAGATGGGCGTGGAAGCAACCTTCATCGATCCGGACTGCTCGGAAGAGGAGTTAAATGCGGCGTTCCGCGAGAATACAAAAGCAGTGATGGGCGAGACGATTGCCAATCCGGCACTGACGGTACTTGATATTGAGAAGTTTGCAAAGGCGGCTCATGCGCACGGTGTACCGCTGATTGTGGACAATACATTTGCAACACCGATCAACTGCCGTCCGTTTGAGTGGGGAGCGGATATTGTCACTCACTCAACGACAAAATATATGGATGGTCATGCCATGACAGTAGGCGGAGCGATTGTGGACAGCGGAAACTTTGACTGGAATGCCCATGCGGATAAGTTCCCTGGGCTGACACAGCCGGATGAGACGTACCATGGCATTGTCTATACGGAGAAATTCGGAAAAGGCGCGTACATCACAAAAGCAACGGCGCAGCTGATGAGAGATCTTGGATCTATTCCGTCTCCTCAGAATGCGTTCCTTCTGAATATTGGACTGGAGACACTGCATCTGAGAATGCCGCGCCACTGTGAGAATGCAAAGAAAGTTGCTTCTTATCTGAAAGACCATGAAAAGGTTGCCTGGGTAAACTGTGCGATGCTGGAAGGAAACAAATATTACGATCTGGCGAAAAAATATATGCCAAACGGCACATGCGGTGTTATTACCTTTGGCCTGAAAGGCGGTAGAGACGCTTCGGTCAAGATGATGGACAACCTGAAACTGGCCGCTATCGTGACACATGTGGCAGATGCAAGAACCTGCGTTCTTCATCCGGCAAGTCATACACACAGACAGATGAATGACCAGGAACTGCTGGAAGCAGGTGTACAGCCGGATCTGATCCGTTTCAGCGTGGGAATCGAAAATGCAGATGACATTATCGCTGATCTGGAACAGGCGCTTGCGCTCGTATAACGTATAATTTCCATATACCTTCACATACTAAGCAGAAAATGTGGAGGTATTTTTTATGGAAAATCAGGAAAAAGAAACGGAACAGATCAAGGAAACAGGCAGTCTGGAACTGGAAGGGAAACATGGGGATTACAAGGTTTATCTTTTAACCATCATTGGGGAAATCGAAGGACATGAGGCCGTTTCGGGAAATACAAAAGCAACGAAATATGAGCATCTCCTGCCAAGGCTGGCGGAGATCGAATCCAGCGATGAGATTGAGGGAGTGCTGATTCTGCTCAATACACTGGGAGGAGATGTGGAAGCGGGGCTTGCCATTGCGGAAATGATTGCTTCCTTGAGTAAACCGACCGTATCCCTGGTCCTGGGCGGAAGCCATTCTATTGGCGGGCCCCTTGCAGTTTCGGCGGATTATTCCTTCATCGTACCAAGCGGTACCATGATTGTCCATCCGGTCCGTTCTAACGGAATGTTCATCGGAGTCATCCAGAGCTATCGGAATATGGAACGGACGCAGGACCGCATCACCGGATTCATATCCAGACACTCCCGGATCACGCAAGAAAGGCTGGAGGAGTTGATGCTGGATTCCTCTCAGCTTGTCAAAGATGTCGGGACACTGCTGGAAGGAGAAGATGCGGTCAGAGAAGGGATCATCGATGAAGTTGGAGGGATCCGGGATGCGTTTTCCAAGCTCTACGAATTGATCAGAGAGAGAAGGAACCAAACGGGCTCTGAAAATAGATAATGACATCATATTTTAAAAATGTTATAATGAAACATAAGCGAAAAGGGAAATCCTGCTAAAAGCGGGAGAGCAGCAAGGGGGATATTTCATGGCCCAGAAGACGCCACAGACAAAGAAGAAAAAATCAACAGCAAAAAAGACAGGGACAAAATCCACACGGTCCAAGACAAAAACAAATCGGTCCGGACGGCCTACCAAGGCGCAGATGGAGCGGGAAGCCGTAGTCAGAGAGGAAATTGTCATCCTGGTGGCACTGGGTGTTTCGATCCTTCTGCTGATCAGCAATTTCGGACTTGGAGGGGTTGTGGGAAGATATATTTCCAACTTTATGGAAGGACTGATTGGACAGCTTTCCTATCTTTTCCCGTTTCTGTTTTTTGCGGGGACAGCCTTTTTTATATCTAACAGAGGAAACCACAGGGCGTATACTAAATTTACGGCTGGTGTTGTGCTTGCCGTGCTGATCTGTGCGTTTCTGGAGCTTGTCAACAGGGCAGGCGGATCCATAGGAGAAGTGATTACGGATTTGACGGTACCGGCACTGGGAGTTGTCGGCTCCTATGTCATTGTGATCATTTTCATGCTGATCTGTCTCATATTGATCACTCAGCATTCCCTTCTGAAAAGTCTGGAAAGAGCCGGAAGAACGATTCAGACGAAGGCAAGGTCCGGAAGGGAGCACCGCAGAGAACAGCGTGAAGAAAGAAAGAAGGCAAAAGCAGAGAAGTCCAGGAAGCGTCAGGAACATAAGGTTGAGGGCGTTTCTTTTGACACTACGCTGGAGGGACGGAATCCGGAAATCCAGGAACTGGTAATCCAGGAAGAAAAGAAAGAGAAAAAGAAAGCGGTCAAAGAGACGAAGAGACAGAAAGAAGCGGCAGAAGCAGAACCGATGCCGGAACCATCGGAAGAGACGCTGACCATTACCAGGGAGACTCCATTTGAGGAGGAAGAACCGGCAGCAGAAGCCTTTGAAGCAGTCCCGGATCTTTCGGAGCTTCCGGAGGAAGGAATCACGGCATGGAAGGAAGCAACTCCGCCGAAACCGGCAGCATCAAAGGACCGGGCTCTTGAAAAAGCCCAGGAGAAAGAGGCGCGGGAACATGTGACCGCGGAGATTGAGCAATCCATTGCCAGACCGGTCCAGATCTATCATGCACCTCCGCTGAGCCTGCTGAAACATGGATCCAAAGGATCCGGAGAATCCGATGCGCATCTCAGAGAGACGGCGGCCAAGCTTCAGCAGACATTAAAGACATTTGGTGTCAATGTAACTGTGACAAATGTCAGCTGCGGGCCTGCCGTGACGCGCTATGAAGTGCAGCCGGAGATGGGAGTCAAGGTCAGCAAGATCGTAGGACTGGCTGATGATCTGAAACTGAATCTGGCGGCGGCGGACATCCGGATCGAAGCACCAATTCCAGGCAAGGCGGCTGTTGGGATTGAAGTGCCGAATAAGGGCAATTCCACCGTACAGCTGAGAGATCTCCTGGAAACAGAGGAGTTCCGGACGGCCAAGTCCAAAATCAGCTTTGCAGTAGGAAAGGACATCAGCGGCAGGACAGTGGTATCTGATATTGCAAAGATGCCGCATCTTCTTGTGGCCGGAGCGACGGGATCCGGAAAGTCTGTCTGTATCAATACGCTGATTATGAGTATTCTGTATAAGGCATCTCCCCAGGAGGTCAAGCTCATCATGATTGATCCGAAGGTGGTGGAGCTGAGTGTTTACAACGGGATCCCTCATCTGCTGATTCCGGTTGTGACAGATCCGAAAAAGGCAGCCGGCGCCTTGAACTGGGCCGTGGCGGAGATGATGAAGCGGTATCAGCTGTTTGAAAAATATAAAGTGCGCGATATGGAGGGATTTAATGCCAAAGTAGAGAGCGTACAGAATATTGAAACTGATGAGGAAAAACCGGAGAAGATGCCGCAGATCGTGATTATTGTAGATGAGCTCGCAGACTTGATGATGGTGGCGCCAGGAGATGTGGAGGAGTCGATCTGCCGTCTGGCACAGCTTGCCAGGGCAGCAGGGATCCATCTGGTGCTTGCAACACAGAGACCTTCGGTCAATGTCATCACTGGTCTGATCAAGGCAAATATGCCTTCCAGAATTGCCTTTTCCGTGTCATCCGGTGTGGACTCCCGGACGATTATCGATATGAATGGCGCAGAAAAACTTCTTGGAAAGGGAGACATGCTGTTCTATCCGGCCGGGTATCAGAAGCCGGTGCGAGTACAGGGAGCCTTTGTCTCCGACAAGGAAGTACAGGCAGTGGTGGATTATCTTGTACAGAATAATGGCAATGCGTCTTATGACGAGGAAGTCCAGACTCACATGTCCAATGCGGCCAGCGGCGTTTCCGGTTCGGGAACAGGAGGAGCCGGTGAGGACCGGGATGTGTACTTTAAGGATGCAGGCTATTTTATCATTGAAAAGGATAAAGCTTCCATCGGAATGCTGCAAAGAGTATTTAAAATCGGATTTAACCGTGCGGCAAGAATTATGGATCAGCTTTATGAAGCAGGTGTCGTCGGGGAAGAAGAGGGCACCAAACCAAGAAAGGTTCTGATGTCAAAGGAACAGTTTGACCAGTACATAGAAGAACACGTATAGGGGAAGAAATGGAGGAAGGAAAATGAAAACAGACATTCAGATTGCGCAGGAAGCGGTCATGGAACCAATCAAAAATGTAGCAGCTTCGATCGGAATTGAAGAAGACGATCTGGAATTTTACGGAAAGTATAAAGCCAAATTGTCAGCAGAATTATGGGACAAGATCAAAGACCGCCCAAATGGGAAGCTCGTTCTTGTAACGGCAATCAATCCTACACCGGCAGGAGAAGGAAAGACAACAGTGACAGTAGGACTTGGTGAAGCGATGGCAAAGCTTGGGAAGAAAGCGGTCATTGCTCTTCGTGAGCCATCCCTTGGACCTTGCTTCGGAATCAAAGGCGGAGCAGCAGGAGGCGGATATGCCCAGGTTGTTCCGATGGAAGATCTGAATCTTCATTTTACCGGAGATTTTCACGCTATTACCTCCGCGAATAATCTTCTGGCAGCACTCCTTGACAACCACATTCAGCAGGGCAACCAGCTTGGAATTGATCCAAGACAGGTTGTATGGAAACGCTGTGTTGACATGAATGACCGTGTACTTCGAAATATCGTAGTCGGTCTTGGAAATAAGATGGATGGTATGGTTCGGGAGGATCATTTTGTTATCACAGTGGCTTCTGAGATTATGGCGATCCTCTGTCTTGCCGATAACCTGTCGGATCTCAAACAGAGACTTGGCAAGATTATCGTTGCCTACACCTTCGATGGAAAGCCGGTAACAGCCGAGGATCTTCATGCGACCGGCGCAATGGCGGCCCTGTTAAAGGATGCGATCAAGCCAAATATGATCCAGACTCTGGAACATACACCGGCTCTCGTACACGGCGGGCCATTTGCAAACATTGCCCATGGATGTAACAGTGTGCAGGCTACAAAGATGGCTCTGAAAATGAGTGATTTTACCATCACGGAAGCAGGATTCGGTGCAGACCTGGGCGCAGAAAAATTCATGGACATCAAGTGCCGTATGAGCGGACTGAAACCGGATGCGGTAGTACTGGTGGCAACAATCCGTGCACTGAAATACAACGGTGGTGTACCGAAAAATGAATTGAATGAAGAAAATCTGGAAGCGCTGAAAAAAGGAATTGTCAATCTGGAAAAGCATATCGAAAATCTGCAGAAATTCGGCGTGCCGGTTGTAGTAACTTTGAATGCCTTTTCCGCAGATACCGAGGCAGAGAAGGAATATGTGAAGCAGTTCTGTGAAGAAAGAAACTGTGAATTTGCCATTGCAAATGTATGGGCAGAAGGTGGAGCAGGCGGCGTAGAACTTGCAGAGAAAGTGCTGAAGACACTGGAAACAAAAGAAAGCCACTTCCATCCTCTTTATGCAGATGAGCTGTCTTTGAAAGAAAAAATCGAGACGGTGGCAAGAGAAATTTACGGGGCAGACGGAGTGGATTACGATAAGGCAGCCTTGAAACAGCTTGCGAAAATCGAAGAAATGGGATTTGGAACTGTTCCGGTCTGCATGGCAAAAACACAGTATTCCCTGTCTGATGACCAGACGCTTCTCGGACGGCCGGAGGGATTCCGGATTCATGTCAGAGAAGTCTATGTCAGTGCGGGCGCAGGGTTCGTTGTCGTACTGACAGGAGCTGTGATGACAATGCCTGGTCTGCCGAAAGTTCCGGCAGCAAACAACATCGATGTGACAGACGATGGAAAGATTACGGGGCTGTTTTAAATGATAAAGGAGACGAAAACATGGCAGTACTGATTGATGGAAAGGCAATTTCTGCTGAAATCAAGGAGGAATTGAAACAGGAAGTGGCAGAGATGAAGACACAGGGCATTACCCCGTGTCTGGCTGTCGTACTCGTTGGTGATGACAGTGCGTCTGCTATTTATGTAAGAAATAAGAAACGGGCATGTGAGTATATCGGAATCGAATCCCGGTCCTACGAGCTGCCAAAAGAGACAACCGAGGAAGAACTGGAGGAACTGGTAAAAAATCTCAATGAGGACGATACAGTGGATGGCATTCTCGTCCAGCTGCCTCTTCCAGAACAGATTGACGAGGAGAAAATTACCAGAATGATTTCTCCGAAAAAGGATGTAGATGGATTCCTTCCGGAAAGTATCGGTGCCCTGTGCATCGGAGCAGATGGGTTCCGCTCCTGTACACCTGCCGGAGTCATGGAACTGATCAAACGTTCCGGATACGAGGTTGAAGGGAAGGAATGTGTTGTAGTCGGAAGAAGCAATCATGTAGGGAAGCCGATGGCACTGCTTCTACTGGCAGAGAACGGCACCGTAACCATTGCCCATTCCAGAACAAAGAATCTCAGCGAAATTACACGAAGAGCTGATATTTTGGTGGCAGCGGTAGGAAGCCCGAAGCTGATCAAGGCTGACGGCGTCAAAGAAGGCGCTGTTGTCATTGATGTCGGTATGAACCGGGATGAGAATGGAAAACTGTGCGGGGATGTGGATTTTGAACATGTAAAAGAAAAAGCAGAAGCGATTACGCCGGTGCCGGGGGGAGTTGGCCCGATGACGATTGCTATGCTGATGAATAACTGTGTGGAGGCGGCACGGAAAAAGAGGAGAGAATAAGGGAACATGCAAAATAGGACAAATCCAGGAGACAGACTGTCAGAGGAAGAGATCAGAAGGAGAAGAAAACGGGCAAAGGCTGAGCGGATGCGTCGGAAGAGAAGACTGAGGCGGCTTTTGATTCTGGCTATGATCCTGATTCTTGCAGCGATCATAGGAATTGCAGTTCTGATCTATCGAAATACATATACCGGAGTGGTAAACCAGGGGAAAAGAGCGGAAGTAAACGGAAATGATACAAAAGCGGAAGCGCTCTATTTAAGAGCGATTGATAAAAACGGAGAAAAAGCAGAAGCATACTTCAGACTGGCCGATCTCTATCACAGCCAGAATCAGGATGAGAAGGCGGATGCTCTTTTCCAGAAGGCGGTGGATGAATATCCGGACAGCATCGGCGTATACCGGGCTGCAGTTGAGTATTATGAAGATGCGGAACAGACAGAAAAGATTTCCAGAATTTTGAGTATCTGCACCAATGAACAGATTCTGACAGAACTCAAGGATTATGTTGCGAAAATTCCGGAATTCAGCCTGGATGAGGACAAAGTCTATGACAATGTGCAGGAGCTTACCTTGAGCAGTGAAGAAGAGGGCACTATCTACTATACACTGGATGGCAGCGAAGCAACCGTTGACAGCACGAAATACACAGAGCCGATCCAGCTGAATCAGGAAGGAGAAACGACGGTCCGTGCGATTTTTGTAAATAAGAAGGGAATTGAGAGCGTTGAGGTACAAAAGACGTATACAATTCAGTTCCCGGTAGCGGACGCACCGGCTGTTTCACCGACCACCGGGCAGTATTCTGAACCAGTCAATGTGGAGGTTCAAGTGCCGGACGGATATACGGCATATTATACACTGGACGGAACGGAGCCGACAGACCAGTCTATTCAGTATACGGGAGCCTTTGCGATTTATGAGGATACGGAACTGAATGTGGTGCTGATTGACGGAAACGGAAAGAAAAGTGAAATTACGACCAGAAAATACAGAATCAGCTCCTGATCTTACAGTGGATAAGCGAGAATACAAATTGTTCCTAAATGAGGGAGAATTCGAACAATTTAGAAAAAATCTTTGCGGAAAATGTTAAAATCAGGTGAAACAACTTGAAAAATTCCATAAATAGGAGTATACTAGCGATAGTTAAGAAAATATCAATGGAAGAAAAGGAGAGACAAGCAATGAGCAGATTTTGTTTACCAAGAGATATTTATCATGGCAAGGGCTGTTTGGAAGAGCTGAAAAACCTGAAAGGAAAGAAGGCTATCCTTGTTGTTGGAGGCGGCTCCATGAAGCGTCAGGGATTTCTTGACAAAGCAGTAAACTATCTGAAAGAAGCCGGAATGGAAGTACAGCTTTTTGAAGGTGTAGAGCCAGATCCGTCTGTTGAGACTGTTATGAAAGGCGCTGAAGCAATGAGAGCTTTTGAGCCTGACTGGATCGTTGCTATGGGCGGAGGTTCCCCAATCGATGCTGCAAAAGCAATGTGGGCATTTTATGAATATCCGGATACAAGCTTTGAAGATCTGTGTACACCGTTCAACTTCCCGGAATTAAGACAGAAAGCAAAATTTGCCGCAATTCCATCTACATCCGGAACTGCAACAGAGGTTACAGCATTCTCCGTTATCACAAACTATCAGACAGGTGTAAAATATCCGCTTGCAGACTTTAACATTACACCGGATATCGCAATCGTAGATCCGGATCTTGTTTCCGGACTTCCGGTAAAACAGGTTGCCTATACTGGAATGGATGCGCTGACTCATGCGATTGAGGCATATGTGTCCACATTAAACGGACCATTCACAGATCCGCTTGCTCTTCAGGCAATCGAGATGGTACTGGATTATCTGCCGGCATCCTATCACTGTGATATGACCGCAAGAGAACAGATGCACTATGCACAGTGCCTTGCAGGAATGGCATTCTCAAACGCACTGCTTGGTATTGTTCATTCCATGGCTCATAAGACAGGAGCAGCATTCTCTACCGGACATATTCCGCACGGATGCGCAAATGCAATCTATCTTCCATATGTAATCAAATATAATGCAAAAGATCCTGTGGCTGCAAAACGTTACGCAGAGATCGCACGCAGAATGGGACTTCCGGGAACATCTGAGAAGGCACTGATCAACAGCCTGATCGCCAAGATCGATGCTTTCAATGTGGAACTTGGCATTCCGAAGACATTAAAAGAATTTGGAATTAATGAAGAGGAGTTCAAAGAAAAACTTTCCTCTATCGCTGAACTTGCAGTCGGCGATGCCTGCACAGGATCCAATCCGAGAAGCATTACACCGGCAGAGATGGAGAAACTTCTTACATGTACATATTACGGAACAGAAGTTGATTTCTAAAAAGGCCTGTTACCGCCGCCGCTTTTTCGGAAGCGGCGGTTTCCTTTTGCAAAAAAGAGCGAGATTCATTGAAAAAAACGATATATCATCCAGAATTCACTTGATATTTTATGAACAATATTTTATGATAAATGGAGTATAACAATTAGGAGGCATGGGAGATGTACAAAATTTTAAAAGCAAAAGACCTTGCAGAAAATATTTTTCTCATGGATGTTGAAGCTCCGCGTGTGGCACGCCACTGCGAGCCGGGGCAGTTTGTCATCGTAAAGATGGATGAAAAGGGAGAGCGTATCCCGCTCACAATCTGTGACTATGACAGAGAGAAAGGGACCATCACCATTGTAGTTCAGGTGGTAGGAGCATCCACAAAGAAAATGTCCGAATATAAAGAAGGAGACTATTTCCGTGATTTCACAGGACCGCTTGGACAGCCGTCCGAATTCGTTTCTGAAGACCCGGAGACATTAAAGAATAAAAAGATCCTGTTTGTCGCAGGAGGACTTGGAACCGCTCCGGTATATCCGCAGGTAAAATGGCTCCATGAGCGCGGAATCGATGCAGATGTTATCATCGGTGCAAAGACAAAAGATCTTGTAATTATGGAAGAAGAGATGAAGGCAGTAGCAGGAAACGTTTATGTTTGTACAGATGACGGAAGCTACGGACATGCCGGTATGGTTACTTCCATGGTGGAAAAGCTTGTCAAAGAGGAAGGAAAGCACTATGACGTCTGTGTTGCAATCGGACCGATGATCATGATGAAATTCACATGCCTTCTTACAAAAGAGCTTGGCATCCCGACAGTTGTCAGCATGAACCCGATCATGGTCGATGGAACCGGAATGTGCGGTGCCTGCCGTCTGCATGTAGGAAATGAAATCAAGTTTGCCTGTGTAGACGGGCCGGAATTTGACGGCCATCTTGTAGATTTTGATGTTGCGATGAAGAGACAGTTGATGTATAAGACAGAAGAAGGAAGAGCAATGCTGAGACTGCAGGAAGGCAGCACACATCACGGCGGATGTGGAAATTGTGGAGGTGACAATTAAGATGGGAGACGTATTAAAGAAAGTACCGGTCCGCGAGCAGGATCCAAAGGTAAGAGCAACAAACTTTGAAGAAGTATGTTTAGGATATAATGCAGAAGAAGCAATGGAAGAAGCTACCCGCTGTATTCACTGCAAAAATGCAAAATGTGTTCAGGGATGTCCGGTAGCGATCAATATCCCGGAATTTATCAAAGAAGTAAAAGAAGGCGACTTTGAGGGCGCATACAAGACGATCAGCCTGTCCTCTGCCCTGCCTGCAATCTGCGGTCGTGTATGTCCGCAGGAAACACAGTGCGAAGGAAAATGTATCCGCGGCATCAAGGGCGAGCCGGTATCCATCGGTAAGCTGGAGAGATTTGTCGCTGATTATGCTCTGGAGCATGATATCAAGCCGGAAGGAGCAAAAGAAAAGAACGGACACAAAGTAGCAGTCATCGGTTCCGGTCCGTCCGGACTTACCTGCGCCGGAGATCTGGCAAAGATGGGATACGATGTGACTGTATTTGAAGCGCTTCATGAACTGGGTGGGGTTCTGGTATATGGTATTCCGGAATTCCGTCTTCCGAAAAAGAAAGTCGTAGCAAAAGAGATCGAAAAGGTCAAAGAGCTGGGCGTAAAATTTGAAACAAACGTAGTAATCGGTAAGTCTACTACGATTGATATGCTGATCGAAGAAGAGGGATTTGAGGCAGTCTTCATCGGATCCGGAGCAGGTCTTCCGAAATTCATGGGAATTCCGGGTGAGACGGCAAACGGAGTCTTCTCTGCCAACGAATACCTTACAAGAAGTAACCTGATGAAAGCATTCGACGACAGCTATGATACTCCGATTGTAGCCGGAAAGAAAGTAGCGGTTGTCGGAGGCGGAAACGTTGCAATGGATGCTGCAAGAACAGCCCTTCGTCTGGGAGCAGAAGTACATATCGTTTACAGAAGAAGTGAAGAAGAGCTTCCTGCCCGTGTGGAAGAGGTTCATCACGCAAAAGAAGAAGGAGTGATCTTTGACCTTCTGACCAATCCGGTTGAAATCCTTGAGGAAGATGGCTGGGTAAAAGGAATCCGCTGCGTAAAGATGGAGCTTGGCGAGCCGGATGCATCCGGAAGAAGACGTCCGGTTCCGATCGAGGGATCTGAATTTGATATCGATGTGGATACAGTCATCATGTCCCTTGGAACTTCTCCAAACCCGCTGATTTCTTCTACAACAGAGGGACTGGAAGTAAATAAGTGGAAATGTATCGTTGCTGATGAAGAATTCGGAAAGACATCCAAAGAAGGTGTGTATGCCGGAGGAGACGCAGTAACAGGAGCTGCCACGGTTATCCTTGCAATGGGTGCAGGAAAAGCCGGAGCAAGAGGTATTCACGAATACTTAAAAGATAAATAAATTACAAAGAAGAGAGTAGGCAATGGGGCTGTAGAAAAATCTACGGCCCCATTTTATCTTCTCGTCATAAGGAGGACAAGACGATGTTGACAGAATTCACTCATTATCTTCCGGTCAATCTGATTTTTGGAGCCGGAAAGACAGAAGAGCTTGGAAAGGAAGCGTCAAAATATGGACGGAAAGCATTGATCGTAACTGGAAGAGGCAGCACGAAAAAGAGCGGTCTTCTGGACCGGGCAAAAGCACTTCTGGAAAAGGAAGGGCTGGAAGTTCTGGTATTTGACCAGGCTGAGCCGAATCCTCTGGCTTCCACTGCCATGAAAGGGGCTGCGATGGCCAGAGAGAATGGATGCGACGTGATCGTAGGACTGGGCGGCGGAAGTATTATGGACTGCAGCAAGGCAGTAGCATTCGCGGCATGCAACGAAGGAGATATTTTTGATTATATTTATGGAAAGAAGCAGGGAAGCGGAGCACTGCCGCTGATTCTGGTACCGACCACATGTGGAACAGGAAGTGAGGGAAACTGCTTTGCTGTTTTAACGGATGATGAGACAAAAGATAAAAAGTCTCTCCGGGATAATTCGGTCATTGCCAAAGCATCCATTGTCGACCCGGAACTTATGACAACCATGCCGGCATCGGTATTGGCATCCGTGGGATTCGATGCGCTCTGCCACTGCATGGAGGCATATCTCAGCCGGATCTGTGATCCGATTACAGAGATCATGGCGTTGGAAGGTATTCGTCTGATTCATGGGAATCTTCTGACCGTCTATCAGGAAAAGCAGCAGGGTGTGACGGAACTTTCCAGTATGAACATGGATGCGTGGAGCGCAGTTTCTCTTGCCAGCACATACGGAGGTATGGTGATCAATCAGGCGGGCGTGACAGCACCTCACGGTCTGGAACATCCGGCCAGCGGCATGAGAAATATTACTCACGGGAAAGGTCTGGCTGCACTGACTCCGGTCATTTACCGAAAATCCATTGAAGCTGCTCCGGAAAAATTTGCGGTGATTTCCAGATATCTGGGAGGAAAAGATGAGACGGACTGTGTGGAGAAGATAGAAGAGCTTCTTGATTCCATTCAGCTTCGGACGAGTCTTTCCAAAGAAGGCGTGCTCCCGGAAGATATTGACTGGATGAGTAAAAACGCATTTAAAGTATCTGCGGCAGGCATTCAGAATCACCCAAAAGTATTTACGGAAGAGGAAGTACGTCAGATTTACGAAGAAGCAATGTAACATTTCAAATGAAGAACACAGGCACAGAGCCGGGAATGATCTGCCCCCTCTGTGCCTGATTTTGTATCAGGGACTGAAAGTTTCAGAGCGTAGATATTGGAAAGAGAAAGAAAATAGGGTATAATAATAAGATACTATGTTATGACAGAGGTGGCTTGGTATGAAGGAAGACAAAAGGATCATGATAGTTGGCATTGGAGGTGTAGGAGGATACCTTGCCGGAATGCTTGGCTTAAGATATAAAAATCTGACATTGATTGCAAGAGGGAAGAGAAAAGAAGCACTTCAGAAAAACGGTGTGGTACTGCACAGTGATTTCAATGGCGAGATTATCACAAAACCATCTGTGATCGAGGAGAGTGCATCGGAAGTCAGTCAGATCCAGGATCTGATTTTTCTCTGTGTGAAAACATATGCACTCCCGGAAGTCTGCCGGACATTGCAGTCCTGTGTGGACGATCATACTATTCTCATCCCGGTGATGAACGGAGCAGACACGGCCGACCGGGTGAGAGATAATGTGGGGAAAGGGCTTACCGTGAATGCGGTGATCTATACTACGTCTGCTTCCAACCCGGATTATTCGATTACACAGCTGGGAAAATATACGAAGATCATTCTGGGCGCAGAAGAGAAAAATGAAAAAGAGGCTGCCAGAGCTGCGGCGGAGGTCCTTGCGGACGCCGGTATTGAGTGTGAAGTCTATGATGATGTCAGACAGGCGGTCTGGGAAAAATACATTTTCAACTGTGCGTACAACGTGATTACAGCCTATTATCTGGAAACAGTGGAGCATATCCGGGACAGACAGGACCGAAGAGAAGAATTTCATACGCTTCTGGAGGAGGCGCTTCTGGTGGCAAAGGCTGCCGGGGTACACATCCCGGATCATTATGTGGAAGAGGAGTTCAACCGCTTTTTAAGTCTGGATGAAGGATCCACCAGTTCCCTGAAACGGGATATTGAGGCCGGAAGGCCATCGGAATTTGAAACGTTTGGGGGATATCTGCTTCAGACGGCGGACCAGTTGGGCGTATCCATTCCTTTGTCCAGAAAGTTTTATAATGGATTGCAGGAAAAGTTAAGTCAACAGACAATATAGAGACGGAACACAGAAAATGAGGTAGATGACGTGACAGAAAAAAAGGAAACAGCATTGGAAGGCAGAGCCTTTTTAAAAGAGATTACAGAAAAGCTAAGACAAAAGATTACACAGATGGATCGGGAGATTCTGGCAGGCCAGAAAGATATCGAAAGCATGCATGAGTATTACTGGGATAATTATACAGAAATGGACCAGTATGGTTATGAGGATTATGACAATCAGCAGGCGCTCCTTCAGCGTGTCAATGCAAACCAGGATTCTCTGCGTCTGAAAGCCCGATATGTCAAGATGCTGGATTCACCATTTTTCGGACGGGTTGATTTTCGGTATGAAGGGGATGACGAGCCGGAACTCTTTTATATTGGGATTGGAAACTTCGCAGAAGAGGCAGGCAAGGTACCTCTGATTTACGACTGGCGAGCACCGGTGAGCGGACTTTTCTATGACTATGATAAGGGACCTGCATTCTATGAGGCGCCTGCCGGGAGAATGGACGGGGAAATTGAGGCCAAATGGCAGTACAAGATTCGAAGAGGAAAGATGGTCTACGGATTTGAAAGCGACGTCAAGATTGATGATGAGATTTTGATGCAGGAGCTTGGAAGCAACAGTGATGTGCAGTTGAAAAATATTGTCCGTACCATTCAAAAGGAGCAAAATGCTATTATCCGAAATACAAGTGATCGGATTCTGGTCATCCAGGGAGCAGCCGGAAGCGGAAAAACATCGGTTGCGCTTCACCGGATCGCTTATCTTCTATATCATGACCGGAAACATCTGAAATCATCCAGTGTACTGGTCCTGTCTCCAAACAGTGTCTTTTCTGATTATATTTCCCATATTCTGCCGGAACTGGGAGAAGAAAATATCAGAGAGATGAGTCTGGACCTCTTTGCGTACCGGGAGCTGAAAAAGACTGCTCCGGACTGTGAAGACCGGTATCATCTGATAGAGCATCGACTGGCTGGAATGGAAGAGGAGGAATGGAAAAGGTACAGATGGAAACAGTCATCGGAATGTGTCGGAGCGATGGAAGGTTTTCTGGCACAGTTGGAAGAATGGCTGGTTAATCTGAAAGGAGTCCATTTCCAAGGAGTGGAAAAGACAGAAGAAGAGATGATCCGTCTCTTTTATTTCAAATTTCAGGACGTACCGGTTCTGGCCAGGATGGAAGCGGTCATGGAATATTTTGTGGATGAGTACGAGACCTTATACAACAAGGAACTGTCGGAGGAGGAAATCGAAAAGCTGAGGACCCGGTTTCATTCCATGTATACAACGACGGATGTTTATAAGATATATAACTGGTTTTTAGAGGAACAGGGCCTTCCAAAACTTCCGGACGTCCCGTATGACCGGAGATATCTTTCCTATGAGGATGTCTATCCGATGCTGTATCTGAAATACCGGCTTCTTGGGGCCGACAGGCAGGAACAGATCCGGCATCTTGTGGTTGATGAAATGCAGGACTACTCTTATTTGCAGTACACGATTCTTGGGCTGCTTTTTCAGTGTCCGATGACGATTCTGGGAGACAGAGCACAGACTATGGAAGAGGAGCAAAATGATGTGACAAAGTTTCTGCCGAAGATTCTGGGCAAACAGCTCAAAATGATTGAGATGAACAAAAGTTACCGGAATACGGTGGAAATAGCACGATATGCAGGAACACTGGGCGGAATAGAAGAGACCGAACTTCTGGACCGTCATGGGAAACCGGTGGAAGAAGAGACTTTTTCCCAGGAAGAAGAGAGAGTCAGCCGAATACTGGACAAGGTAAAAACCGGACCGGATGACTATGAGACAGCGGCGGTTCTTACCATGACAGAAGAGGAGGCAAAAACCATTTATCAGATGATCCGGGAAAAGACGGATCAGGTTCACTATATTGACAGAGACAGTTCCCGGTTTGGACGTGGACTGACAGTTACCACGTTTTATATGGCAAAGGGCCTGGAATTTGATCAGGTATTTACGGCAGCATCTGGGGAGCAGAACGGCCTGACAAGACAGGCGGAATATATCTGTGCTACCAGAGCGCTCCATGAACTATATATATACAGAATCTGATTTCAGACAGAGGGGAAAATGTATGATTAGAGTACAACAGAAAAAGAGATACAGTTATATTGACATTTTAAATATTCTTGCATGTCTGTGTGTGATTTTCATGCACTGTAATGGAATTGCACATCAGTATTCGAATACCGCCGCCTGGCGTCAGAGCATGGTGGTAGAAACAATTGCTTATTGGGCGGTTCCGGTATATTTTATGATATCCGGGGCAACGCTACTCAACTACAGAGATAAATATTTGACCAGAGTGTTTTTTAAGAAGCGCTTTCTGAAAACCGTGATTCCATTCGTTGTATGGACGCTGATCAGCCTTGCGTACAAGGTCCGGTTCGAGCAGATGGAATTTAAACCGGATTTGGCGGGGATTGTAAACCTTTTTACAAATAATACGTCAGAAAATATTTACTGGTTTTTCATCCCGCTTTTTATGGTATACCTTTCCATGCCGGTTTTGTCGCTTCTGAAAGAGTATAGGCATATCCTGCTGTATATGGCGGGGATGGCTTTCCTGGCATATTCTGTCTATCCGGTTTGCTGTACATTTTTAAAGATTCCGGTCAATGGACAGATACAGTTCCCGGCAGCAGCAGGATATCTGCTCTATGTCATTCTAGGATATCTGATTGCAACCACAGAATTTTCCAGAAAGACAAGGGTTTTCCTTGCACTTCTTGGCGTTGCCGCGGCAGGACTTCGATTTGGAAGTACTGTTCTCTGGTCTTCAGAGAGTGCAGGACTCAATAAGACGTTCTGGGGATATATGAATTTTCCGGCAGTATTTCTGGCAGTCGGAGTCTTTGTCACTGTAAAATATGGACCGTGGGAAAAGCTGGAAAGATTGCCAGGAATTCAGAAGGCAGTACGCACACTTGCCGGGACCGGATTTGGAGTCTATCTGATGCATATGATTGTTTTTCGTGTACTTCAGTCGGTTACGGAACTTGAGATGACATCAGGATGGTGGAGATTTGTCATGCCGTTTGTCATTTATGCTGTCTGTGTGATAATCGTTCTGATTCTGAAGAAGATTCCGGTGCTGAAACATATTGTTCCGTAAGAACCGTCTACGGAACAGGGGAAGGGAGAACAAGGTGAAGATTACACTGATTACTGTAGGGAAAATCAAAGAAAAATATCTGAAAGATGCCATTGCGGAATATAGTAAACGCCTCTCAAGATACTGTAAGCTGGAGATTATTGAAGTGGCGGACGAAAAGACGCCGGATCAGGCGAGTGAAGCAGTGGAAGAGGGCATTCGCGATAAAGAAGGAGAACGGATCCTGAAACAGATTCGTGACGATATGTATGTGATTACACTGGAGATCGAAGGGAAGATGCTGACCTCCGAAGAATTTGCCGGGAAGATAGAACAGCTCGGTATACAGGGGACGAGCAGTATTGCCTTTGTCATCGGAGGTTCTATCGGTTTGGGAAAGGAAGTTTTGAAACGTTCTGACTATGCATTAAGCTTCTCAAAGATGACATTCCCTCATCAGCTCATGAGAGTGATTCTGCTGGAACAGATTTACAGAGGATACCGGATTATCAATGGCGAACCGTATCACAAATAAGGGTGTTTTGTAAGAGAGTGGACAGATGATGTTCTGCTCTCTGTTTTTGTATAAGAGAGAAAGAGAATGACAGAGGAATATTCAGGGTGATATAATAGTTTCAAACAGCTTGAGAACTTACAATATATTTGGATGAAACTTAAACGGCAAACTTCCAATTTATAGTCGGGTAAATAATATGATATTACAAAATGATATATGTAAGGTAAATATCTCCATAGATACAACATACACTGTTGAATCAACGGACAATAAACCATATGATTTGGTGATAAATCCAAGACACTTAAGACGCAATGATTTGTATAAGACTTTCTCTATACAAATAGATTTATTCAGCAAAACAATCAGCATTGCACTGATAGGTGATTTTTATAGCTGTGACAAAGATTGTGCAGTGCTTGAGGATGAAATTTTAACCATCTTACAAAATAATGCCATTGTTCAGTTGTAAAGATATATTTGTATCTATGTCAGAGAAAAAGGCATTCGAGTTATGTGAGAACTCTATTAAGCTGCATGATTTTGAAGGGAATTTTTATGAAATTGATTTTTCAGGAAAACTAAAAAGTGAAGGATAACATATAGAGAAATCCTGAATTGCTGAACGGAAAAATGTATTTTAACAGAGGAGATCTATATGGGAGCATGGGTTAATTTTTCGAATCGAATAGAAATAGGAAATCGGTCATGGAGTAATGGGGCAATGCAGATATACGGATACGAAGACCTGACAGAGGAATTCGTCAGAACTATTATTGCGTCGCCTGGAATCAGGTATATCCAGATTACGGAAAATCTTCCGGAAAATGCATATAAAATGATTGACAGAATTTTGGAAGAGCGGGAAGATATGTATTTTCGTATCTACAGTATGGGAGAAAAAGAGCCTGTGGATCTGAACTGTCTGTGTGAAATGGAACATCTAAAGAACCTTCAGCTGCATGGATATCTGCGGGAGCGGCAGGAAATGTTTGATTTTCATATTCTAAGTAAGCTGAAAGGGCTGTGTGGACTGGAGCTGAACCTGTATGAATTAAGAGATTACAGTTTCCTAAGAGAGTTGTCCCCTTGTCTGGAGAGCCTCAGTGTTTCTGCGGAGACGTCAGGGAAAAGCATTGACTTTGACTGCGAATGGCTGTTGGACTACCCACACCTGTCGAAACTTTATCTTGGAAAAAAAGCAAAAAGGAATATTCGGAAAATCGGTCTCATCCCAAAACTGACATCCCTTACACTTCAGGGGATCAAGGTGAAGGACTATGAATTCCTGAGAGACAGTGCCTGCCTTTCTGAACTTTCTATCCGCTGGAACGGGATGAACGACCTGAGTTCGCTGAGCGGGTTTGTACAGCTGCGGAAACTGGAACTTTGGCGGATAATGAAATTGGAAGATATTTCTTTCATCAGTACATTGACCGGACTACAGATACTAAATCTGATTGATCTGAAGTGGATAAAGAGCCTGCCAGATCTTTCAGGGCTGAAGGAATTGAAAGAGATCGGAATAGATAATGTTCCACTGGATATGGACAGGATTCCGGATGAGATTCGGAAGCTGATTCGACCGACATGGTTATGAGGAGATGATATGCATGAAAAAAGAAGTTGTTTTCTGGTTGATTATGATTGCCGTAATACTGGAACTGATGTTATCTGAACGTGCAGGAACAATTATTCCACTTATAATTTTAGTTCCGGTTTCCCTATATCTTATTGTTGATATAATTGAAAATGGAATAAAATGGGAAAAAGTGAAAAATCATGATTTGGAGAGATGAGTATGAAGACTTATAAGCTGCTTTGTGATTGGCAAATCTCTATACCTGATAACTGGCAGGGAGAATATGATAAAGAAATGGTCAATGCAGATTTTACGGGTTGTTCTAATATCAATTTCAAGAATTAAAAATCAGTATTATACAACACACTCTTAAAAATAGTAGAAGGTGAATATATGTATTTGGGGCGATTTTTTTTGTTTTTCACAATTTATTGTGGGATAATTGTATTTCCCGAAATGGTAAAAGGGGCCAAAAAGGATATATATGATCCCAATGATGCTTTGAAAAAGAATACCTCAATAAAAACGAGAAAAGCTATATTTTTCATTATTATATGTTTTTTCATATACACCATAGGATTTCATTTTATACTTGATATTCCTGGATTAGTTAATCGTGATTTTGCTATATTTAGCGGGAAGATACAAAATATAGAGAAAATAGAAGATAATAAATATAATATTACCATAGAGAGTGATGGTGAGTTAATACATTTTGAGAGTGTATTTTCGGAAAATTTATCTAAGGGAAATTATATAGAAATTGGCTGCCCGCCAAATCCATTGTATATGGATATCGTAGTGAAAAACAATAACAATGTAACGGATCTTTATCAGAAATATTATGGGAGTAATTTGTTAGAAAAAATATGTATTGGCATATATGTAGTGCTTAATTTTATAGTACAATTTCTTCAAATACAAAAAGTAAAAAACACCGATACAACAAAAAATAATTATATATACCTTTTTTGGAAAATCGGATTATATTTATTTACTGTCGTACTCACGATTTCACTAATAAATATTGTAAATAATCTTTGCATGGGCATTTTGGCTGCAATTTTATTTTCTATTTACAATTTGTACTATTTGATCTTTTTTATATCACATTGTAGAAATTCTGGAGATAAGGTTGATACAATATTGAGATAACTTGATTTTGAGGAATGGTTTGAAGAAATAAGTGCTTCATAAAGTTGATTGATATTCAATTACTAAAGTTTTTTTGGAGGCTGCAATGGAAGAACTATTGATTGATATGATTTTACTCTCTCAGGGATTAATACCTGAAAGCGAATACAAAAAAAGACTTGATGAATTATTTCTTGGCAATCCTGAAAACAACGATCTGATCTATTTAGAATGGGAAACAGACATAAATAAAGCAGTTCTCTATGTGAGAGCACATATTAATTACAATAGTTTTAATTTGAATCAGTTTGGCAAAAATTTGATGAGCAAATTAAAAGTGATTTATGCCGAGTGTACGGATATAAAATGGTTTGCAGATCGAATGTATGGACTATGGGAAAGTTTGCCGGGGAATATTCAGCATATAGAACCATTCCAAACTTTATGTTATGCCGATGATTCATTATCATGGGAAGATGAAGAGCAAACAAAAGATATTTATGAACGCATGTTAAATTACTATAAGAATTGATTCATTTTGCATATGTAAGAAAATAATAGGAAAATAAACGAGTGGTATAATGAAGAAAAACTGGTTGGCCGATTGGAATTGGAAAAGGAGAGGAGCTTGTGATAAAACTAAGTGAAGATACTGAAAAAATAATGACGGAACGATTCGGAAAAGATACCATCATTGCATTGGCAACAGTAGAAAATGAGGTGCCTTTTGTGCGTTATGTAAACGCCTATTATGAGAATGGTGCATTTTATATTATTACATATGCACTTTCAAATAAAATGAAGCATATAGAAAGCAATTCTACTGTTGCAATAGCTGGTGAATGGTTCACGGCACATGGAAAGAGTATCAATTTGGGATATTTCGGGAAAGAGGAAAATTATCGGATTGCCGAGAAACTAAAAAAGGTATTTTCTGAGTGGATCGACAATGGACATAATAATTTTGATGATGAGAATACTATAATTTTATGTGTAGAATTAACCGATGGACTGTTACTTTCACATGGAACAAGGTATGAGTTTTAGTTTTCAGTTTCCGGTTTGTATGACAAATTCTAATTGAAAATATTCTCAATGGGATATAATATAAACAATAAGTATCGTAAAAGAAGCAGGGAGGAATGATAGTATGATGTATCCTTTTATGACATTAAATGATGAAACGGAAATTGTTCATTCTGATATGCAGGATGATGGAAGAGTAAAAGTGTATATCGAAAGACCGGATGAACAATATGGATTTAAACATGCTACATGCTGGCTTCCCAATTACACATGGGAAGATATTTACCATTTTTCGGAAGAAGAGGTTAAACAATTTGAAGAGATAATAAGATCAACCGCTCATCTTATTATTGAATTTTCTCAGGAAGGGGGCTTTGAAAATGCCTCAAATCTTTAGAATGGGATTACCAGCGCGGGAAAATGTCTGCTCTGCAATAATAATTCAAGAATTCCTTCACATACGTTGCGCAATATTATGAGAATGATTGAGGCACGCAGTACTGATATTATTCAGAAGTGGTTTGCATATTTTGGAGAGATAAGTTATTATTGTTGATTTTATTGGACCGCACTAGGATACGTTATGGAGAGCCATATCACAAATAAGGGTATTTTTCGATCTGCAGGAGGACTACAATGAAAATCAGAACATATCAGCCAGAAGACTGCAAAACATTGATTGAGCTTTTTTATAATACAGTACATACAGTAAATGCCAAGGATTATACAAAAGAACAATTAGACGCATGGACGACCGGGATAGTTGATTTAGAAAAATGGAATCAGTCTTTTGAGGAACACTTTAGTTTGGTTGCTCTTGACGGTGAAAAAATAATCGGCTTTGGGGATATAGACGATACAGGATATCTTGACCGGTTATTTGTCCATTCCGATTATCAAGGGAAAGGGATTGCTACTGCTATTTGCGATCAGTTAGAACAAGCCATTCAAGGGAGTATTGTTACACACGCATCTATTACAGCAAAACCTTTTTTTGAAAAGAGAGGCTATAAGGTTGTGAAAGAACGACAGGTTGAGCGACAAGGAGTTTTGCTTACAAATTTCATAATGGAAAAGGAGGTACAACCCCATGAAAGAAATGATCGCATATTGCGGACTGGATTGTGAACAATGTGACGCATATATCGCAACAATTAATGATGACCAGAAACTGAGAGAAAAAACCGCGAAGCTATGGGCTGAATTAAATCATGCACCTATTCTTCCTGAGCATATTAATTGTCAGGGCTGTCGTGTCGATGGAATGAAAACAGTATTCTGCGATAGTATGTGTGGTATCCGCCAGTGTGCATTGAAACAAGGTGTTGCTACTTGTGGTGACTGTTCAAAGTTAGAGAACTGCTCCACGGTTGGGGTAATCCTGGAAAACAATCCAACTGCTTTGAAAAATCTGAAAGAATAATTGATAATAAGTCATTCCGACTGAAATCGGCATGAAATTATTTTTCATAGCTGAACCGGGAAACCTGGATGAAATTGTGAAACTACAATATAATCTGATGAAGAGATCATAATAACTATCCCAAATAAAGTAACTCCCTATACAAAATCACCAAAACCAACATACAGCTTCAAGGGAGCGCTCCAGTCTTAAATTTGAGCATAAAAAGCGGGTTTACAAGAGATGCAACTGCCAGTTGACATATTGAAAAGCACCGATTGGTAGCATGCAACTGCAAAAAAATCTAAAATAAGGCTATAAAAACAATGCATGGGAGGATTCTATATGATTTTTGCAGACAAATTGGTCCGGCTTCGTAA
>ERZ1643246.984-NODE-984-length-33210-cov-7.501131_pt1 | contig 33210 bp, 33 predicted proteins | sample MGYA00579265_ERZ1643246 | MGnify/ENA primary metagenome ERZ1643246 (study PRJEB29033, sample SAMEA4952261) | chicken gut metagenome | biome: Broiler Chicken; feature: Gastrointestinal Tract; material: Caecum | place: Ireland | collected 2018 | study: Broiler...
CTTGTTTGCCATGCAATTTACTTTTTTCTAACCACTACCTCTTTGTTTCAAACTTTAACCTCCTGTTTTGCTTTTTCATCCCCTTTTTAAGACGTTGCCGCTACAGGACAGTCTAACATAAAAAGCAGGCAGAGACAATTCTGTTCTTTGCCTCTGCCTGCTGCAATTTTAATTCTTCCCGTACTTCCTCTTCAGAAATTCCTCCGCCACATTGGGGAACAGGATATAGGACATCACGTCCTCCTCACACTGGGCCAGTCCGGCTGCTGCCTGTTTTCCCTTTTCCCATTCCGGTTCCAGAAGGCTTCCGGGACGGCAGGTGATCACCTCTGAACCGTCAGCCAGCACCAAATCCTTCAGCTCCTGGGAAATCTCCCCCGGTGCCTTGCCGTAAGCGCCCTTCACATAGTCCTTCACCTCTCTGGACAGAAGGCCGTAGCGCTTGCCCATCATCACGTTGGTGGTGGCCTGGGCACCTACCATCTGGGAGAAGGGGGTTGCCAGAGGCGGATATCCCATATCTCTGCGGACTACCTGGACTTCCTGGAAGACTTCATCAATCCGGTTCAGCATATCCATGCTCTTTAACTGGCTTTCCAGGTTGGAGAGCATTCCGCCCGGCACCTGATGCTTTAAGACCTTCACATTCACTCCGGTAAACTGGCTCTTAAACTCCAGGTGATTATCGCACACCTTGTGGATCTCATCGTCGATTGCCTCCAGGCGGTTTAAATCCATGCCCGGGTCACAGGGGGACCCTGCCAGCATAGCGCTCATGACCTCAGCAGAGGGCAGGGAAGTACCGCCGGACAGGCTGGAAGCACAGCAGGTAATAATCTCCGCTCCCGCCCGGATGGCCTCCCAGGCGGCGTTGTAAGCCATTCCTCCGGTGGCATGATAAGAAACCTGGATGGGAAGTCCGGTCGCCTCCTTCAGGGCCTTCACGCTTTCATAGGACTTCTCCGGTGTCATCTGTCCCGCCATGTCCGCCAGCAGGATGGCGTCAACGCCCTGGTTCTTGTAGGCCATGGCTGTTTCCACCAGCTTCTGGGTATTGTGGATGGGGCTTACGGTATAGAGGATGGAGCCATAGCATTTCTTTCCATTTTTCTTCACCACCCGGATGGCCGTCTCGCAGTTTCTGGCATCGTTGAGGCCATCGAATACCACGAAAATATCCAGTCCGTTTTTGGCTGCCAGCTCTACAAACTTCTCCACCACATCATCGGCATACTGCCGGTATCCCACCAGATTCTGGCCCCGCAGCAGCATCATGGTAGGCGTATTTTTCAGTCCCGCCTTGATCTGGCGCAGACGCTCCCATGGGTCATCATTCAGATACCGCATACATACGTCAAAGGTGGCGCCTCCCCACATTTCCATGGAAGCATATCCCGCTTCATCCATCTGAGGGATGATGGGAAGAATTTCCCGGGTCTGGAAACGGGTCGCATAGAGAGACTGCTGGCCGTCCCGGAAATCCGCGCTGCAAATTTTTATCTTTTTCCCAGGCAGCAGGCCGAAGGTAGACAGATCGGCCGCCGGCTCCTGGCTCTTTTTCTTAAATCCAAACATGATTCCTACTCCTTCCTGATGTTCTGACTGTTACTGCATCTTCTCCCAGCAGAATCCGAACCGGTACCACTGATGATGCTCTGGCTTTAACAGAGCGGTAGTGGGGTTCTTCTTCTGGCAGGCTTCCTCCAGTGCAGCCATATACCGGTTAAAATCAAACATTCCGTCGACGATAAAGTTCTTCTTGTTTTCCTCACTCATATCCTTCATAGCATCAGGGACAGCCTTGAACAGGACTTCCGTACAGTCATAGTGGTGAGGAATGATGATCTTGGGATTGATGGCCTTCACCAGATCAGCAAATTCTTCAAAATCCTGCTTGGGGCTTACATGCATCAGAGCGATATCCGGTTGAAGCCCGGCAAAGCGGTAAATCTGGTCCTCGCTGGTCATTCCGGCCCAAACCAGGATTTTCGTGCCGTCGCAGGTGGTCAGAAGGTAGTTCTGAAGCTCCAGAGAGCCGAACCAGTCATCCAGCTTCAGCTTTCCTGTCTCCGGATCTACGCTCTTATTCCGGAAAGCTCCACGCTTTGGCTCCGTGTGGCGTCCGGCAAACACCTGGATCCTCAAATCACTAAACCGGATGTCCTCCCCCGGGCGCACCCGGTACATCCGGCTGCAGTCCACATCCTGCCACTGGCAGAGAGGATCCGCAGACAGATCCCCCACAAACAGCCGCAGTCCCGGAAACTTCTTCTGGATCCGCTCTACATCTTGGGCATGGTCCATATGAATGTGGCTTAAGATCAGATAGTCGCACTGATCCACCTGGTCCAGATCAAAGGGATAGCAGGACAGTCCGTTGATCTTCCCGGACAAAAAGGAGTCCAGAAGAATATGCTTTCCGTTTGCCATCACGATCTCAAATCCCGCCGTATTGTACCAGCGCATGGTAATTCCGTTCTTCAGAAATTTCTCACTCATACCGTTTCCTCTCCTTTCTCTGCAGTTCCTTCCGCCGCGATCTTCTCCAGCTCCTTTTCAATCAGCTCTCCCATCTGACGGGTCCCCACAAGGGTCCGTCCGGGGAGCATCAGATCCCTGGTGGAATATCCTGCCTCCAGTACCCTGGCCACCGCCTGATTCAGGGCCTCTGCCTCCTCTTTCAGGCCAAAGGTGAGCTTCAGCATCAGAGCCGCCGCCTGGATCATCCCAATGGGATTGACCAGGTCCTTTCCGATCAGGCTCTCGTCCGCCTCATGAAGCTGGTTGGGGGTATAGATGGCAGCCCCTGCCGCGGAGATTTCAGCCGAGGCATAGAGCCTTGGGGTTCCCGTAATCTGCGCCCCCTCATCGGCAATGATATCCCCAAAAAGGTTGGAGGTCACCACTGTGTCAAACTCCCACGGTTCTGCGATCAGCCGCATGGCAGCCGTATCGATAAAACAGTGGGTCAGGGCCACCTGGGGATAGCGGCTCCCTACCTGGGAAACGCTCTTCCTCCAAAGTCTGGAGCTCTCCAGTACATTGGCCTTATCCAGGCTGATCAGCCTGCCCCTGCGCCCTTCGGCCAGGCGGAAGGCAATGTCCGCCGTATCCAGCACGATTTTCTCGTTATAATACTCCCGCTCATAAGCTTCTCTTCCTCCCGTTCCCGTGGAACAGAATTTCGGAGAGCAGAGCACTCCTCCTACAATATCCCGGACAAATACAATATCCACACCCTTCTCAATCTGCCGCTCCTTTAACGGAGACAGCTGGGAAAGTTCCCGGTAAATGGAAACCGGACGGATATTGGTAGTCACCTTCAGTTCCCGGCGCAGGCTCAAGAGAGCATGCTCCGGCCGCTTGTCCAAAGGCAGCTTCCGGTATTTTTCCAGGCCGGAATTGCCGAACAGTACCGCCTTTGCCTCTTTGCAGCGTTTTAACGATTCCTCCGGCAGAGGGTCATAGCAGCTCTCAATGGTCTCCCCGCAGGCCGGAACAATATCCAGTTTCAAGTCGTGGTCCCACAGACGCCCCACTGATTTCAGAAGCTCCAGGGCCGGTCCGATCATTTCCGGCCCTACTCCGTCTCCCCGGATCACTGCAATCTTGATTTCACTCATGATGATTCACCTTCTTTGGCCTTCCTTCTGCATCTACAGCCACATAGACAAAGGTGCCTTTTGCTGCCAGAACCCTGCCCGTTCTTCTTGTTCCACTGGGTTCCCGCTCATCCATCCAGGCTTCCAGGGAAATTTCCATGGAGGTATTTCCCACCTTTGTCACCTGGGCCTCCAGGTCTAAGAACGCTCCCAAAGGAATGGGCTTTACAAAGGAAACCTGATCGACGCTGACCGTCACCACATCGCTTCCGGAAAACCGCTTGGCTGCGATTCCCGCCAGCTCGTCCATCCAGCTCAAAAGCTCTCCTCCAAAGAGCATCCCGGCCGCATTGACCATAGAGCCAATTACCGCCCTGGTCATGCACATTTTGTCACTCACTGGCGCTCTCTCCTTCCATTAAAGTTCCCGGCTCCTCCTTTTCTTTTTGCGGCGCACTGCAAAGCCGCGCCACCAAAGGCACCAGCACCTTCTGCATGGGCTTCATCATCTTGCCGATCAGCAGAGCGCAGAGCAGGGTTCCCTCCCGGATCCCCTCAAGGCCTCCCAGCCCGACTAAGGACAGCACAATGGCCGCCCCCACTGCCAGACAGTCCACCGCCACCTTTACATCGTGGAAAGGCTTCTTCACGATCCGCTCTGCGATGGCGCATGTCATGCCCTCCATGGGCATGTTCACCAGCCCTGCATCCATGTACAGACAGACCCCAAGGGCCACGAAAACCATACTGACCGCCAGCAGGATGAGCTGGCCCGGGTAGGTGGGAAGAGCAAAATCTCCCACCACCCCTTTGGCAAAGTCTACAAAGTATCCAAACAGAGTGGAAAACAGGATCTGAGTCAGATTGATCCACTTGAAATCTCTGCGGTAAATCACGATCTGGACCAGCACATAGCAGCAGAACACGACGATGACACAGCTTCCCATATCCACGCCCGAAACCAGGCTGACCACATAGGGAAGGGAATTCACGGGGGATACTCCCAGACCGGAATTAACCGAAAACGCCACGCCAAAGGCCATGAGCAGAAGGCCCGCCGCATAAACTGCCACCTTGCGAAGAACAACTCCGGGATCCATTTGTCCCCTGCTCCTGCCCCCCGCCATCAGCAGTCAAACCCTTTCCATACCGGCACTCCTGTATATTCCTTGGCTTCCTCCTGCCCGGTCAGCACCCGGAGAGCTCCTGCCGCCAGAGCCTCCATCTCAAACTCGCCGGCCATCACAGTAATGGGAGCGATAAATCCAATCATCTCAGACAGATGGTCCACCAGATACTGGTCATGGGAAATGCCGCCGGTAAAGATGATCCCGTCTACCTTTCCGTGGAGAACCGCCGCCATGGAGCCTGCCGTCTTTCCAATCTGGTAAATCATGGAGTCATAAATCAGCTTGGCGTAAGCGTTCCCATTCTCCATCATAGTCCGGACCTCCCTGGCATCAGAAGTTCCCAGATGGTCCACCAGACCGCCGGTCTTGGTTGTCTTGTTGATCATTTCCTGAGCCGTATATTTGCCGGAAAAGCACATATCAATAACATTTTTCACAGGAAGCTGGCCGCAGCGGGTGGGAGCCATGGGGCCGTCGCCGTTTGCGATATCGTTGGAGTCGATCATCCGGCCTTTCTGATGGGCGGTAACGGAGATTCCGCCGCCAATGTGGCAGATGATCAGGTTTAAATCCTCATACTTCACACCCTTGGAAGCGGCATAGCGGATGCCGATTTCTTTCTGGTTCAGGGCGTGGATCCGGCTTTCCCGGTATACCCCCTTTAATCCGGTCACTCTGGCCATATCCTGGAATTCATCGACATCCGGCGGATTCACTACGAAAGCCTGGCCGCCGTACTCCTTGGAGAAGGCGTTGGCCAGCTGTGCGCCCAGCATGGCCGGATGCTTTACGGTATAGCCGATGGTAGCGTGATGAAGAAGGGTCTCCCCGATGCGGTATACGCCGCCTTCCACATTCACCAGGCCGCCTCCCCTGGCGGAAAAGGCATCCACTCCTTCCAGAGAAACCCCCGCTTCCTTCAGTTCCTTTAAGATGGTTTCCTTGCGGTAGTCAAACTGGTCGCTGATTTCTTTGAATTCCTTCAGTTTGCTGGCATCGTGGGATACATTTTTTGAAAAAACTTCCTTATCTCCCTCAAACATGGCAATTTTCGTTGAGGTAGAACCAGGATTAATCGCAAATATTTTAAAATTCTTCATGTCAATTTTCCTTTCTCATCCCTTTTGGGGCCTGAAAAGGGCATGGCAGCCATATTCACTACCATGCCCGCATGATTTAACAGGTTTTATGTTGTTCAGTTGTCATTCTGCAGGACGTCAGGTCCAGGCCAGTCCGTATCCGTTAATGGAACATCGGATACAGCAGTCCAATCCAGATCACCATCAGCGCTCCTCCGATTCTGGTGGAAATGGAAGCGAAGGCAAGCAGGTTCATACGGTTTGCAGCAGACAGAACTGCCAGGTCGCCGGAACCGCCGATGTTGCAGCAGCAAAGTCCTGCGGTAACGCCTGCCTCATAGGCATACAGGCCGGTGATGTGGCCAAAGAGCATGGCTCCTACCAGAGCGCCTACTACGCTGACAAAGATTACGATGAATGCGGCAGGGGTGAAGAACGCTCCCAAAGTTGCAAAGTTCAGAGAGTTTACTCCGATACCGGCGATCAGCATGGGCAGCAGAGCCTTTAATGCGAAGTTCATAGCGTATACGCAGTTATCGCCTACCTTGTCAGGAAGGATCCCGCTCCACTTGATCACGATTCCGAAAATAATGGTCCAAGCCAGTCCGGGGATTACGCTCAGTCCCGGCAGATTTCCGAAGATGTTGCCCAGCAGGTACAGGGTGAATGCCATAAAGATACCGGAGCCAAGAGCTGCATAGTCGGCAGAAGTTCCTGCCCGCTTTTCTTCATTCACATCCATGCTGCCCTGTACTTTCAGGATATTTCCGCCGCCGTTGATCTTGGTCATACTCTTGGTGCAGCTTCCTACAATAGCAGCCAGCATGATGGCGATCACGTTGGAAATAGAAGCATAGCACAGGAACTGTCCTGCCATTCCCATCTGGTCAGCGCCGGACAGGTCCGTGTACAGACGGGGCAGTGTGGTCATGGCGCCGCCGGAACCGCCGGACATACAGGGAGCGCCAATGTTAAACAGCGCATCTGTTACGCCTGTGCCGGTGAGCAGACCAGCCAGGGCACAGAAGCCAAGTGCGAATACCTGGCTGCCGATTACGGTAGGCAGATATCGAATCGTTGCGCCCAAGAGGATCTTCCGGTCCATTACCAGAATGGAACCTACCAGCAGCATGGCAATGTAGGCATCCTGGAAGCCGCCGGACATGAGGACCTTGGTCCCGTTTACCAGCTCCTTGGGTACGATTCCGATAAAGTTCATAAAGGAAGCGCCCAGAAGAGGCAGCAGGCAGGCGCCGCCCAGATAGTTGTTCACGATCGGGATGGTGTTGCCCAGCCAGAAGAACAGGCCGCCCACCGCCATCAGAAATGCGATGGTGCCTACAAAGGTGGTTGCCACATACTCATCGGAGCCGATGGTTGTGGTTGGCATGAAGCCGCAGTAAACGGCAACCATGACGATGATAAAAAATGGAATAAAATGCTTTGCTTCAAGTCCGCAGACCTTAAAATTAATCTTCATTTGGAATTTCCCCCATTCCCCTTATTTTGCCCCGCCGATCAAGGCAGACATAACGATTGACATAAACTTATCTTCCACCGGTGAAGACCGGGAAGTGATGATCAGAGGCACCATAGCTCCCATGATCACGCCGCAGGTTTTGACTCCTCCGGTAAAGGACAGGCACTTGATCAGGATATTTCCCGCCTGGATATTGGGGACCACCAGGATGTCCGCATCCCCGGCCACCGGGCTTTCATACCCTTTGATCTTCCAGGACTCGGGGTCCATGGCCAGGTCGTAGGAAATAGGTCCCTCTACCATGCAGCCCGGCATTTCTCCCTCCTGGTTCATCTTCTTTAACTGCTCCGCCTCTACCGTCTCCGGCATTTTAGGATTTACCTTCTCCACAGCTGTCAGGACCGCTACCTTGGGATTCTCAACTCCCAGAGCATGGAAGGCTGCCGCCGCGTTCTCGATGGCCGCTTTCTTCTGCTCCGTGTTGGGGTAGGTCAGAAGGCCTACGTCCGTAATCCCAAATACCTTGTGATAGTAGGGAGAATCGATGAAGCTTACCAGGGACATGGTATCGTTTTTCCGGATGCCGTGCTCCCGGTTTACCATGACCTTCATCAGGGGACCTGTCTCGATCTTTCCCTTCATGACACAGTCGATCTTCCCCTCCCTTACCAGGGAAGCCACCTTCATAGCAGCTTCCACGGGATCAGGAATATTGATGATCTCCACCTGTGCGGGGTCAAAATCCAGGCCTTTTAAAATCTCACAGATCTTTTCTTCATCACCTACCAGCACCGGGTCCACCAGGCCGTCCCGGGCGGCCATCACGACCGCATCCATGGTGTGCTCATCGTGGGCGGCCGCTACGCCTACTTTCCGCTTCACCGGGCTGGCCAAAAGCCTTTCCTTTACTTCTTCAAATGATTTCACCATGATTTATGCCTCCTGACATACCTCTCTGGGGTCCGCAATCTCACCCTTGATGGCTGAATAGGCAGCCATGGCCGGGGAGCCCAGATAGATCAATGTTTTCTTCGTTCCCATACGGCCGATGAAGTTGCGGTTTGCGGTGCTTAAGATTACTTCATCATCAGACAGTAGGCCGTAAGGCATGCCGCAGCACAGTCCGCAGCAGGGATGGATGATCACAGCGCCGGCCTCCACAAAAGTGCGGATATAACCGGCCTTGATGGCTTCCTTGTAAACCTTGTTGGTAGCGGGAGCCACGATCAGCCGCAGATAGGGAGCTGCCTTCTTGCCCTTTAATACCTCGGCGGCGATCCGCAGGTCATCCAGGTTGCCGTTGGTGCAGGCGCCGATGTAAACCTCGGTCAGTTTTCTTCCCTTCACTTCATTGATGGAATGTACGTTGTCCACGCCCTGCGGGCAGGAAAGCTGAGGCTCCAGCTCGTCCAGATCGTATTCCAGAACCCGCTCATACTCCGCATCCTCGTCCGGATGTACCCACTCGATTTCGCTGTAGTCCATATCGTAATACTCAGCGGTGCGCTCGTCTGCCGGGAACAGGGCACATTTTGCTCCTGCCTCCAGCGCCATATTGGAAACGGTGAACCGGGCGTCCATGCACATATCCTTAATAGCCGGTCCCACAAACTCCAGAGACTTGTACTGTCCGCCGTCGGAACGGATATCGCCCAGGATCTTTAAGATAACGTCCTTGGAAGTTACGCCGGGCTTTAAATGGCCGTTCAGCACAATCTTAATGGCCTCAGGAACCTTAAACCACAGCTCGCCGGTGGTCAGGGCTGCCGCCATCTCCGTGGTACCGATTCCGGTACAGAAGCATCCGGCGCCGCCGTAGGTGGTGGTGTGGCTGTCGGTAGCCGTTGCGATCTGGCCGGGTTTGGCGTAGCGCATCTCATGCATCAGGGAGTGGCAGATGCCCTCTCCGATATGTACCTTTTTCCGGTCCACATGGTACTTTTCTGCCAGATAAATGCCGGCATCATAGTGGGCGTAGTCGTTTTTCGCTACAGCGGTAGGCATGCAGTGGTCGAACATAATGGTCAGCTTGCTGGGGTCGTCCAGCTCCTCTGTCTCCATGCTCTTTAAAGCGTCCACCAGATAACAGGTATAAATATCGTGAACCATAAACATATCCGGACGGGTGATGACAATGTCCCCTACTTCCACATGGTCCACACCTGCATTTTTCATCAGGATTTTCTCAACTAATGTATATCCCATGCTATTTTCCCTCCCGTTTCTGACGGTTGATCTTCTTTACGTGAGCCACCAGGCCGCCGTCGTTTACGATTTCAAACAGGTTGTCCGGAACCTTTTTGGTCTTGAAGGTTTTGCCGTTTACACTGATGGTGTTGGCGTCTACGTCAACGGTTACCGTATCTCCCTCTTTGCAGGCATCCTGGATCTCATCGTTCTGCAGCAGAAGGATCCCGGAGTTAAACGCATTGCGGAAGAAGATCCTCGCATAAGATTTGGCGATAATGCAGCGCACGCCGTTGGTAGCGATTACCGTAGCCGCCTGCTCTCTGGAGGAACCGCAGCCGAAATTTTTGCCGGCTACGATAATGTCCCCGGGCTGTACATTGGGAACAAAGTCCGGGCGGTACAGCTCAAATGCATAATTTGCCATTTCGCGAATATTGGGGATGGTTCCCCTCTTGCCGGGGATAATGGTATCGGTATCGATGTCATCCCCCATTACCCATATTTTCCCTTTAAAATTCTTTTCCATAAGCCCCTCCTATGCTTCCGTAATGGTTCCGGTCAAAGCAGCTGCCGCCACTGAGGCCGTAGAAGCGATATAGATTTCCGCGTCGTCACATCCGAGACATCCCGGATAGTTGTAGCTTCCTGTGGTAATTTCGACTTCCTTGGGTCCGAGAACTCCCGCGCCCTGACGGTTGATGCTGTGCTCCCCCGGCGGGATGATCTGGGCGCCGAAATCGATGAAGATTTCCAAAAGTCCTTCCTCCAGAGCCTGAAGGTAAACCTCAGAGGTTACCGGGCTTATGCAAAGCCGGAAGCCCCACGCAATGTGTTTGCCCTTAAACATCTCAGCAGCCAGGCGCAGATCATCGATCCGTCCGCCGGTGTAGCCGCCGATGTAGCCCTGGTTCAGCTTGAGCCCTGCCAGTTCGGAAATGGGCTTGTAATCGTAGGTAGGCTTGTAGGTGTACAGACTGGACGGAAGAGCTGCCGCAGGAACAACGGTCCCCAGATTGAACTCCAGCTCCTGGGCGTACTGGCCTTCTGCCTCTCTCTGATAGAAAGCGGTAACGGCTCCCGTCTGGGCTACCATGCTCAGGAAGGTTTCCCTCTGGTGCTCCGTCATAGACTCCATGCCGGCTCCGGTAAATTCAAGAGCCCGTCCGGAGAAGTTTTCCATAACCGTGGTACCCAGGAAAGTGATAAAAGCGTCAATGGCGGATGCTTTGCCCTGAAGGCTTCCCTTTACCTCAATCTTTACGCTCTGGGGAATCTTCATCTGCAGACTTCCCTTCATCAGTACATGAGCAAGCTGCTCCACGTTTACATTCAGGCCAAAGGCCCCTCTTGCGCCGTAGATGGAGTTGTGACGGCCCACGGAGACGATAATGTCTCCGGGCTTTACAAACTCATCCAGCATGACCTGGTATCCCACTCCCTTGGACTGGATATAGCGGATGCCATACTCCTGGGCGAATTTCTCCAGTTTGCTCACAACGGCCGAGGACTCGGGAGTACCAGTGGGCACATCATGGTCAAAGAAAACCACGATGCTGTCGCGGTTTACGATTCCGCGCTCAACCATGTCTACGGCCTTATGCCCCTCTCCATCGTTTACCACCGTGTAGGTGGGAGTTACGTTTACATCCTCGCCCGCAACTCCGTTTAAGATCTGTTCAATTGCTGTTTTTCCCATAGTTTCACCCCATTACTTTTCTGCTAATGCTTTGTACTTGGCATATCTTGCCTTTGCCTCTGCCTCAGTGCGCTCAAACAGTGCATCTGCAGCCTCCGGGAAGGTCCGCTCCAGGGAGGAGAATCTTACCTCGCCTCTGAGGAACTCTCTGAAATCGCCGGTTGGTTCCTTGGAATCCAGGATAAAGGGATTCTTTCCTTCCTTCTTCAGGTCCGGATTGTACCGGTACAGCTGCCAGTAGCCTACCTCCACCGCATGCTTGATTTCGCTCTGAACCTTACCCATGCCGCAGCGCAGTCCGTGGCTGATACAGGGTGCATAAGCGATGATGATGGAAGGTCCGTTGTAGGCCTCAGCCTCCAGGACTGCCTTTAAGAACTGAGCCTGGTTGGCTCCCATAGCTACCTGAGCCACATAGACATTCTCATAGGTCATAGCCATCATGCCCAAATCTTTCTTCTTGGTCCTCTTTCCTGCTGCTGCAAACTGAGCTACTGCTCCGGTAGGCGTTGCTTTGGAAGCCTGGCCGCCGGTATTGGAATAAATCTCCGTATCGAATACCAGGATATTCACATTAGCTCCGGTGGAGATGACATGATCCAGTCCGCCGTATCCGATATCGTATGCCCAGCCGTCTCCGCCGAACATCCAGATGGATTTTCTGGACAGCTGATCCTGGTTCTCCAGAATCTCCTTTGCCGCCTTGGCAGCTTCGCCTTCCTGTCCGTTCCAGTTCTTCAGAGCCTCCACCAGCTTTCCTGCTGCCGCCTGAGAAGCCTGGTAGTCATCAAAGCCTTCCAGCCACTCATTTGCAGCCGCTTTCACAGCTTCGTCCGGACACTGCTCTGTCAGGATCTGAGCAGCCCCTTTCAGACGGTCTCTGTGCTGGGTAACAGACAGCCACATACCCATTCCATACTCTGCGTTGTTCTCAAAGAGGGAACCGCCTACGGCAGGTCCTCTTCCCTGACGATTGGAGGTATAGGGGAAGGAGGGGAAGCTGGTAGCCCACACCTGGGAACAGCCGGTAGCAGTCGCTACATACATGTGGTCTCCGAACAGCTGGGTAATCAGCTTTGCGTAAGGAGTTTCGCCGCAGCCGGGGCATGCGCCCGGGAATTCCAGCAAAGGCTGCTCAAACTGGCTGCCCTTTACGGTATTCACGCCCAGAGGATTCTTCTTCTCTGAAAGTGCAATGGCGTATTCCCAATTCTTCTCCTCATCTCTGTGCTCATCCAGAGGAAGCATGGTAATGGCTTTCTCAGGAGCAGGACACACATTGGCGCAGCTTCCGCAGCCTGTGCAGTCCAGGACAGCAGTCTGAATACGGAAGCGGTAATTCTCCATGCCCTTGCCCTTTGCGGGAACGGTAACGAACCCTTCGGGAGCCTTGGCAGCTTCCTCCTCCGTTGCCAGGAAGGGACGGATGGCAGCATGCGGGCAGACATAGGAACACTGGTTGCACTGGATACATTTCTCGCTGTTCCAAACCGGCACGTTGACCGCGATTCCTCTCTTCTCGTACTTGGAAGTGCCGTTTGGCATAGTTCCATCGGGAAGGTCTGCAAAGTCGCTGACCGGGATGTTGTCTCCCTTCATCTTGTTTACCGGGATCTGGATCTTGCGGATCCACTCCGGCAGATTCTCATCTACCTTTTCTTCCGGAACTTCGATGTCAGCCCAGCTTGCAGGAATCTCAACCTCCGTTACCTTCTCCACGCCCTGGTCCACTGCGGCGTAGTTCATATTTACAACCTTCTCGCCCTTTCTTCCATAGGACTTCAGGATTGCAGCCTTCATGTATTCCACTGCCTGGTCGATGGGGATGATTCCCGTGATCTTAAAGAAAGCAGCCTGCAGAATGGTATTGGTCCTGCTTCCAAGTCCCAGCTCCTGGGCAATGGCTACGGTGTCGATGGTGTAAAGATGGATCTTCTTTACCGCCGCCGCTTTCTTAAATGCAGGAGTCAGGTTCTTCTCCAGCTCCTCGCCCTTCCAGTCGCAGGCGATCAGCACATTTGCGCCTTCCTTGGCATCGCCCAGGATATCGTACTTGTCCAGATAGGACTTATTGTGGCAGGCCACAAAATCTGCATGGTTAACCAGATAAGTAGAACGGATGGGCTGTTTTCCAAAACGCAGGTGAGAGCGGGTTACACCGCCGGATTTCTTTCCGTCGTATTCAAAGTATGCCTGAACATACAGATCGGTATGGTCGCCGATGATCTTAATGGTGTTCTTGTTGGCGCCTACGGTACCATCAGAACCAAGGCCCCAGAATTTGCAGCTGACCGTTCCCTCCGGCATGGTGTTGACCTCATGGCCCACAGTCAGGGACAGATGAGTCACATCATCGTTGATTCCCACGGTAAAGTGATGTTTCGGCTGCTCCTCCTTCATATTGTCATAAACTGCAATGACCTGTGCAGGAGTAAAGTCCTTGGTAGCCAGTCCGAACCGTCCGGCATATACCTGAATTCCTCTTCCGGACTCCAGGATAACGGAACATACATCCTCGTACAGAGGCTCGCCTGCTGCTCCCGGCTCCTTGGTGCGGTCCAGAACCGTGATGCGTTTTACTGTTTCAGGCAGCTCCTGCAGGAAGTATTTGGAGGAGAAGGGACGGTACAGGTGTACTTCCAGAAGTCCAACCTTCTCGCCCTTGGCAGTCAGGTAATCGATGGTCTCCTGAATACATCCGGCAGCAGAACCCATTACAACGATCACATGCTCAGCGTCAGCAGCTCCATAATAATTGAAGGGCTTATAATTTCTTCCGGTCAGAGCATTGATCTTCTGCATATATTCGTTTACAATGTCGGGAAGGGCATCATAATAAGGATTGCAGGCCTCACGGCTCTGGAAATATGTATCGGAATACTGGCCGGTGGTCCTGAGTACCGGATGCTCCGGATTCAAAGCGTTCTCTCTGAATTTCTTCAGCTCATCGTAATCCACCAGCTTTGCCAGGTCATCATAGTCCAGGCAGTCTACTTTCTGAATCTCGTGGGAGGTCCGGAATCCATCAAAGAAATGAAGGAAGGGAACATGTCCCTTGATCGCGGACAGATGTGCAACAGCTCCCAGGTCCATGGCTTCCTGTACATTTCCGGAGGCCAGAAGTGCGAATCCGGTCTGGCGGCAGGCCATCACATCGGACTGCTCTGCGTTAATAGTGATCGCATGGGTCGCAACGTTTCTGGAAGCTACATGAATCACAGCGGGCTTCAGCTGTCCTGCGATCCGGTACATAGTGGGGATCATCAGCATCAGTCCCTGAGAAGCGGTGTAGGAGGTTGCCAGGCTTCCTGCGTCCAGAGCTCCGTGTACTGCGGATACGGCGCCGCACTCAGACTGCATTTCCACCAGCTTTACCGGCTGTCCGAAGATATTCTTCTTGCCATTCGCCGCCCACTTGTCTGTCAGCTCCGCCATGGGAGATGAAGGGGTGATGGGGTAAATGGCCGCCACCTCTGTAAAGGCATATGCCGCGTATGCCGCAGCCTCGTTGCCGTCCATTGTTTTTTTCATCATTGCCATCGTAATCAATTCCTTTCCCGATATTCTGTTTCAATGGTTCTTTACACAAGTTTAACGAATTAGTTTATCGTATTAGTTTAACGTTTGTCCTACGGTAGTCATTATAGTTTATCGTAAAACTGAAATCAAGGGAATTTTATAATTTTGGCACATTTCACATTTTTTCGCGCAAATTTTTGTCAATTATTTTCTATTGACTTTTAATGGCCCCCGTTTGTACCGCTTTCCTGGTATTCCGCTTGACAAAAAGCGTGATTCTTTATTATGATGGTACTAAACAGGGAGCAGACGGCTTTTGAACCCTGTATTATGATGAAAGTACGAAAAATCGGGAATTTAAAGAAGGACTAATCATATGGTTACGATAAAAGATGTTGCCCGCAGGGCCGGCGTATCCGGCACTACGGTTTCGATTATTTTAAATGGAAAAGCAGATGAACGGCGCATTTCGGAAACGACCAGAGAGCGCGTTCTGTCTGCCATGGCGGAACTGGGCTATCAGCCCAATTTAAGCGCCAGAAGGCTGCGGGTTCAGGAAAAAACCGTACCCACCCTGGCCTTTTACTGGCCCATTGACTTCCGTTCCAACATTCTGGCCTCTTTTTTGAACAGCTTTCAGGCTTCTATTAAAAGAAGGAATCTGGAATGTGAACTTCTGATGCGGGTGTACGAGAATGATCACATTGAGAAGAGCATTGTACCTTTAATGAAGAACAGCTACACCGGCGCCTTTATCGGCGCTACCTCCCAGAAGGATTTGGAGGATCTGGAAAAGCTGAATCTGCAGATTCCCATTGTCCTCATCAACCGGCAGTCGGAAAAATATTCTACCGTTTATACCGACTACAAGGCGATCGGATTCCAGGCTGCCACTCTTTTCCGGCAGAAAGGCTACACGGAGGCGGCCGTTTTTACCGCCCGCCGTCCCTACATGGCAACCGGTCTGAGAACTCAGGCTTTTCTCAATGCCTGTACTCAGATCGGCATCACCGTAGACCCGGAGGAAATCTTTGCAACTGCCAATTCGATTTCCGGAGGCGTGGAGGCCGCCCGGGCCTACTGTGCCGCCTCCCAGCCCTCCAAAGTAATCTTCTGCGAGTCGGACCTGATGGCTCTGGGGGCAATCTGGGAGCTGAACCACCAGGGAATCCGCATGCCCCAGGATGTAGAACTGCTCTGCATCGGAATGATGGACCCGGAAATGACGGAATATTCCTCTCCCTCTCTGAGTACAATCCAGATGAATAATAAAGAAGTAACAGAAAAAGCCCTGGACCTTCTGCTGGATGCCATTTCCGACGGCAGCCGGGATCCCAGGCAGATCGAAGTACCCTTTCAGGTTTACCTGCGTTCTACCTTTCAGAGCCGAAGCTGAATTTTCTTCAAAATTCACAAAAACAGCATCCGGTTTTCAGGACACAACACGGAAAACCGGATGCTTTTAATCAGCCGGGTGTTATTAAACCTGGTATTTTTATATTAAACCTGGTATTTTTATATTTTCCTCTTGACAAACAGAAATGCCGCTCCTATAATAAGATTAACGATTTAGTTTAACGTTTTACTTAGAGCGTGTCCTTCTGCTCTGTCCTATCAAATGTGTATAAAAAGGATGTGAGGATTTGTTCTGGAAACGAAAGGAAACTTCTGCACCAGCTTCACCAGTGCCTGAAGCAGCACCTGCCGTTCTCACCGATCCCCCGCTAAAATTCAACAGCGTAGAATTCCGCGATGGACAGCAGTCCCTGTTTGCCACCCGGATGACTACCGAGGATATGCTTCCCGTCCTTCCTCTGATGGATGAAATCGGGTATGACAGCATGGAGATGTGGGGCGGCGCTACTTTTGATGTGGCGGTCCGTTTTTTAAAGGAAGACCCCTGGGAACGTGTGCGGGCTTTTAAGCGGCACATGAAAAGGACGCCTCTGAAAATGGTATTACGAGGCCAGAACCTGGTAGGCTACAAGGCTTATCCTGACGATATCGTAGAAAAATTCGTGGAGAAAGCGGCCGAAGCGGGCATTGATATCTTTTTGATCTTTGATGCTCTTCAGGACCTGCGCAACTGCGAATCCGCCTTCCGCGCTGTGAAAAAAGCCGGAAAGAAGATCGAGGGCTCGATCCAGTACAACATCAGCCCCTTCCACACCACAGAGCAGTTTGTTCAGAATGCTCTGGAACAGGAAAAAATGGGCGTTTCACTGATGCATGTGGAGGATATGGCGGGTCTTATGACTCCTCAGGCTGCCTATGAATTGATTTCCGCTTTGAAAAAAGCCCTTCATATTCCCGTTCATCTCCACTGCCACTGTACAGGCGGTATGGCGGAGATGGCTTACTGGGAAGCGATCCGGGCCGGAGTGGACGGTGTGGACGTCTGTGTTTCTTCTATGTCCATGGGACCTGCCCAGCCCCCGGTGGAAAGCATCCTGGCCGCGGTCCGGGGTACCTCAAGAGACCCTGGCATCGACTTGGGAGCTTTTAAAGAAATCAGCGACTATTTTCTGAAGATCCGCCAGAAGTACGCGGAATTTGAAACAAAGCTAGTGGGAGTTGACGTTGGCTGCCTGAAACATCAGATTCCCGGAGGCATGCTCTCCAACCTGGAAAGCCAGTTAAAGGCCATGAATGTCTCTCATCTGCTGCCCCAGGTCCTGGAGGAGGTATCCAGGGTCCGGGCCGACATGGGATATCCTCCCCTTGCCACCCCCTCCAGCCAGATGTGCGGAGCTCAGGCCACTACCAACGTGCTTACAGGAAACCGCTACTCCATGGTGAGCAAGGAATTAAAAGGCTACTGCCGGGGCATGTATGGAAAACCGCCGGGCCCCATTTCACAGGAGCTGCTGGAAAAAGCCTTGGGCGATGAGAAACCTGATTTTACAAGACCCGGCGACCTGCTGGAGCCTGGCTGGGAGAAGGCCAAGGAAGAAGCCGGCAGTCTGGCCCGCACCGAGGAAGATGTACTCACCTATGCCCTCTTCCCCAATTATGCCGTTGACTTTTTAAGATCAAAATATCAGTTATCCTGACAAAATATTGAATGTATATGGGAGGTTAAATTATATGAAACAGACAAATCCGGAGAAACTGGAGCGTTCCCAGAAGATTTTGGAAGAATTGAAAGAAGCCAGAGGCGGCTCTCTGCTGGAGTCCCACAAGGTAATGGGCAATGATCCCAACCTGGTCAACATGTTCCTTCAGCAGTACGTCAACTGCAATAAGAAGGATATTTCCATTCCTAAAAAGTACAGAGAATTGATCGTCATGGCCATTGGAATGGCCACTGGCACTCCCACCACCATGAAGGTTCATTCAAAAATCGCCATGGAAAACGGAGCCACTTTGGACGAAATTTTTGAGGTAATCCGCATCATTTTCTTTACCTGCGGCGTTACCAAACTGCTGCCGGTACTGGAACAGCTTGACATGTTCGAGCCGGTAGATACGGAATAATTCCCATTTTATTCGCTTTCTCCTTATAAATAGTAGTGTAAATATAGTGATTGTACCGAAAAAGAGCCAGGTTCCTGTGTATCCCTGGCTCTTTTTCGGTTCTCTCTCAAAGGTCAATGGTTTTTTCAGCGGCAAGGCGGGCTTTCAGGCGTTCAATCTCTTTCTCCTTACTCAGAAGCGCCTCCTCCTGATTCTTATTTGCTTCCTTCAGCTGCGCAATTTCTTCATTCCGCTGTGCAATTTCTTCATTCTGTTTTTCAATCTTTTCATTCTGCCGTTCGATTTCCTCCTTCTGCTGCTCAATCATGTATTTTGTGGTATTGGCATCCAGGATTTTCAGTGCATCGGAAAACATATTCATCAACTCCTTTACCTGACGGCGAAAGCCGAACACCTGGCGGTAAATCTCCTCGAATTCCGGGTAAGCACAGATGACCTTAAGAATCTGCTCCGGTCTGTCCGAGGCAATCAGCATCAGCCAGGCGTCTAATCTGTTACTTATATTGTGCTGGCTTTCTAAGAAGATGTCAAGAGGAATCAGAAGATATTCCTGGACCATGTCCAGCTGCAGCCCTGTGTCAAACTGCTGCCTGGCCCGGTGGAGATACTGCCCCGGGAACTGGTGAAATTCCGGGGTGCTGTCCTGGATCAGGACAATGGTATAGACCTTTTGGATTTGCCGGTAGGAAAAAGCCTGGTTCTCCCTGCGGCAGGAATCCCGGACCTGGGCATACTGGCGCATCACCAAATCGCTGGAATAGCAGGCGCAGCGCTGGCCCGGGAACAGATACCCAATCTTTTGAATTTCAACGTTGACTAAAGCACCGGATTTTAGCCGGACCAACAAATCCATCACCAGCAGGGAACCTTCCTCCGTCAACCGGCTGGATTCGTTTGGAAGGGCGCTTAAGATTTCCACCTCCTCTCCCAAACACAGGCTTAAGAAATCCTCCAGTCTTGAGGGAAACTGCTGCGGGTCAAAGACTGCCTTGAACATAGGGTCATAGGTCAGGTTCAGCCCGCGAGTTCCCATCAAAAACTCTAAAAATTCTTCTTTCAGGCGCTGGGAAAGGGTCATATACCAGGCATACATGCCCGGCGTTTCCCCGATGATCCTCAGAGCCTCCTGTCTGGTAAGCTCCGGACCAAAAATCTCTTCTTTTGACCGCATACGGCCGCACATACACATACCTCCTCCTAGTAAATTTTCTTTTCATTAATGAACGGAAATACGGCGAAACGCCGGACTGAAAAATATACAGAATTGTATGTTAGAAATTTCAGACAGTTTTAGTATAACACAGGGGGAGGGGGATGTCAATTTGTTTGTTTTTAATACAAAGCTTCTATAACATCCCTGTTATATTATACATAAAATATATAAATTTGTATTATAGTTTCTTTTTTTATATAATAAAAGTACAAAAGACGCGTCGATTTTATTACAGACAGGAGATATACAAGCATGAAACCATCCAAAAATAATTTTTTCGAAACTTCCGATGGTGCCAGGATTTATTTTGAAGACCAGGGAACCGGCACACCGATTATTCTAGTCCCCGGTTTTCTCTGCACCACGAAATTCTTCCAAAGAAATGTTCCTGTCCTGTCTCAGCGTCACCGGGTCATTACTATGGACCCCAGAGGGCAAGGCTATTCCTCCAAAACTCTCCAGGGCAACCGAATCAAACGCCATGCACAGGATATCCGGGAACTTATTGACTATCTTCAACTGAAAGACGCCATTCTTTTAGGTTGGTCCGTAGCCGCTTCCGTAGTCACGACCTATGCTGCAGAATATCAGGAATATGGTCTGGCAGGTTTAGTCCTGGTGGACGGCTCCCTCTATCCCTTCTCCGGCGAAGCCTGGAACCGCCACAGAGGAAGGGACTACAATCTGGACAATTGGTTTGCCACCTATCTTCCACTGGCCTGGAATCCCCAGGAATTCTTTGACAAATTCTTGGCCCGGATTTCCAACCATGGCGAAATGCCTTCGGAGGACCGGAGGTGGATTACCGCCGAATGCAAAAAAACCATGCCTTGGACCGCCCTGGAGCTACACTATGATTTCTGCCATACCAACAATCTCCCTAACCTAGAGCACCTGACCATTCCGGTAGCCATCTTTGGTGGAGATTCCGAGGCATATGGTCTGGCAATGGCGGAAGAATATACCCGGAGAATTCCCGGATACAGTGAAATCCATAAGTTTACAGAAAGCGGTCATCTGATGTTTTATTATGAGTCTGAAAAATTTAATCGCTGCCTAGAAGGCTTTGTTAAAAAGGCCCTCCAGCTGCAGGCAGAAAGGGGGAAATAAAACAATGCTACTTGGTATTACCGGTTTTGTCATTATCTTTGTAATGGTATTTCTTCTCTTGAAGGAAAAGGCCATTCCCGTTTCGGTATTTGTATTCCTGCCGATTGCGGGAGCCCTCATCAATGGCTTTTCTATCACGGAAATTGCCGATTTCGTATCCAAAGGCTGCTCTACCGTCTGGCCTATGGCGGCGCTTTTTGTCTTCACTGTTACCTACTTTGATCTGATGTCAGATGTGGGTTTATTTGACAAGGTAGTAGAGAAATCCGTCAAAATTGCAAATGGGAATGTTATCGGTGTTTTGCTTGCAATTTTCATCATTGCAACAGTTGCCTCTCTGGCAGCAGACAGTCCATCCACCTATCTGATTACCATGGTTCCCCTTCTACCGCTGGTCCGCAAGTTGAACATCCGGGTAACTTCTGCTATGCTGGTAACCTGTATGGCTATCTCCGTTATGAACCTGCTGCCCTGGGGTGGAGCCGTCAACCGCGCCTGCATCACCGTTGGCATCGATTCTGCCGTTATGTGGAAACCCTTGATTCCTGTACAAATTTTCGGCTGGTTCTGCGCATTGGCAGGTGTATTTATCATTGGAGCCGGTGAAAAGAAGCGGGGAGCTGGGCGTCAAACCGCTGATGACGTGGTAGATACCGTCAACACAGCTGTAAGCGAGGAGGAGGCAGCCTTAAAACGGCCAAAACTTCTGTGGTTTAACGTCTTGCTGACAGTAGTCGTATTCGTCCTTCTCTTTACTACAGACTTGCCCAATTACTTCATCTTTATGTGTGGCTGTGTCCTGACACTAGTGGTAAACTACCCCAATGTACAGCTTCAAAAGGAACGTATCAATGTCCATGCAGAAGATTCTCTGATATCCGTAGCCACCGTTTTGTCAGCCGGTGTACTGGTAGGCGTCCTGAATAATTCAGGAATGATTGTAGCTATGGCTGATATGATTATCGATTTCCTGCCGCAGGCCCTGGGCCCCTATCTGCACCTTGTCTTCGGATTTTTCGGTGGCTTTATCGGCCTTGGAGTCAACCCGGACCCACTGTACTACGGACTGCTGCCAATTCTAATCGAGGTTATGGCCAATTTCGGTGTATCGGCGGAAAGTGTGGCCTACGCCCTGATGATTGGAGGAGATAGCTGTTTCACCTTAAGCCCGGTTATCGCCGGTACTTACATGGCTCTCACCGTTTCCGGCCTCTCCTACAAGGAGCATATGCGCCGTTCCCTGATTCCCCTCTGGATTCTGGGACTGCTCATGCTGGGATTCGCCATGTTTATTGGTCTTGTCACTTGGTAAAATTTTTCTAAGATTAAAAACTTTTTCAATTAATCCCGGCGAAGTTTTTTCACCGGGATTTTTTTATTCTTCCAATCCAAAGGCACACCCCCACCGTCACCGCCTCCGCAAAAGGCAGGGAAAGCCACACGCCGTCCATACCCAGGATCCTGGAAAAGAGAGCCAGGCCAATGGGTACAAAAACAATGCCTCTGCTGGCCGCAATCAAAATAGAGCTGACCGCATCCCCCAGGGCGGTGTGGTAGCCCGACTGAACAATGTTGAATCCATTGGCTAAAAAGCAGAGCCCGTAGATTTTCGCGCCCCGCACCGCCAGACCGATCACATGTTCCCCCTGGTCTCCATCCAAAAAGAGACTGATCAGATTTCTTCCCCAAATCCAGAAAATCCCAAACAATGCCAGTCCCAACAGGAAATTGCAAATCAGAGCGGCTCTCAGCGTTTTCTGGATCCGCTCCCTGTTCCCTGCCCCGTAGTTGTTGCTGAGAATGGGACTGATCCCGTCGGACATTCCGAACATCAGAAGAGTCACGAAATTTCCCACATAATTGATAATGGTGAAGGCCGCCACTCCGCTCTCCCCCGCATAGGCCATAAAGGAGCGGTTCATGAGAAACACCGTCAGGGCGGTGGCTGCGTAGGTTACTCCCTCCGAAGAGCCATTAAAAGCCGCATACAGGATTTCACCAGCCCGGAATTGTCCGTCGTACACATTCAAAACCGTTTCCGCCCGGAACATGGGACCTGCCACCATCAGAAGGCCCGCCAGATAAGCAAGACCTGTGGCAAAAGCAGCCCCCCTCACTCCAAGCCCCAGCACTCCCACCGCCACATAATCCATGATCACATTGGTGGAAATGGTGGTAATGGTTCCCGCCAGGTAGAGCTGAGGCTTTCCCACCAGGCGTCCGGAAAATCCAAACAAGATCTTAAACGCAATCACCGGCGCGAAAAAGGCCAGGGTGTGGATATACTGCCCCGAACCCTCCAAAAGGACCTCATTTGCCCCCAGAAAACGGGCCAGAGGCGCCGCCCCCAGCACGCCGGCCAAAAGGATCACCAAAGAAAGCCCCAATAGGACCAGCAGGGCGGAATGGTATATATCCTTTGCCCGTTTTCCATCCCCTGCTCCCAGAGCCCGTCCGGCGGCACTCATGGTTCCGGTGCAGATGATCATACTGCCGCCGATGATCACCTGAAAATAAGGGTTGGCAATGTTGACGCTGGCCATGGCCTCTGCTCCCACATAATTTCCCAGAAACAGTCCGTCCACAATCCCCTGGATTCCGTCCAGCACCATGGCTGCCATAGCCGGGAGTACGTACCGCCAAAACAGCCGTGGCAGCGGCTCCGTCAAAAGTCCGTTTTCCTTCATGTTGCAAAGTTCCTCCTAAATTTCTCTGTCTGTTTTCACGTCAGTCCGCGCTCCTTTAAGCCGTCCTCCATCTCCTTTACCTGATTGAAAAGCAAGATCCCTATCCTCCCCCTCCTGAACTGCTGCAAAACATTCATAAAATATCGCCGCCCGGTACATACTATGCATGATACAGGAGGTGTAAAATGGAAAACAGGTTTTTAGACTATGCCGCTTTAACCATTGCGGTCATCGGCGCTCTGAACTGGGGTCTGATCGGCTTCTTCAATTTTAATCTGGTCGCCTGGATTTTCGGCTCCGGCGGCTGGCTCAGCCGAATCATCTATGCTCTGGTGGGAATCTGCGGACTGTATCTTCTAACCTTTTTCGCAAAGGTGCGCCAGGCATAAAAAACCCATGAAAAGGGACAGCATCATTTCCGGGTGCTGTCCCTTTTCGCACACAGATTCCGTCCCCGTCTTTTCTACAACAGTGCCAGCAGCAGGAAATTTAAGGCAAATAATCCCGTACATACCCACAGAATAGGATGGATCTCCCCAGCCTTTCCCCTGCAGCATTTTACGATGCAGTAGAAGATAAATCCTGCCGCAATTCCATAGGAGATGCTGTAGCAGAGGGCCATGAAAATTCCCGCGAAGAAGGACGGCACCGCCTCCTCCAAATCATCCCAGTGAATTTCCTTAAAGGAGGAAGTCATCATCACGCCAACGGCCACCAGGGCAGGAGCCGTAGCCGCAAAGGGAACAGCGCTGACAAAGACCGCCAGAAATGCAGAAAGGGCAAAGCAGATGGCCACGACTACAGAAGTAAGTCCGGTCCGTCCTCCTGCTCCAATTCCGGAGGCACTCTCCACAAAGGTAGTGGTATTGGAAGTTCCAAGCAGCGCTCCGATGGAGGTGGCAGTGGCGTCCGCAAAGAGAGCCTTGTCCAGTCTGGATTTAAAGCCGGAGCTGCTCTCCATCATCCGCTCATCCTCCTCGCTGAAAATTCCGCTGCGCCGTCCGGTTCCGATAAAGGTTCCGATGGTATCAAAGGTATCGGAAATGCTGAAAGAAAAAATAGTGATCAGCACCAGCGGGAGCTTGGCCGGATCAGAAAACAGGCTGGTGATGCCCCCTTCTCTAAAAATCGCCAGAACCGTAGTGGGAAGGGCCTGACAGGCCTCCGTAAAACTGACCGTCTCCGATGGTGCCGTAACTCCAAAGGGGATTCCGATCAGAGTGGTGACTACAATAGAAATCAGAATCGCACCCTTCACCTGGCGCACCAGCAAAATGACGATCAGCGCCATGCCGATCAAAAAGACCCAGAACTGAGGCTGGTTTAAAGTGGCAAGTGCCGGAACTCCTCCGTCAAAATTTACGATTCCCACATTTAAAAAGCCGATGTAAGCCACAAAGATCCCGATCCCGCCGCTGATGGCATTCTGCATGCTGAGCGGAATGGATTTCATAATATATTTCCGCACCTTGCTGACCGTAATGGCAATATTCAGCAGGCCGCAGATAAATACCATGGACAATGCCTGCTGCCAGGTAAATCCCAGAGCTCCGCATACGGTGTAAACAAAAAATGCATTCAGTCCCATTCCCGGAGCCTGCGCATACGGGACATTTGCCACCAGCCCCATAATCAATGTTCCCACGATCGCTGCCAGAATGGTAGCTAAAAACACCGCGCCCCACTCCATACCCGATTGGGAAAGAATGCTGGGATTGACCACGATAATGTAGGACATGGCAAAAAATGTGGTCAGCCCCGCCATAATTTCTGTTCCCACCGTAGTATGATTTTCTTTCAGTTTAAAAAAGCGTTCCATCTCTGTTCCCTCCATTTTCTGAATCGATTTCCACGTTTTGTGAAAAAGATTTCCGCTACTGCCAGTTTTCCCTTAAAAACCGGACGATATCCGCTGCCGCCGGCGGACAGCCTTTCAGACTGTGCTTAAAGCAGCTGGTACAGCTTCCTACACCCAAATCGCCTTTCACCCCCTTCCATCCCTGCCCAATGGCAATGGATCCTTTTTTCTTTCCCCTTAACGCTCCCTCCTCATTCAGCCGATCCAGGGCGTAGATCAGGGAGCCGTAACAGGCCGAACAGGCATTATGCTGCTTTACATAGCCAGACAGCTGCCCTACTCTCCCCCTGGGCGCCGCGGCCTGCTTTCCATGTTCCGGAGAACGGTTTTTCTCCTGTCTCAGCTCGTGGATCTGAGCCTGAGATAAGTCCGTGGTACCCACTCCCAGATTCTCAGCCAGACGGATATATTCAATTTCGTACGGATCGTAGCCCATCGTTCTGGCCGCAAAACTGTCGCAGAGCACCGGGTCCTTAAAGGCCAGGATCCGGTTCATGACGACCGGATTTCCTCCCTCCTCAAAATCCAGGTCTCCGCAGATATTATCCGCCAGAATAAAGTCCTGCCGGATTACGGTGTTGAGGTGGGCAATGGGACGGTGAAGCCCCATGGTGTGAAACCTCCGCTTCTCCCGGTTGGGGATCAGACCCTTGCAGTTTTTCAGGGCGCAGGTCACCGCCGTCTGACAGTGTCCTTTGATAACCGGCAGATTGATCAGATAGTCGAGAGCCAGAGCCTGTCTGCACACGGAAATTTCCATTCCGGCAGCCTGACAGGGAACGGACGGATCTTTCTGCAGATCCAGAAACTCCACCTGATGGCGGCGGCAGACCTCCAGAATCCCATTTACCCTGGCTGCTTCCATGGTATGAGCGCCCACCCAGGAACCCTCCAGCACCACCAGATTTTCAAAACCGTTCTCCTCCAGGTAAGTCAAAATCCCGTCCGCCAGTTCCGGGTGAGTAGTAGCTCCCCTGGAAGCCGGACTGTCCGCCACCAGATTGGGCTTTAAGCCAATCCGCTTTCTTCTGTCTCCAATATCCCCCGCCAAGTCACAGGCTTTTAACAGCTCCATAGTCATCTGCCGGTAATCCGTCCCCTGGATCACATAGATATCCCTGGAATTCATATTTCCTCACCCTCCCTTTCCTGCCCTTGCTCCTCTTCCATCTCACCTTCATTTGCCTGCTCCCGGATTATCCGGGCTGCCTGTCCGGCCTCCGCCCGCTGTTCCTCATAGGAAAGGCGGATTACCGCCTGGGGCCAGTTGACTCCCACCATAGCCGATCTGTTATACTCCGCTCCCGCCCGGACCATCTGTTCCAGAAGTTCCCTCATCACTTCCCTGGTCAAAAAGCCTCCTCTCCAGTGAAAGGTCAGCACCCTGCCTTTTTTGGCCGCCTGCCGGGCCCGGTTGTACACCTCCTCCGGCTTGGTGAAGGAGAGCTTCTTCTCCTTGTAATAGAAATGCCCTTTCTCCTTACAGGGAGGAGCCGGGGCAATAAGAGGCTCATGGTCACGGAAAATCTGCTCATCCCCCAGATTAAAGTAATCGTATCGGAACTCCTGGCCGGGCAGACCTTTTCTTCCCAGAGTGTTGTCAAAGGTGGCATCCATGTGAAAATACGTTCCGTCCACTCTAAGAATATTCCAGGTATGGCGGTACTTGATCCCTTTTTCCGGATTATTGCCGCAGATGGCGATGATGCACCAAAGCCCCAGAGCGTCACAGAGAACCTTCACCGCCTTGGCAATCCCCTCGCAGACTCCCACGCCCTGGCCCAGGGGACCAATGATCTCATGGGAATAGGATTTTTTCAGCTTATCATAGCGCACATTGGCGCAGATAAAATCATGGACGTATTTTTCCTTTTCCAGATCCGTGGCCTTCATCACCGGCGCCGTCAGTTTCCTCACCCGGGCCTCCATGGCCTTTTTCTGTTCCCGCACCCTCCCCTTTTCAAACAGATATTCCGGCTGAAAGATCAGGTTGGGGGAATCCCGGTAGGACTGGCATCGGTAGCCGGGTACCCAGAAAATTTCCGGGTGGTCCAGCCGCAGCTTCAAAAATACCTCTCCCAGTGTTCTTCCCTCCAGACGGGGGATCAGGAATTCCTCCTTCAGTTCTTCAAAGCCCTGGCACATCACCCGGTAGGCGGCCTGCTCTTCCCTGTTCATTTGTCCGTAGTAATATGGTTCCATCTTCATACGTTCTACCGCTGTCGTTTAAATCCGGATCTGTATCTCCCCGGAGGACAGCCGTTCCATCCTTCCATCCCCGTATTGAACCACCAGGCGGCAGTCCTCATCCACATCCAGGGCCCTGGCCTTCCTGGCCTCTCCCTTTCCCAGCACCAGGATCTCCCGTCCCAGAACCAGGCAGCGTTTCCGGTATTCCTCCACATAAGCGGAGGATTCCTTCGTTCGGCAGGCCTTCATAAACCGGTTTAGTACCTCTGCAGCCAGACGGTTCTTGCCGTCATCCTGAGGACTCTCAAAAATAGCGCCCGCCTTTCCCGAAAGCTCATCCGGGAAACCGTCTGCAGGGATATAGACATTCATTCCGATCCCCAGGATCCCATAGTCCAAAAGCCCGTCCTCCAGTCCTACGGAAGCCTCCGTCAGAATTCCGCTGACCTTCTTTCCATCCATATAGATATCGTTGACCCATTTAATCTGCGCCTGCCTTCCGGACAGGGCCTCAATGGCCTGGCATACCGCCACTGCCGCCATAGTAGTAATTTTGGAAGCTTCCCCGGGGCTTAATCCCTCCGGGCGCAGCAGGATGCTCATATAAACCCCTGTATCCGCCGGTGAGAAAAAGCTTCTTCCCACACGGCCTTTTCCTTTCTCCTGGCTGGCCGCTACCACCACATATCCTTCCGGCTCCCCTGCCTCTGCTTTGCCCCGGACCCACCCGTTGGTGGAGTCCACCGTCTGGAGCACCTCCAGCCTCAAATCCCGGCATTCCGGACTCAGATATCCCCGAATTCCCTGGGCAGACAGAATATCCGTGTGGGCGGAAAGACAGTAACCCTTGTTTTGAACGGCGTCAATCTGGTACCCTTCTTTCCGCAGGCTGTTGACCCCTTTCCACACCGCCGTCCTGGACACGGAAAGCTGTCCGGCCAGCTCCTCCCCCGAAAAATATCTCCCCCTGTTCCTCTCAAAAAACTCCAAAAGCCGTTCCTTTGTTCCCATGATATTCCTCAATATCCAAGTTTCTCGTGAATCAGAATCACTTCGTATTCTGCCCCCTTCGGTCTGTCCCACAATACGGCCAGGCCACGGCAGATTCGCTCCGGGCTCTTGCAGTCATAACACCGGTCCCCCTTCACGGCACAGGGAGTCTTAACTCCAAGCCGCTTTGCGTTTAACGGGGAGGCAATGTTTCTGGCCCGCCAGAGGGCACGGTCATAATCCTCTGCCAGCTTGTTCTCTCCTGCGATCAGATATACTTTCTTATGGCCGTAAAACATCGAGGCCACCCGGTTTCCGGTTCCGTCGATGTTGATGATCTCCCCCGTCTCTGCCAGTCCGTTTACCGAGGAAAGATAGACGGACGCCTCGCTGGCCAGAAAACGTGCCTTTTTCTGTTCTTCCTTAGAAGCACCCGGCTGCCAGTGCCAATACACTTGATTGTGCCTGCTCAGAAGGTCGTAGAGTCCCATCTCTTCCAGCGTAACGGAGCCGCCAAAGCCCACGGTCTGTCCGTCAATCTGAGAATCCAGATAGGCCGCCGCCTCCGCGGCCGTTTCAAAACATTTTACACCAAATCCCCTCTCCCGCAGATTTTTTTCCACTTCAGCAAATGATTTTTCTCCCATTTTCATTTCCTCTCTTTCTCCCAATCCTGTTCATCCAAAAAGTTCTCCGGTCTTTGCCATCTTCTCCAGTTCCCGTATAATGGCAGCAGATGCCAGGGCTTCCTCCCTGGTAATCCCCTTGTAGAATACCAGCCGCACCTTATCCGACAGAACCGGCTTGATCAGCAGCCCCTTTTCCCTGGCCTTCCGGCAGTACTCTTCCGGCGTCAGTCCCAGCTCATTGACATCCAGCACCAGGATATTGGTCTCAGTCCCTCCGATCATGTGGGTGTGGACCAGGTCCCGGATGTTCTCCGCCGCGCACTTTGCATTCTCATGGTCCTCTGACAGGCGGCGGATATTATGCTCAAGGGCGTAGATGGCCGGAGCCGCAATGATTCCGGCCTGACGCATGGAGCCGCCCAGAAGCTTGCGTTTCCTGCGCACCTTCAGGATAAAGTCCTGGCTGCCGCACACCAGAGAACCCACCGGGGCGCCCAGGCCCTTGGAGACGCAGAACATGACGGAATCCACATACCGGCACAATTCCTCTGCCTGAATCCCCAGCGCCACAGCGGCATTGAACATTCTGGCCCCGTCCATGTGGACCGGTACCCGATAGCGATGTGCCAGCCGGCAGACCTCCTTCATATATTCCGGCGGGATGCAGGCGCCTCCAGCGAAATTGTGGGTATTCTCCACACACACCAGGCGGATGTCCCCCTTCTCTAATTCCCGCTCCATATCCTCCAGAACGGGACGTCCCTTCTCATCATGCCGGTAGGTCACCGGATGCATCTGGCCGATGGATTTGTCAAATGCCGCCTTTTCGCTGAGATACAGGTGCTGCTGCTCATCCACCAGCACCTTGTCCCCTGGGCCGCACCAGGCCAGAATGGCTGCCGTATTGCCCATGGTTCCGGAAGGGAACAGCACTCCCGCTTCCTTTCCCGTAAGTTCTGCCGCCATGTCCTCCAGACGGTTGACGGTCTCATCCTCCCCTCTCTCCAGGGCATGGGTCCTTCCGTCGTCCCCCAGTCTGGCCTCCAGAATGGTTTCCAGCATCCCGCGGTCCGGCATGGTAAGGGTATCGCTTCTCAAGTCAATCATTTATCTTTCACGCTCCTCCTGCAGACATACTTTAATGATAGCACCCGGCGGCTCTATAATCCAGAAGAATTTATCCCTTCCGACGAAAACAGGCCTGCTTTCACAGACCTGTCTTTTCATCAGCCTTCCGCATCCTTCTCCTTTAAAATCATCTCCCGCAGCGCTTCCACCGCTACCGTCACCGCCATCTCGGTATCATATACCTGCGGGTCGTCCAGCCCCATCTCTCGTCTGGTCTGATTGGCCAAAACCAGCATCACGGAACCAACCCTCACCCGGCGGACGCTGCCTACAATAAACAGAGCTGCCGACTCCATCTCCGAGGCAAGGGCTCCGCAGCGCATCCAGGCATCCCATTTATTCTTCAATTCATAGGCCACCGGCATTGTCTCCGGAGCGTGCTGCCCGTAAAAGTTATCCTTGCACTGGACCACTCCCAGGTGGGACCTGGCTCCCAGACGGTCCGCCGCATGCTTTAACGCTTCCACCACATCATAGTGGGCCACCGCCGGATATTCCATAGGCGCGTACTCCCGGCTGGTCCCCTCCATCCGGATGGCTCCTGTGGCGATCACCAAATCGCCTCCGCACACTTCCGGCTGCATCCCTCCCGAGGTTCCTACCCGGATAAAGGTGTCCGCCCCGCAGTGGATCAACTCCTCCATGGCAATGGCGGCAGATGGGCCCCCGATTCCGGTGGAAGTCACGCTGACCTTTACGCCCTCCAGCTGCCCGGTATAGGTGACAAACTCCCGGTTCTCAGCCACCTTTTTGGCATTGTCAAAATGGCGGGCAATCTTCTCGCACCGTCCCGGGTCACCCGGCAAAATTACATACCGCCCCACATCCTCCGGTGTGGTGTGGATGTGAAACTCTTTGTCCTTGGCGTAAACAAGTGACATGTAATCCCCTCCTTTCCTTTTTTAGCGGATGACTCCTTCAGATTCTTCTTAACTCTATATAATAAGGACAAATAGCTTCATAAGCTCCCTGCCCAGCTCCATGCTGTGCCTTACCAGCTTTTCCCCAATATGGAGCCCTCTGCTTTCAGAAGAAACCCCGTAAGCTGGCATTGCAGATATGGCCGCTGTCCGTATCCTCCGCCACACCACAGAGACTCTGAGACTCAAAAAACTCCCTTCCGCTTTTCTCATCTAACAGTTCTTCCTGAGGAAATGCAATTCCGTCCTCCACTACCTGGTTCCATATCTCCGCCATGGTAGGAATATCCTGCTCCTGGTGATCTCTGACCTGTATGTTCATAACTGTAGTCTCCTTCCCGGCTGCCCGTTTACATTCTCCATAAGTTTTCCAAACTTTCATTTTACCTCATTCTACCACATGGCTCTCACTTTTTCCAATGCAATCTGCCGCATCACCATCCACATATTTTTATATCTATTTACACATATCTTTGTAGTCTAATGATCTTATGGATAAGTGGGTAAAATATAGCTAACGACATAGAGGATGGTAGGGCTATGAATTACGAAGTAGAACGAATCAAGGAACTGTGCCGGGAACGGGGCTGGAGCCAGTACCGCCTGGCAAAAGAAATGAAGGAATCCAACGGGCGCGTCAATACAATGCTGAAGGGAAAATCCGTCCCCAGCAATGCCACGCTCCGCCGTGTCTGTGCGGCATTTAACATTACACTGTCCGCCTTTTATGCCACCGACGGCACCATGGTAACCCTGACCGAGGACCAGAACAAAATGCTGCGGGATTACAGTATACTGGATTCCTATAAACGAGATCTGGCCTCCGCCTACATTCAGGGATTGGCGGATGCATCTCGCAAGCCGGAAAATGACGGCTGAAGGTGAAGTCCATATTCCATCACAGCGGCGGGAGGATGGCAGTCTATGATCTACAAGATAATTAATACCAGTGTGGTTTCTCCTCTCTTCGGCCAATGGGAAGAGACGCCGATTTGGTCCTGTCTGCAGGGCATTATGGCAGCAAAGCAAAGGTCATCACCCGCTACGCCACAAAAAAAAGAGCCGGGCATTTTTAATCAAAGCAAGCTGGAGCAGGCAGCAGCCTCCCTTCCGGAATCCTTCACCCTATCCACAATCGATGAAAAGCTCTATAAATTATGTAAATCTGAAACCTGGAGCGCCGACCTAGTATCGCAATTTCCAACCTATGATATGTTCCAAAAACTAGGAATCGGCGTTGTAATCCGCAAAGACGGTCTCATCCTGTCCGGCGCTTCCTCCTATTCCAGATACCGGGACGACATTGAAATCGAAATTGACACCAGGGAGGAGTACCGCCGGAAAGGGCTTGCCTATATCTGCGGAGCGAAGCTGATCCTGGAGTGTCTGAAACGGAATCTGTATCCCAGCTGGGACGCCCACAATCCGGCTTCCATCGCCCTTGCGGAGAAACTGGGATACCATTTTAGCCATACGTATGAGGCGGCCATGGTGTGGGGGGGGTGAGTGAATTCCGGCCGGACGCTATGCAGAACCACTGGACTGCGGACGAATTTAAAAAGTTTCTGGAGAAGATTTCAGATAACCCCCAGGCCAGAGCCGGATTTCTCATTCCTGTTTCCTCATAAGCAGGATGAATTGGCTGAAAAGTTCCAGGAATTAAAATAATGCCATTTCAGTACCACGAGCATAAAATAAGAGCCGATTTTCCTTGTAAGTTCAAGGTTTCTCGGCTCTTTTATGTTTGTTCCCACCCAATTCAAATCCCTCACATTATCCCATCCGAATCAAACATCACAAAATTTTCTCCTTGACCTTCCCTGTTCCTTTTCCTTCCTCTAAATAGCCTGTTTTCTCTCTTTTGCGTTCCCTTAAATTCTCCTGATTTTAGGAATCCCTCTTTGTATTCCGCTTACCTTCCCGCATAAATTCTGCCTTTTTAAATGGGGCTTTTACTTTTTCTCGTTTTACCTTCCTATTTTCAAATTTTCCTTGTTTTAAAGGGTTTTTAAGACTTTTCGGCCTTTTACTTTCCTCATTTAACCTTATCAAAAGCCTGATGAAGCCTTATGAAAAGCGGAAAATTGGAGGGAAAATAAGGTATGAAAAAAGAGCGGGAAGGGTGTTAATCCTTCTCGCTCTCTGCTTTTAATTTTCCTAATTTTACCTCACTCCAAAACCAGGACCGATTGTATTAAGCCACTTGATTTCGGGCGGAGAGGTCGGTGGAATTGGGGCGGGTGGGAACATGCATTATTCGAACTCAAGTCAGGGTATCTTTTTCTTGCCGATACCAGCCATTTTTCCTTGAT
>ERZ1643246.986-NODE-986-length-33194-cov-39.533058_pt1 | contig 33194 bp, 25 predicted proteins | sample MGYA00579265_ERZ1643246 | MGnify/ENA primary metagenome ERZ1643246 (study PRJEB29033, sample SAMEA4952261) | chicken gut metagenome | biome: Broiler Chicken; feature: Gastrointestinal Tract; material: Caecum | place: Ireland | collected 2018 | study: Broiler...
CCGAGGAATTCAAGGCCTGGTGCCGCCCCCTTCTCGGCTCCCCGCTGCCCAAACTTATGGACCTGCGCGGGTGATGGGGGCTGCATCCCCGGACCCCGGCAAAACCATTGCTTTCCCCTTGAGAGGCAGTGCACCGCACACTGCACAGCAGCGCCCCGGCAGCCGGATCGCTCGGCCGCCGGGGCGCTTTGCATGAATAATACATAAAAGAACAGGCCGCGCCCGCCCCGCATTGGGGCAGGCGCGGCCTTGCTTGTCTGTGTTGGGGGCTCCTCAGGCCTCGCCGGCCTGCATGGCCTGCTCGTAGGCGGTGCACACCTCGTCCGAGGGGCCGTCCGCCCGCTTGACGCCGTGGTCCAGCCAGACGGCCCGGCCGCACAGGCTGCGCACCGTGTCCGACGCATGGCTGACGAACAGCAGGGTGGAGCCGTCCGCCAGCATGCCCTCCAGCCGCTTCATGCATTTCTGCTGGAACATAAAGTCGCCCACGGCCAACACCTCGTCCACCACCAGCAGGTCGGCCTTGACCTCGGTGGCGATGGAAAAGCCCAGCCGGGCGATCATGCCGGAAGAAAAGTTCTTTACCGGCACGTCGATAAAGTCCCGCAGCTCCGAAAACTCAATGATGCTCTCGAAATGCTCGTTCATGTAGTCCCGGTCAAAGCCCAGCACCGCGCCGTTGAGGTAGATGTTCTCTCTGGCGGTCAGGTCCATGTCAAAGCCGGCGCCCAGCTCGATCATGGGGGCGATGCTGCCCCGCACGGTGCAGTTGCCCTGGCTTGGGTACATGACGCCGGCAATGACCTTCAGCATTGTGCTTTTGCCGCTGCCGTTGCGGCCGATCAGGGCCACGGCCTCGCCCCGGCTGACGGAAAAGCTGACGTTTTTCAGCGCGTAAAACTCGTTGAACATCAGCTTGCCTTTCAGCAGCTTGACGGTATACTCTTTCAGCGTCTCGGTCTTTTCCTGGGCCAGGTTGAACCGCATCGAGACGTCGTTCACTTCCACCAGGGGCAGGGTCTGCTGTTCCATTGTTCGCCCTCCCTCAAATATACAGGATAAAGTTCCGCTGTAGTTTGCGGAACACCGCCAGCCCGATGGCCAGCATGCCGAACCCGGACACCGCGCAGGCGATCCAGGTGTTGGGGCCGGGGATGTTGCCGTACATCACAAAGTTGCGGAACATGTTGATGTAGTGGTACATGGGGTTCAGCTTCATCAGCTGCTGCACCGCGGCGGGCAGCTGCTCCAGCGGGTAAAAGATGGGCGTGGCGTACATCCAGCCCAGAGTCAGCACGCTGAACAGGTGCTGCATATCCCGGAAGTAGACGGTCAGCGCCGCCAGCAGCAGCGCGATGCCGCAGCAGAACAGCAGCTCGAACACCAGCGGCACCCAGAACAGCAGGATGGTCCAGTGCAGCGGCGACCGGGTCACCAGCATGACCAGCAGGATCGCCGCCATGCTGAAGCTCATGGTCACAAAGCTGGAGGCCACCCGGCTGAGCGGGAAGATGAACTTGGGGATATAGACCTTTTTGATCAGCGGGGCGTTGTAGATGATGGAGGTCAGGCCCATGTTGGCGCTCTCGTTGAAAAAGGTGAACAGCGTGTTGCCGCAGATCAGGTAGAGGGGGTAGTTTTCGATGTTGGAGCGGAACATATAGCTGAAGATGATGGTCTGCAAAATCATCATCAGCAGGGGGTTCAGGATGCTCCACACATAGCCCAGAAAGCTGCGGCGGTATTTGACCTTGAGGTCGCGGGAGACCAGCTCGCGGATCAGCGGCCGGTATTTCACAAAGTGCTGCCAGTAGGTGGAAAGGTGGGATAGACGGGTGGACATGATAGAGACCTTTCGAGGAAAATGTTGCTTACGGAACAAGACGTTTGATTAGAGGAATTTTTTTCATAATAAGAACAGCGAGCAGAGAGATAAGATATACGAGAGGAACACCAAAAATACGCCATATCCAAGAACGCATATCTAAAGCAAAAAAATCAACAAAGAAACGCAGAAAATAGAAGTGAATCAAATAAATTCCGAAGCTGGCGCCAGATATGGTTCGCAATATTCGGATACGAGAAGGAGTGGAAAAGAAGGACCAGTCTTTTCGCCAAAACCAAAGGAATACAGCGGCGGCAAGTACTACGCTGGGGAAATTGCTGTAGCCATAGAAAAGTTGGTCAATTGAACCGATAGCATAAGAGCGCATTAAGGTTCCTACATAGCGCAGCAATAACCCAAAAGCACCCAGTAGATAGACAAGCAATGCCTGCCTTTTTGTAAGGGTAATATGCGTGAGGAGGTAGCCGAGCAATACAAACATCAGGTAGCCGCCACCATTTAATGGAGAGGTAATGGCACTGTTATATGGAATCGATAAGATACTAAAGAGTAACGGGAGGCAGGATGTGCTGATAAATGCATACACAAAGGCAAAGCCAAATACGGATTTACGTGCTTTTTCGGGGATGCTGGACAAAAGGGGAAAACACAAATATAAAGCAAATAGGGGAATAAAAAACCAGTAAATGCTTAGCCCTTTTGTGTTAAAAACGGCGTCAATAAAACTGCGCCAATCCGTTAGAGTTTCAATGGGCAATGAGTGCTGCGAAAATATCGCCCAGAGAATTGAAATACAACTCCAGAAAAGGAACGGAATCAATGTTTTGGAAAAACGTCGTTTGAAAAAGGTTCCGGTATTGTATCGCTGGCGATAATCCATGAGCGTTGCGCCAGACAACATAAAAAATACAGGAACCGCCCAATAGAATACACATTCCAAAATAAGGCTAGTTGCCCAATAACGTCCGTAAGAAAAATTCCAAACAGCACCGTTTACATGAAGAACGATAACAGCAATGCATGCCGAAATGTTCATTATGTCATAAGGGGGGGTATACGTATAAGATTGGCTTTGAGTGGTGGGGGACATTTATGAGGGGACCTCCCTTGGTATATCGGCTGATAAAGAAATTTTACCGCACCCTATAATCCGGTTCGACATAAGTTCGTCCTGTTAGTTTGCAGGCAAAGCGTTTCACCTGCTCTCTGCGAAGGCTACCTTTTGGAATGATGCAATCCGCTATATTCCGAGCAATTTGGGTTAATTTCCTTTTCAGACGGATGCGAATTCCACGAAATATTGCATGATGCCAATAAACATGATCGTTCATGCAATTCTGGGTCATTGCGCGAGTTTTATGAACGGTCATCTGGAAGAGCAGCTCTTCATAAAATGGGGTTGCGCGAGCAACAGACCAAAAATTATCGCTCCGGTCAGCGGGCAGATATAGCCACGGTTTTGCAAAGCCTGCATAATGAATGATTTTGGGATTGCATTGTACCTGTTTGTACTCATCCATCAATTCTTTTGGAGCAAAACAAAGCACATGATTGACACGGGTAAAATCGTTATCAAATAAGAAATTCCACTCCTGTCCGAAATATTTCACCCTACCTTGGCAATAGCGATTTAGGACATCTTGATCGCTATATTTATAGTCATCGGAAGCAAGAGTGAGCCATTCATCTAGACTGTGTTCCTTACGCATTTCAATCAAATTGAAAAGCAGGACACCGGCTTGAAAATATTGATAAGGGTCTTGCATTTTCAGTATTTGCTTTGCATAATGCGACATTTTCTTGTTGTAGCCATTAATTTGGCTGGCAAAATCTATGTCATGAGCCGCAGCAAGCAAATAACCTGTTACATCTATATCATACAAGTCAGCAACGTCAGATTCGACCACAATGTCACAATCTAAATACAATGTTTTCTCGTAATCCGGCATGATTTCTTGGATAACAAACCGAAAAAAAGTCTCTTTACTGATGTGAGCATGGGCCACCAAAGTATATCCGTCCAGTAAGGGCAGCACATTGACAAAGCGAAGCTGCAAATTTGGCTTTGTTAACATACCGCGGAGTCTTTGCTTATTGGAAGCTGTGATGTCTGATTCAAGTACGACAATATCGTAAAATGCCCGCTCAGATATGTGGTCGATAAGCGATTTTAAAGCAACGCCCAAAGGGCCAACAAAAGCATTATTGGCAGCAAAAACGATGGGAACATTATTTTTGATGCTTGGTTTGGCGACTGGAGAGACAGATTCTGGAGATTGAAAGAAAACACAAGGGACTTCGGTGATTTTAAGAGTTGGATTTTGTTCTTTCTGATAATCAATAAAGATGCCGAGCAAACGCTCTGCAAGATGTCCAGTCACGCGCATGCTTTGCACAGAATAGTGGGACATATCTGCACGATTTTCAAACGCTTCCAAGATGGGGAATAACCATTCGCAATAACGATAAAATATCTCTTTGCGGGCAATGAACATATTACAAAAATATCCGCTTTGCCCGGAGAAGTATCTGTCATACATATTTAGGTATTCAGGGGAAAGCTCCTTGATAATTTGCCGCAGAAGCGCCAAATCATGCCGGTGGAGAAAACCGGAATCATTCACGAAATGGTCCTCAATATCTATGAAGTGACGTGGCATTTTATGGACATTAACCCGGTCAGTCACAACGATGTCAGAGGATTCAATCAAATGCCGAGGCAGTTCGCCAATCAAACTGAATATTTGAATAGTGCGAGGATTTATGTAAGATTCAATAATGTTGCCATACTCATCTTTTTCCTTTCTATGTTGTGAAAAGTCAAAATAGCGACGGTAGTGACAAAAACCGTAATAGTCAGCGTCAGCATTTTTCCAAGCCCAATATTGAACGGTTAATTCGCAGTAGGTAGGATTTTTGTTTGAAATATTGTCTCCCGTGTTGTCTCCGGGAAGTAGGGAAGGATTGTCGCTATTTAGCTCTGCTCCCCCTAGCATGGGAAAGTACAGAGGATCATCGATTTGCTTGCTATGTTTTCCGGGGGTATTGCAAACAAAAATTTTGATGTCGCTCATAACAAAACGATACCTTTCTTTAATTATTCGAGTCCTAAATGTTTGTTCCAAAAAGATTCGCTTATCAGTTCTTGCTTTCGAGAACGATAAATCGCCGCGATTTTTGTGAAAGAACAGTGGAGACGTAAATACAGCACCAGAAGCCTTGCTAAGTCTGCAAGGAAACGGGGGAAACTTTTCTTCGACACATATCCAGTTTTAGTGTGAGGGTTTAAGTGAAGGACAAATTTGGACCGATGTTGCTGCAGGTGTAAAGGCGCGGTTTGATCGATGAAATAACATCCCTTTGCCGGCAGTAGCCACCCATATAAAGAAAGTTTGAAAAGGAGCCGAGAAAAGGATGCTTGATTGTTAGTTGTTACAAATAACGGTTGGGTGGTTTTGACAGAAAAGCCCTCCTTTTCCAGTTCATCAAATGTTTTCCATACAGGGTTATGTGAGAGGCACATTTGTAAAATGCGTTCTTCATCTTGCTGCAAGAAAAAATCTGGACCGGCAAGGAAATCGCATATTCCGTTCATTGAAAATTCGGCCGCCTCGTAATCCTGTAAAACCAAATGAGTCAATGTTGAACGTACAAAGTTGTCGGCGACCACGGCGGGACGGTTAAGAAGCGCGCTTAATACCAGGTGATTGCGGACGGTGAAATATTCCAAGTGCGGGGAATACTTTTGATCAAAACCTTCGTGCCAAATTCCCACGCCATTGAGCACAGCACATTGAGTGATATTTCGGAGCCCGTATTCTATATCGTCAGCGCGGACAAACAGAGGTAATGGGTAGCCATTTTCTTTCATTACATAAGTGGGAAAACACAAAAACCACCAGCCGCCATATTGAATTTTGATGTCATCTATACCATTTAATGTTAAGCTGCTGGTTTCTCTAAAATCTAAAGAGTGAAGAATATCAACGTGATCTTCCCACTGGGCACCGGCTTCGTGCTGGAACCATGGAGTTTCACGTGCAAACATTCCTCCAGCGACGTGTAGATTCTGATATTCAGGCTTTATAAACTGCAGAAACAAAATAAGTCGGAAAATGGCAGAAGGTTCAATAATCACATCGTCATCCATCATAATGACGTGAGAAAAGCGATTGGCTTTAGTAATTTCTAAAAGGCCGCGAGTAAATCCGCCGCTCCCACCAGTATTTTTATTCGGAAAGTAGTGAATTTGATGGTCCCAAGGGAATGCGTTGGTCAGCGTACGACCATTATCAATAATAAAAATTTCCAAATTGTTTTGAAGCTCCTTCACGAGATGAACTAACCGTGAAAGATTCTTTATTACATACGACTCGCGATGATAGGTGCAGATATTCAGTGCGACACTTGTTGGATGGTGGGGAAGCGTACTTGTACAGTAGTGGCCGCCCAGCAATTGCCCTTGGGGGCTCTGACAATGTAGAGTAAAAAATAAAACGATATTTTTTTCTGCAAGTTCATCAAAACAAAAAGATTTACTCCAAAAAGCAGGAGAAGCAAAATTTACATTGTCAACTGCCAAAGGTGTCGTAATGCCGTTGCGGTCAAGTGCAAATACAGTAACTTGAAAAGTACCCGCCAATTCCAGTTGTAGAGTGATTGATTGGACAACGGTATAGCGCAGATACTGAATACAGGAGAAAGAGGAAAAATAGGTATCAAACGAGGCCGAAGAATCTCGTTTAAAGCAAAGACGAGGTGCAGCACTTGATTCATAGTCCAAATGAACATTGGAACCTTTAAAGTACATCTCGGTTGATTCGGGAAAGTCTTGCGTAGGAAATGATAAAGTCAGTAGTTTTGTCATATTTTGCCTGCCATAAAGTAGTGCTCGCACTTCCTCGACAAAATCCGCATTTTGTCATACGTTTATAGCACTTACATTTTATCTTGCTTTTGGGTTTAGTAAACGTATTCGAATTATACTAGCACATTATCCCCAGGAAAGCAACGTACAATTGTTTTTTCCCAACGATAACCAATAATGAGTAAGGCCGGCCGCCGCATTTTTGACGGAGCGGCCAGCTTTTTTGTGCCTGTAAAAATGCACAAGCCGTTCGCGCACAGCCCAGGCGACGCGAACGGCTTGTTTTTGTATGGGGTAGTGGGACAAAATGCGGATTTTGCCTATGTCACCAGGCCAAGGCGGTCGATCTGCCGGGCGTGCTCGGCGCCGGTGGCGATCAGGTAAATGCGGGTGGTGTCGATGCTGCTGTGGCCCAGCACGTCGGCCAGCATGGCGATGTCGTGGCTGGCGCGGTAAAAGGTGCGGGCAAACAGATGCCGCAGGTTGTGCGGGTACACCTTGCTGGCGGCCACGCCGGCCAGGCGGCAAAGGGCTTTCATCTCGGCCCAGACCTGCCTGCGGCCAATGCCGCGGCCGCTTTTGGTGCGGAAGATCTCGCCGGCGGCAATGCGCTGGCGGCGGGCAAACTTTTCCAGCTTGCGGCACAGCCGCCCCGGCAGCAGAATGGTCCGCACCTTGCCTTTCAGGCTGATCTCGGCGCGGCCGCGGCGCACCGCCTCGCAGGTGATGTACCGCAGCTCCGACACCCGGATGCCGGTGGCGCAGATGGTCTCCAGCAGCAGGGCAAGGCGTTTGCGGCCGGCCCGGCAGGCGGCGTCCAGCAAACGGTCGTAGTCGGCGCGGGTCAGCTCGCGGCGGGCGTCGCGGAAGGCGCGGCGCTGCACCCGCAAAAGCCGCGCCCCAAACTGCGGCCTGCCGGCAAAGCGGAAAAAGCAGTTAAGGGCGATCAGCATGCAGTTGATGGTGGCCGGCGCGTAGCCGGCGTCCGCCAGATGCGCTTTCCACGCGGCGGCCGAGCCGGGCTGCGCCGGCGCGCCGCCCAGCCACCGGGCAAAGGCGGCCACGCCGCGGCAGTAGGCCTCGATGGTGCCGGGGGCTTTTTCCCGCTGCTGCAGGTGGCAGGCAAACGCCCGGATGCCGGCGTCGGACAGGCAGTAAGTTTCCATAAAAACTCCTTTCGCGTAAGGGGGAACGGTACTGCCTTTATTATAGTCGCTTACGGGATACTACCTTATTTATTAAATGATAGCAGAAGTGAGGAAATTACCATGAACATCGCCATTGCCGGCACAGGCTATGTGGGCCTGGCCAATGCAGTGCTGCTGGCGCAGCACCATCATGTGACCGCCGTGGACCTGGTGGCGGAGAAGGTGGACAAGATCAACCGCCGTATCTCGCCGCTGGCCGACCCGGAGATCGAGGACTACCTGGCCCGCCGCGACCTGGACCTGACCGCCACCACCGACGGCGCCGCCGCCTACCGGGACGCGGATTATGTCATCGTGTCCACCCCCACCAACTATGACTCGGAGAAGAACCACTTTGACACCACCTCGGTGGAGGCGGCGATCGAGCTGGTGCTCTCGGTCAACCGGGAGGCCGTCATCGTCATCAAGTCGACGGTGCCGGTGGGGTACACGCTGTCGGTGCGGGAAAAGTACCGCTGCAGCAACATCATCTTCTCGCCGGAGTTTCTGCGGGAGGGCCGGGCGCTGTACGACAACCTCTACCCCAGCCGCATCATCGTGGGCGCGCCGCTGGAGGACCCGCGCATGAAAGCTGCCGCCGAGACCTTCGCCGGCCTGCTGAAGCAGGGGGCCGTCAAGCAGGACGTGCCGGTGCTGCTGACCAACCCCACCGAGGCCGAGGCGGTCAAGCTGTTTGCCAACACCTACCTGGCGCTGCGGGTCAGCTTTTTCAACGAGCTGGACACCTACGCCGAGATGCGCGGCCTGGACACCCGGCAGATCATCGAGGGCGTCTGCCTGGACCCGCGCATCGGCAACTTTTACAATAACCCCAGCTTCGGCTACGGCGGCTACTGCCTGCCCAAGGACACCAAGCAGCTGCTGGCCAACTACGACAAGGTGCCCAACAACATCATCGGGGCCATTGTGGAGGCCAACCGCACCCGCAAGGACTACATTGCCGGGCGGGTGCTGGAAAAAGCCGGCTTTGTGCCCGGCAGCGGCGAGCCCTGCGTCATCGGCGTCTACCGCCTGACGATGAAAGCCAACTCGGACAATTTCCGCCAGTCCAGCATCCAGGGCATCATGAAACGGCTGCAGGCCGCCGGCGCTGAAATCATCATCTACGAACCCACGCTGCAGCAGGACACTTTCTACGGCAGCCGCGTCATCCGCGACTGGGACGAGTTCTGCCGCGAAAGCCGCGTCATCCTGGCCAACCGCTATGCCAAGGAGCTGGAGCCGGTGATGGACAAGGTCTATACCCGCGACCTGTATTTCCGGGACTGATGGAAGCCTTTTAGATTTGTCGGGAAAGTTTAACCAAAAAGGTGCTTTTATGTTGACACTCGCAAAAAAATACCAATTCCTCTTTGAGGAACTAGTCTCCCGTGACTTCAAAATTAAATATAAGCGCACTGTGCTGGGCATGGGGTGGAGCGTTTTGTCTCCGCTTTTGCAGCTTTTGGTCATGAGCCTGGTTTTCAGCCAGTTTTTCGCGCATAACCAGCCGCACTACACCATCTACCTGTTCTGCGGCAACCTGGTGTACAACTATTTCAAGGACTCCACCTCCACCGGCATGCGTTCACTGATGGACAACCGCGGCATCATCTCCAAGGTCAACGTGCCAAAGTATATGTTCCTGCTGTCCAAAAACGTCTCGTCGCTGATCAACTTCGGCCTGACGCTGCTGGTGTTCTTCCTGTTCGTCGCCATCGACGGCATCGCTTTCTCGCCGCGCTTTTTGATGCTGCTGTACCCCATCGCCTGCCTGATTGGGTTCAACATCGGCGTGGGGCTGGTTTTGTCGGCACTGTTCGTCTTTTTCCGGGACATCAATTACCTGTATGACGTCTTTACGCTGCTTTTGATGTACTGCTCGGCCATTTTCTATACCGTGGACAGCTTTGCCCCCTGGGTGCAGACGGCGCTTTTGTGCAACCCGGTCTACTGCTACATCAAGTATTTCCGCTGCATCGTCCTGGACGGCGAGATCCCCTCGCTGCAATACCATCTGCTGTGCCTGTTCTATGCGGTGGTGATGGTGGTGATCGGTGGGTATATCTACAAAAAGTGCAATCATAAATTTTTGTACTATATGTAAAGGAGGCGCGCTATGGCGATCATTAAGGCAGAGGGCGTTTCCATCCGCTATATCACCGGCGATTTCAAGGACATCGGCCTCAAGGAATATGTGGTGCGCCGCCTGCAGGGCAAGTACCAGGTCAAGGAGTTCTGGGCGGACAAAAACGTGACCTTCTCGCTGGAACGGGGCGAGATGCTGGGCATCATCGGCGCCAACGGCGCCGGCAAGTCCACGCTGCTCAAGGCGGTGTCCGGCATTATGGTCCCCACCGAGGGGCACATGGAGATCAACGGCTCGGTGGCGGCGCTGTTGGAGCTGGGCAGCGGCTTTGACGGCGAGCTGACCGTGCGGGAAAACACCTACCTGCGCGGCGCGATGCTGGGCTACACCCGCAAATTTATGGACGAAAAATACGACGAGATCATTGCCTTTGCCGAGCTGAAGGATTTTCAGGAGCGGCCGTTCAAGCAGCTGTCCAGCGGCATGAAAAGCCGGCTGGCGTTTTCCATCGCCTGCCTGGTCAGCCCGGACATCCTGATCCTGGACGAGGTGCTCAGCGTGGGCGACGGTGCCTTCCGCAAAAAAAGCGGCGCCAAGATGAAGGAAATTTTGAAAAGCGGCGTGACGGGCATCCTGGTGTCCCACTCTATCGACCAGGTGCGGGAGCTGTGCACCAAAATTTTGTGGCTGGACCACGGCAAACAGATCGCCTTTACCGACGAAGTGGAGCTGTACTGCAACGCGTACGAGGAGTTTTTGGCCACCCGCAAGCTGCCCAAGGGCCGGGCGGACATCGAGGCGATGAGCGAGACCCTGCTGGCCCGCCGCGCCGCCGAGCGCGAAGCCGCCCGCCGCACCGAAGCGCAGAAGCTGCAGGCCCTGCTGGAGCAGGGCGGCAGCGAAGCCGCCGTGGAAGCCGCCGAAAACGTCCTGCGCAAGTACCGGCCGGAGGTGCTAAAGGAATCATACGATAAGATGTCTTAAGGGATGCCAGAATAGGAAAGGCGGAGAAAAATGCCGAAAGTATCGATTGTTATTCCTGTGTACAATGTTGCGCCATACATCCGGCAATGTTTGGAAAGTGTTCTCAACCAGACATTGCATGATATTGAGATTATTTGTGTAGATGATGGTTCTACAGATCAATGCCCCGAAATTCTCGATGAATATGCCCGAAAAGATAATCGAGTTAAGGTAATTCATAAAGCTAATAGTGGTTATGGCCATTCCATGAATGTTGGGATGGATGCTTCAACCGGTGAATACTTTGCGATTTTGGAATCGGATGATGTAGTAGTTCCTGAGATGTATGAGGAGCTCAGTATTATTGGCGACTTTTATAAGGTTGATATCGTTAAAGCTGACTTTTATCGGTTTGTTGAAAGCAAACAGGGAAATAAAGAGTTGGTGCCATATAAAATAGCCGGCGCAGGAATGTACAACAAAGTGCATTATCTCGAACGGGATCGCGCTGAGGCCATGAAATACAGCAAAATTTATACATGGAGTGGTATTTATCGGAGAAGTTTCTTATATGAGCATAATATTCGCCATAATGAGACACCGGGCGCATCCTACCAGGACAACGGTTTTTGGTTTCAAACTATGAGTTTGGCAAAGACGATATATTTCTTTTCCAAAAACTTCTATTGCCTTCGTCGAGACAATCCGAATTCTTCGATTTATAACAAACAAAAGGTTTATTGCATCTGTGAAGAATATGATTTTATCTTAAAATTTTTGCAGCAAAATCCTGCAATATATGAGCAAGTGATTCCATATTACTGGAAGCTTTTATTTGGAGCATATAAATTCACCTTGAACCGGATTGCGAACGAGTATAAAGAAGAGTTTATTCATAAGTTTGCGAAGACGCTGGAAATGGCAATCGAAAATAAGGAGTTGGACAAAAGAACTTTTTGCGAAGGAGAGTGGAATGAAGTTCAGAGCATTTTAGAAGGGAGATACTATCGGGAAATTAAGAAGAAGCAGGAACGCGAAGAAGAACCTCCTACCGCATTTAACCGAATGAAGTGGTGCTATGAGGATAATGGACTTAGATACACAGTGAAGCATACGATTGTGCGAATAATAGAAAAGATTCTGCCAAATTATTCGTTTCGCAGAAAGAACAAGCGAAGCTCAGACTCGAACAATATTATGACTAGAAGTGAATGCTATTTATTGTTAGATGAAATCCATGGCATAGAACGTGATCTGATAATTGGCTTCCAACAACAAAATGCGCGAAAATGAATTGCTCAATAGGCATATGGTGACGGAATTTTGATTTCGATGTTTTGATAAAACGATTTATATGGATGGAGTACAACCTTTATGAAACAAGCTACTATCTGTTTTATCACCGATAACAGATATATTGTGCCCACCACAGTGGCGATCACCTCGCTGGTGGCCAACAAAAATAGCGACAGCTTCTATACGGTCTATGTTTTGGCAAAGGACTTGACAGCGGAAAACAAGGCTGTCCTGCAGACCTTCAACCGGCCGGATGTACAGCTGCAGGTGGTCGAGGCCCGGCCGGAACAGCAGTATGAGGGGGTTGTCTCCGGCAACGCGCATGTTTCGGCGGCCGCGCTGTATAAGTTCAGTCTGGCAGATATTTTCCCCGACTGTGACAAGCTGCTCTACATGGACGGCGATGTGCTGGTCCGGCAGGATCTGTCCGATTTTTATGCGATGGACCTGACAGGCGTCTATGCGGCGGTCGTGAAAGATTACCGCGCCATTGTCAGCAAGCCTAACCCGATGGAGTTTTTGCCGGTCAAGCATCAGGCATATTTCAATTCGGGGGTCATGCTCCTGAACTTGAAGCGTATGCGGCAGTGTGATATGAAGCGCCGGCTGATCGATTACCGCTTGCACGGGATCAACCATTTTATGGACCAGGATACCTTGAATGTAGTATTTGATGAGCAGGTTGCCTATTTGCCCATCTACTACAACGGTATGTATTCCACACTGACCCATTTTTCGGCAGGGGATATCTGTACATATTATGCTATGGAACCCCGAAATTCCATCGATGAGATTTGCGGTGACTGTAAGATCCTGCATCTGTGCAGCCCGACAAAGCCGTGGAACTATGTCGACAGCTGGCATGCGCGGGAATGGTATGCCTACTATAAACAATCGCCGTTCCGGAAAAAGCCCCTCTACCGAACATATTTTAATCCGCCCAAGACCATGGCAGACAAGTTCAAACACAAGTTTGCCAATTTCCGGGTATGCCTGCATACGCAGGGGATTCAAGGCGTATGGCAAAAACTGCGAAAAAAATGGCACGTCGATGGAAGAGGAGAGTAGTTATTATGGGCGAAAACCGAAACACAGCGGAAAAACACGGGGATATCGCGGTCTCTGTTATCATACCGGTATATAATGCGGAAAAATGGCTGGCACAATGCCTGAACAGCGTTTGCACCCAGACGCTGCGGCCCATTGAGATCCTCTGTGTCAATGATGGCTCCCGGGACGGTTCACTTGCCATATTAAGACAGTTTGCCGAAAAGGATGGCCGGGTCAAAATTTATGACTGTGAAAATTCCGGGGCAGCAAATGCCAGAAATTTCGCGCTGAAAAAAGCGGCCGGAGAGTATATTGCGTTTTTAGACGCCGACGATTATTATCCAAATCCCGATGCTCTGCAGAACCTGTATAACGGGGCCATGGATCACGCAGTGGATGCCTGCGGCGGATTGCGGCTTTTGGACTTTGATGGAGAAATAAAGCAGCATCCGCTGCATCGCGGTGTGATAGCAGCGGCTCCATCTGGAACCATTGTGGAGTATAGAGATTTCCAAGAGGATTATCATTATCATGGATATCTCTATAAAAGAAAACTGATCGAAGACTGTGCTCTCTGTTTCCCCGATTTGACTCGCTATGAAGACCCTGTCTTTTTTGTGAATTTCATGGTTAAGGCAAAAAGATTTTTTGTTGTGCCGAATGATGTGTATTGCTATCGAAAAAAGAAAGTGGAAAATGCACTAACGGTCCGGCAAACGATCGATGCGATTCGTGGAATTACGGAAAACCTGCGCACCTCGTCGGCTGAAAAGCTGGCAAAACTCCATTATATCTGTATACAGCGGCTAAACCGCGAATATAGAGAGGATATCTTGCGAAGCGCGCAGACTTCCGCCCGTGATATACTATACAACGAACTTGTAAAGGCGGATGGAAGTCAGGACTATCCGCTGATTCAGACGCTCCACAAAGACTACATAGATGGAACGCGGCTGGACATATTAAAGGATGTGCAGAGAGGAGTAAAACCGCTGCGTGAACAGAACGCCTTTGTGCGTGGCATAAAGTGCATCAAAGAAAACGGCATGATTTATACGCTGCACCGCATACAGTCTAAAATTGCAGACAAGTTATAAGCACAGCCCGCCCGGCGCAGGGGGTTCCCCTGCGCCGGGCGGGCTGTGCTGTATGGTCTTGCGCCCTGCCTTAATCTCTTGCGTACAGGTCGCGGGTGTAGACTTTGTCCATCACCGGCTCCAGCTGGCGGGAGAGGCGGTTAGCCAGGATGACGCGGCTTTCGCGGCAGAACTCGTCCCAGTCGCGGATGACGCGGCTGCCGTAGAAAGTGTCCTGCTGCAGCGTGGGTTCGTAGATGATGATTTCAGCGCCGGCGGCCTGCAGCCGTTTCATGATGCCCTGGATGCTGGACTGGCGGAAATTGTCCGAGTTGGCTTTCATCGTCAGGCGGTAGACGCCGATGACGCAGGGCTCGCCGCTGCCGGGCACAAAGCCGGCTTTTTCCAGCACCCGCCCGGCAATGTAGTCCTTGCGGGTGCGGTTGGCCTCCACAATGGCCCCGATGATGTTGTTGGGCACCTTGTCGTAGTTGGCCAGCAGCTGCTTGGTGTCCTTGGGCAGGCAGTAGCCGCCGTAGCCGAAGCTGGGGTTATTGTAAAAGTTGCCGATGCGCGGGTCCAGGCAGACGCCCTCGATGATCTGCCGGGTGTCCAGGCCGCGCATCTCGGCGTAGGTGTCCAGCTCGTTGAAAAAGCTGACCCGCAGCGCCAGGTAGGTGTTGGCAAACAGCTTGACCGCCTCGGCCTCGGTGGGGTTGGTCAGCAGCACCGGCACGTCCTGCTTGACGGCCCCCTGCTTCAGCAGGCCGGCGAAGGTCTCGGCGGCAGCTTTCATGCGCGGGTCCTCCAGCGGCGCGCCCACGATGATGCGGCTGGGGTAGAGGTTGTCGTACAGCGCCCGGCCCTCCCGCAGAAACTCCGGCGAGAAGATGATGTTGCTGCAGCGGTACTTTTCCCGCACCGACAGCGTGTACCCCACCGGCACCGTCGACTTGATGACGATGACGGCCTCCCGGTTGACCGAGAGCACCAGCTCGATCGCCGCCTCCACCGAGGTGGTGTCAAAGTGGTTCTTCTCCGAGTCATAGTTGGTGGGGGTGGACACGATGACATAATCCGCGTCCCGGTAGGCGGCGGCGCCGTCGGTGGTGGCGGTCAGGTCCAGGTCGCGGCGGGCCAGGTAGTCCTCGATCTCCGGGTCGGCCAGCGGCGAGATACGGCGGTTGATCTTGTCCACCTTCTCTGCCACCAGGTCCACGGCGGTCACATGATGGTGCTGCGCCAGCAGCACTGCGTTGGCCAGGCCCACATAGCCTGTGCCGGCAATGGCGATGTTCATGGGGTGCCCCCTTGGGTGCGGCGCGGCGCGCCGGCTTGTCCGTGTATCGGTCAGGAAAATGTTGTCTTATTATAGCATGCAGGGCGGTACGATGCAACGCGACGGCCGCCCGCCGGGGCCTGTCAGCCCCCGTGCTCCCGCTTCCACTGCTTGATCTGGTCCAGGCGCTCGGCGTATTTTTTCTCCAGGCCCTGGTCGGTGGGCTGGTAGTACTCGGTGCCCAAAAGCGAGTCGGGCAGGCAGCGCATATCGGTCAGCTTGTCGGCGGCGTCGTGGGCGTACTGGTAGCCCTTGCCGTAGCCCACCTCGGCCATCAGGTTGGTCACGGCGTTGCGGATGTGCAGCGGCACCGGCTCGGACAGCTGGGTCAAAGCGTCCTTTTTGGCATGCTCGTAGGCTTTGTACAGGGCGTTGGACTTGGGCGCCAGCGACAGGTAGACCACCGCCTCGGTCAGGTGGACGGTGCACTCCGGCATACCGATGTAGTGGCAGGCCTGGTAGGCTGCCACCGCGATCTGCAGCGCCTTGGGGTCGGCCAGGCCCACGTCCTCGGCGGCAAAGCGGGTGACCCGGCGGGCCACGTACAGCGGGTCCTCGCCGGCCTCCAGCATGCGGGCCAGCCAGTAAACGGCGGCGTCCGGGTCAGAGTTGCGCATCGACTTGTGCAGCGCCGAGATCAGGTTGTAGTGCTCCTCGCCGTTTTTGTCGTAAAGCAGCGACTTGCGGCTGGTGCACTGTTCCACGTCGGCGGCGGTGACGGTGGTGGTGTCGCCCTCCAGCCGGCCGTTCAGCACCGCCATCTCCAGCGTGGACAGCGCCATGCGGGCGTCGCCGTTGGCAAAGTTGGCGATCAGGCGCAGCACGTCGTCGCTGATGTCGATTTTTTGCTCCCCAAAGCCCTTGGGGCTGGCCAGGGCGCGGCGCAAAAGCTGCATCAGGTCATCCTCGGTCAGGGCCTTGAGCACAAAGACGCGGCAGCGGGACAAAAGCGCGCCGTTGACCTCAAAGGAGGGATTCTCGGTAGTGGCGCCGATCAGGATGATGCTGCCCTTTTCCACAAAGGGCAGGAAAGCGTCCTGCTGGGCCTTGTTGAAGCGGTGGATCTCGTCCACAAAGACGATGGTCTTTTCGCCGTAGCGGCGGTTGTCGTCCGCCTGCTGCATGACGGTGCGGATCTCCTTGATGCCGCTGGTCACCGCCGAAAAGTTGATAAAGGTGGCCCTGGTCTGGTTGGCAATGACGTTGGCCAGCGTGGTTTTGCCTACCCCCGGCGGGCCCCAGAAGATCATGGAGGAGAGGGCGTCCTGCTCGATGATGCGGCGCAGCACCTTGCCGGGGCCGGTCAGATGCTGCTGGCCCACCACCTCGTCCAGCGCGGCGGGGCGCAGGCGGGCGGCCAGCGGCTGGTAGACGCTGCGTTCAAATAGGCTGGTCTGTTCCATAACGTGACCTCAAAAACAGCAAAACAGCGGGGCGGCCCGCAAAAGAACGGTTTACAGGGCAGCGCGGCCGGGGCCGTAGGGGACGCCGGCGGCCACCAGCAGGTCCGGCTCCCACCGCAGGCCGGGGCGGCGGTCCTTTTGGGCCTCCAAAAGAAACAGCCAGGGGGCCTTGCCCGGTGCGGCGCGCACCAGCCGGATGCGCTTGGGCTCCAGCCCGGCGGCGCACAGCGCGGCGATGACCGCGGCCAGCTGGTCGGGCCGCTGGCACAGCGTCAGCTTGCCGCCGCTGCGCAGCAGCCGGGCGGCGCAGGCGGCCACATCGGCCATGGTGCACAGGTCGGCGTGGCGGGCGGCGGCGCGGCGGGGGTCGGGGCTGCGCAGGCCGCCGGTAAAGTAGGGCGGGTTGCAGGCGGCCAGGGCATAGCGGCCCTTTTCGGGGCCGGACAGGGCGTAGCTGCGCAGGTCGGCCGCCACCGGGCGGATGTGGGCGGCGTTGGGGCCGTTTTCCGCCACCGCGGCAGCGCACAGGGCGTGGGCGTCCGGGTCGATCTCCACCGCAGTGCAGGGGCCGCGGTGGCCGGCGTCGTGCCAGGCCAGCGCCACAATGCCGCAGCCGCTGCACAGGTCGGCGGCCGGGTCGCGGGGGCGGGGCTGCGCAAACCGGGCCAGCAGCAGCGCGTCGGTGCCAAAGGCGGCCCCCGGCGCGGTCAGCACCCTGGTGCCGTTGTCCAAAAGCTCGGTGCGGCGGGCGGCCGCACCCGGCGGCACGGTCATGCCAGGCAGCCGCCCAGGGCGTCCAGGGCGGCGCGCAGCCGGGCGGCGTCCGGCTGGCCCGGCGCGCTGGACACCCCCGCGGTGCCAAAGGTGGCGCAGCTGCCAAAGGCCCCGCCGCACACCCGCGTCACCGCGCCGGCCGGGCCCATGGCCATGGTGATCAGCGGCAGGGCGGGGCGGCGGCTGCGGGCCAGGGCGGTGGCTGCCAGCAGTTCGGCGGCGTCGGCCGGGCCGGCGGGCATAACGGCCAGCTTGGCAATGTCCGCGCCGGCGTCGCCCATGGCGCACAGCGCGGCGGCCATCTCGGCCCGCGGCGGCGTTTTGGAAAAGTCGTGCTTTGACGCCACCACCGCCAGCCCGGCGGCCTGCGCCCGGCGGCACAGGCCGGGCAGCTGCGGCCCGGCGGCGGCGAACTCCACGTCCAGCAGCTCAAAGGCGCCGGCGGCGTCCAGCAGGCCGCCCAGCAGCGCGGCGTATTCCTCCGGCGTGCAGGGGCGGCTGCCGCCCTCCGCGCCGGTGCGCAGCGTTACCAGCAGCGGCAGGCGGCCGTCCAGCGCGGCGCGCACCCGGCGCACGGCAGCGCAAAGCGCCGCAGCGTCCGGCAAACTGCCGTCCCCGGCGCGCAGCGGGTCCAGCCGCAGCTCGGCCAGGTCGGCGGCGGTGGCGCCCAGCGCGGCGGCCTGCCCGGCCGCGTCGGCGGCAGTTTGGGCAAAGATGGGCACGATGATCTTGGGGCGGCCCTGGCCCAGGGCCACGCCCCGGACAGTGACAGCGGACATGGCGGTCCCCCCTCCGGAACAGGTATTTGCCCCTATTATAGCATATTCCGGCCCGGCGGGGCAGGGGGGCGGCGGCTTTTCCCGCGGCAGAAAAATGGCAAAACGCCCCTGGGGCTGCCCGGCCAAAAACGGGCGGCCCCAGGGGCGCATGTTTGTGCGCTGTGTGCGGTGGGGGTCACCAGCCCTCCCGCACGCGGAAGCTGCGCTCGTCCGGGTCCACGGGGGCGTCCTCGCAGGTAAAACGCTCGATCATGATCCACCGGCTGCCGGTGCGCAGCTGGTGCAGCATCCGGTCCAGCGCGGTGGGGTCGCCCTGGGCTTCCATCTCCACGCTGCCGTCCCACAGGTTGGCCACCCAGCCGGTCAGGCCCAGGTGGCTGGCGGTGTACTGGGCGCGGTAGCGGAAGCCCACCCCCTGCACCCGGCCGTAAAAGCGGTAGTGGCGGCGCTCCATCAGTCGATCCCCGTCACGGTGTAGTCCTTGGCCTCCACGGCGGCTTTCAGGTCGGCGGGGTCGACGGCGTCGGCGCACAGCACCCGGGCAACGCCCTCCTCGTGGCTGACCGCTTCAACGCTGACGCCGGGCACGGCCTCCAGCGCTTTTTTGACGGTGGCTTCGCAGTGGCTGCACATCATGCCGGTGATATGGATGGTCTTTTTCATGGCGGTTCCCTCCTTGGCGGGTTGGGTGTTGGGTTCGGCTTGGGCGTTTGATTCGGGTTGGGGGGTGGGTTGCTGCGCCATGGCGGGCGGCACCGGGCAGCTGCCGGCGGGGCAGGCGGTCGGCGCGGGGCGCTGGGGCAGCGGCGCACGGCGGCGGGGCTTGTGGTCGTGGGCGGTGTCCCGCGGCTTGACGGTGTTTAGCCGCAGGGCGTTGGCCACCACGCAGACGCTGGACAGGCTCATGGCGCCGGCGGCGATCATCGGGTTGAGCAGCACGCCCCAGTGGTAGAACACGCCCGCCGCCAGCGGGATGCAGATGGCGTTGTATAAGAAGGCCCAGAACAGGTTTTCGTGGATGTTCGTCACCACCCGGCGGGACAGGCGCACCGCGGCGGGCACGTCGGCCAGGTCGCTGCGCACCAGCACCACGTCGGCGGCGTCCAGCGCCACGTCGGCCCCGGCGCCGATGGCGATGCCGGTGTCGGCGCGGGTCAAAGCGGGCGCGTCGTTGATGCCGTCGCCCACCATGGCCACCCGGCCCTCGGCCTGCAGGCGGCGGACCTCGGCCTCCTTGCCGGCGGGCAGCACGCCCGCCACCACGTCGGCAGGGTCAAGGCCCACCTGGGCGGCGATATAGTGGGCGGTGGCCTGGTTGTCGCCGGTCAAAAGCACCACGTGCATGCCCAGCGCGCGCATCTGGGCGATGGCCTCCCGGCTGGACTGCTTGACCACGTCCGCCACGCCGATGACGCCCGCCGCGTGCCGGTCCAGCGAGAAGTACAGCGGCGTCACGCCGGAAGCGGACAGCCGCCGCCCGGCCTCGGCCAGGTCGTCAGGCAACGCGCACTGGGGGCGGATAAAGTCCTCGTTGCCGCCGGCCATCACCTTGCCGGCCACCTTGCCCAGCAGGCCCTTGCCGGGCACCGCCTGGAAATCGCCGGCCGGGCGGTACTTGACGCCGTCCTCGTCGGCCTTTTTCAAAATGGCGCGGGCCAGCGGGTGCTCGCTGCGGGCCTCCAGCCCGGCGGCCAGGCCCAGCAGGAACTTGGCGGGCACGTTGCGGGTGCCCACCACCTCCACCACCGTCGGCTCGCCGGTGGTCACGGTGCCGGTCTTGTCCAGCACCACGGTGTCGGTGTAGCCGGTGGTCTCCAGGCTGGCGGCGGTCTTGAACAGGATGCCGTTTTTGGCGCCCACGCCGCTGCCCACCATGATGGCCACCGGGGTGGCCAGGCCCAGCGCGCAGGGGCAGCTGATGACCAGCACGCTGATGGCCCGCGCCAGCGCAAACGGGAAGGTCTGCCCCAGCAGCATCCAGACCGCAAAGGTCGCCAGCGCAATGCAGATGACGGTGGGCACAAAGATGCCGGAAACTTTGTCGGCGGTCTTGGCCAGCGGGGCTTTGGTGCCGGCAGCGTCCCGCACCAGCCGGATAACCTGGGACAGGGTGGTGTCCTGCCCCACGCGGGTGGCGCGGCAGGTCAGCGCGCCGTTCTGGTTGATGGTGGCGGCGCTGACCGGGCTGCCCGGCTGCTTGTCCACCGGCATGCTCTCGCCGGTCAGGGCGGCCTCGTTGACGCTGGAAACGCCGTCCTCCACCACGCCGTCCACCGGGATGCTCTCGCCGGGGCGGACCAGGAACACGTCACCGGTGCGCACCTCGGCCACCGGTACGGTTACTTCCTGCCCGCCGCGGACGACGCAGGCGGTCTGGGGGGCCAGCTGCATCAGGCTTTTCAGCGCGTCGGTGGTGCGGCCCTTGGAGTAGGCCTCCAGCGTCTTGCCCACGGTGATCAGCGTCAGGATCATCGCCGCCGACTCAAAGTACAGGTCGTGGCGGTACTGCTCCACCAGCGCCGCATCGCCGGAGGCAAGGCCGATGGAGATCATGAAAAGCGCAAACACGCCGTAGGCCAGCGCCGCGCCGGCACCCAGCGCCACCAGCGTGTCCATGCCGGGGGCGCGGCTTTTGACCCCCTTGAACCCGCTGATAAAGAACGCGCGGTTGATCCAGCAGACCGGCAGGGTCAGCGCCAGCTGCACTAGGCCGAACCACAGCGCGCCCGCGCCGTTGCCCTCCAAAAAGGGCGGCAGCGGCAGGCCCGCCATGTGGCCCATGGTCACGTACATCAACGGCACCAGAAAGCACAGGCTGGCGATCAGCCGCCGCTTCAGCCGCGGGGTCTCGGTGTCCTCCAGCGCGGCCTCCTCGGCTTCCGGGGTGTCGGCGGCGGGGGACGCGCCGTAGCCGGCGTCGGCCACCGCCCGGCAGATGGCGTCGGCGGTGGCAGGGGCGGCGTACTCCACCTGCATGCTGTTGGTCAGCAGGCTGACCGACACCGCGCTGACGCCCGGCACCGCGGCCACGGCCTTTTCCACATGGGCGCTGCACGCCGCGCAGCTCATGCCGGTGACTTCAAATCGCTGCATGAATCAGGACCTCCAATCGGGATGATTTGCTTGTATTTTGTGTTTTTTATAGAGGTAAGCGGTTCTTGACGGCTTGAAGGGGGCGGGGGGCGGTCGACGCTTGTGCGAGATCACCCGCTCCCGCAGGTCGGAATGGTCTGCCGGCAGGCTGGCGGCCATCTCGCAATGGCACTTATACCGCAAGGTTCCGCACCCCTCCGTCGCCTGCGGCGACACCTCCCCTTACAGGGGAGGCTTCCCAAGCACCTTCCGTTTTGAAAGGCTCCCCTGGAAGGGGCTGCGGAGTCGAGCGCCGCCTGCGGCGGAGAAAGCGAGACGGAGCAGGTGCAGCGGTCGCAGAATGCAAGCATGCTTCAGCATGCGCCGCATGATGCGGGTACCGCAAACCGGTAATGTCGGCGTCAGCCGACTGAGGGATGCCGCACCTGGCATTGCCAATACCCTTGCGGTCCGCCTTAATTCCTCATTTTTGATTTCTCATTTCTCGTTCTCAAAACAACCCCTCCGGCAGGCAGATGTCCTGCTTTGGCACCTTGTCCCAGCAAAAGCCGTCTGCCAGCTCGGCGGGGGTGCGGGGGGCCGGGGTGTCGGTCAGGCCGCAGACGTAGGCCAGCCGCCCGACGATCTGCTCCGGCGTGTACTTTGCCTGCAAATGCTCCAGGCTCTGGTCGCCGTCCCGCTTGGACAGCCGCCGCCCGTCCGGGGCAAGCAGCAGCGGCAGGTGGTAAAATTCCGGCGCTTTCAGCCCTAGCACCCGGTACAGCCACAGCTGCCGCGGCGTGCTGGAAAGCAGGTCCGCCCCGCGCACCACCTGGGTCACGCCCATCAAGGCATCGTCCACCACCACGGCCAGCTGGTAGGCAAAGCCGCCGTCCGCCCGCCGCACGATAAAGTCGCCGCAGTCGCGGGCCAGGTCCTCGGCATAGGGGCCGAGATGCCCGTCGGTGAAAGCCACCGTCTCCTCCGGCACCCGCACCCGCCAGGCCGGCGGGCGGATGCGGCTTTTTTCGGCGATCTCGCCCGGCGTCAGGCCGCGGCAGGTGCCGGGGTAGACCACCTGGCCGTCGCTGCGGTGGGGCGCGCTGGCCGCATGCAGCTGGCTGCGGGTGCAGAAGCAGGGGTACACAAGCCCCAGCCCCGCCAGCTTGTCATAATAATATTGGTAGATGTCCGCCCGCTCGCTTTGGTAGTATGGGCCGTTCGGCCCGCCGGCGCTGCCGCCCTCGTCGGCGGCAAGGCCCAGCCAGGCCAGGTCGGCCTCCAGCAGGTCGGCAAAGCTGCGGGGGCAGCGCATGGCGTCCAGATCCTCGATGCGCAAAATCACCCTGCCGCCCCGGCTTTTGGCCGAAAGCCAGGCCAGCAGGCAGCAGCACAGGTTGCCCAGGTGCATCCGCCCGCTGGGGCTGGGGGCGTAGCGGCCCACCGTGGTCCCGGCGGTCATTCGGTGCGGGCCTCCGGCTCCAATGTGCAGCGGCCGTCGCCCAGCGCGCGGATGTGCGCCCGGTAAAAGGCCGCCACCGCTTTGCGCATGGCGTCGGCGTCGGCGCAGGCGGCTGTTTCCACCGCCGAGTGCATAGCCAGCTGGGGCAGGCCGATGTCCGCCGTGGGCACCGGCACCGTGTTGGCCTGCAGGTTGCCCAGCGTGCTGCCGCCCGGCACGTCCGCCCGGTTGGCAAACCGCTGGGTGGGCACGCCGGCCATGCGGCAGATCTCGCCGAACACCGCGCCGGAGTAGGCGGTGGTGGCGTATTTCTGGCTGGCGTTGTACTTGATGACCACGCCGCCGCCCAGCCGCACCGGGCTGACGGGGTCGGACTTTTCCGGGAAATTGGGGTGGGCGGCGTGGGCGTTGTCCGCCGACAGGCAGAAGCTGTTGGCCAGCGCCCGCGCCATGGCCTGGCCGGAATGGGGCACCGCGTCCAGGATGCGGTCCAAAAGGTCCCGCAAAAAGGTGCTTTGGGCGCCCTGGCGGGTGGAGCTGCCCACCTCCTCGTTGTCCAGCATCGCCCACACCGGGGCGCAGGCGGAATCGCAGGCGGCGTCCGCGTCCAGAAAGCCCATCAGCGTGGCGGCGGCGCAGCCCAGGTCGTCGATGCGGGGGGCCATGTAATACTCGCCCTCCGGGCCTACCTGCACCGGCTGCTGCAAGGTCACCAGCATCAGCTCGCTGGAAACGATATCCGCCTCAGTCACGCCCAGGGCGTCCGCCACCAGGCTGTCCAGCGGCCGGCAGCCCTCGGGGCCGTACAGTGGCTGCATGTCCGCCTGGGGGTTGTAGGTGTGGCCGCTGTTGCAGCTGCGGTCAAAATGGATGCACAGCGAGGGGATCACCGCCACCGGGCGGTCGATGCTGACCAGCCGGGTGGACAGGCCGTTTTCCTTCCGCACCAGCACCCGGCCGGCCACGCCCAGCGGGCGGTCCAGCCAGGTGGGCATGATCATGCCGCCGTAGCCCTCCACCGGCAGGCGCTCGCAGCCCGCGGCGGTAGATTTTGCCGGCTTGATGCGCCAGCCCGGCGCGTCGGAGTGGGCAATGGACATCCGCCAGCCACCGATGGCGTGGTCGGGCACCCGCCAGGCGGCAATGGAGCTGCCGTTGCGGGTGACGTAGTAGCGGCCGCCCGGCTCCAGGTTCCAGTAGGCGGCTTCCTCCAGGCGGGTATAGCCGGCGGCTTCCAGCCATGCGGCGGCCTCGGCCACCGCATGCCAGGGGGTCACGCCGGCCTGCAGAAACCGGAACAGGCGTTCCAGCGTTTTCGCGTTTTGGTTGTGTTCCATGGGGGTGAAAGACCTTCTTTCGGAAAAGATACGGCGGGCGGAGCGCGCCTGGATGGGGGGCGGCCGCCCCGGCCCGCCGGGGATGCTACCCCTATTGTACCCGAATCCGCCCGGCGGGGCAACGGTGCGGGCGGCAAAATTTGCCGCGGCGTACCGCCCGCCGGCGGGGCTTGCATTTTCCCGGTAAGGCTACTATATTGGATACGGATACTTTTGACAAGTACGCACTTTTAGGATACCGTAAAAGGGCGCGGCGGCGCAGAACAGGGGGAGCGCCGGGGGCATTTTGGCAGGGGCTTGCCCTGTGTTTGCCCAAGCCGATGCCTGCCGTTCCCGGTTCTGCCTCCTGTTTGCCGTGTATTGTAGGGCGGGCGTTCACGCCCGCCGGAGAGGTTGGCGGCGGCGGACGGGTTCGCGGCGGGCGAAATCGCCTGCCCTACATTGCGCCCGTGGACGGGCGGCAGCACAGGAGCGGCGGCCGCACGTCAGGGCCGACGGCGGGCCGGTGCAGGGATCGCCCCCTGCCCAGGGGTCGGCGGCCTGCCGTTCTCGGTTCCACTTCCCGTTTGCCGTGTATTGTAGGGCGGGCGTTCACGCCCGCCGCGGGACCTTGCGGCCGCGCAAGGTTTCCGGGACGATGCCAGCATCGTCCCCTGCGGACACGGGGCAAGGTCCTGCCGGGCTTTACAGGATATTTCCGCCGCCAACCGGCAATGCACCCCTCCGTCTGCGCCTTGCGGCGCAGCCACCTCCCCTTGCAGGGGAGGCTTTTGGGGGCCGTTTGAAGGCTCCCCTGCAAGGGGAGGTGTCGCCCCAGGCGACGGAGGGGTGCGGCACCTTGCCGTGCCAATACCCTTCCGGGGTGGCGCAAATCTTCCCGGCGGGCGTTCACGCCCGCCGGGGAAGTTTGCGGCGGCGGACGGGTCTGCGGCGGGCGAAATCGCCCGCCCTACAACGCGCCCGCATGCGGGCGGCAGCACAGGAGCGGCAGCCGCACGTCAGGCCCGACGGTGGGCCGACGCAGGGATCACCCCTTTGCCCAGGGGCCCGCGGGCCTGCCGTTCCCGGTTCCGCCTCCCGTTTGCCGTGTATTGTAGGGCGGGCGTTCACGCCCGCCGGGGGGCCTAGCGGCGGCGCAAGGTTTCCGGGACGATGCGAGCATCGTCCCCTACGGATGCGAGGCAAGGTTCTGCCGGGCCTTGGCGGATATCCCTGCCGCCCCGCAGCCAAAATACACACACATACACAAAGGAGGTCCCCCACCATGCAGCCAGGTCCCGATTGCAGCTGCCGCTATGCCGATGTGGGCTGCGACAAGATGGAGCAGGTCATGGACATACTCAGCGGAAAATGGAAGATGCGCATTTTGTTTATGGTAGGTGCCCACGGCATCCTGCGCTACAACGAGCTGCGCCGCCTGCTGGGCGGTGTGACGCACAAGGTGCTCAGCGCCCAGCTGAAGGAGCTTGCCGCCGACGGCCTGATCGCCCGCCACGATTACGCCCAGGTCCCGCCCCGGGTGGACTACACCCTAACCGAGCGGGGCGAGGCCCTGATGGCCGTGTTCGATGCCATGCAGCAGTATATCCACCGCTACGGCGTCGAGCTGCCCGCCGCGCCCGGCAGCCCCGCCTGACCGGCGGCCCGCCGCCGCGCCCGCGGGCCTGCCGTTCCCGGCTCGACCTCCCGTTTGCCGTGTATTGCAGGACGGGCGTTCACGCCCGCCGGGGGGGCTTGCGGCGCATCCACCTCCCCTTGTAGGGGAGGCTTTGGGGAGACTGCCGTTTGAAAGGCTCCCCTGTAAGGGGAGCTGTCGGCGCCAGCCGACTGAGGGGTGCGGCGCCTTGCCTTGTCAATACCTTTCCGGGTTGCCGGGGAACTTGACGGCGGTGGACGGTTCCCGGCGGGCGAAATCGCCCGCCCTACATTGTGCCCGTGGGCGGGCGGCAGCACAAAATCAGCAGCCGCACGTCAGGCCCGACGGTGGGCCGGTGCGGGATCGCCCCCTGTGCAGGGGCCGGCGGCCTGCCGTTCCCGGTTTTACCTCCCGTTTGCCGTGTATTGTAGGGCGGGCGTTCACGCCCGCCGCGGGACCTTGCGGCCGCGCAAGGTTTCCGGGACGATGCCAGCATCGTCCCCTGCGGACACGGGGCAAGGTCCTGCCGGGCTTTACAGGATATTTCCGCCGCCAACCGGCAATGCACCCCTCCGTCTGCGCCTTGCGGCGCAGCCACCTCCCCTTGCAGGGGAGGCTTTTGGGGGCCGTTTGAAGGCTCCCCTGTAAGGGGCTGCGGAGTCGAGCGCCGCCTGCGGCGGAGAAAGCTGTTTCTCATACGGCAAACGGCCGTCACTCCTTTCATTATCGCCTGTTCGGCGATAGAAAGCATAGGACCGCCCTTCGCTCACCGCTCCGGTCTTTGCCGCTTCGCGGCAACGCCGCGGTCGCAGAATGCAAGCATGCTTCAGCATGCGCCGCATGATGCGGGTACCGCAAACCGGTAATGTCGGCGCCAGCCGACTGAGGGGTGCGGCGCCTTGCCTTGCCAATACCCTTCCGGGGTGCCTCAAGCCTCCCCGCCGGAGAGCTTGGCGGCGGCGGACGGGCTTTGGCGGGCAGACTGTCCGCGGCAGGCTTACAATCTCTGGCGGCGATGCAAAAAAACTATGCGAAGAAGGCCCTTTGATGTTGGGGAATTGTGAATAAATATTGACAGAATTGCGAAAAGACTATATAATTGGAAAATCGATTGATAACATCTGTCTGCGATGAGGGAACATCGTACGGCAGACTGCGAACACCAAAAAGGGCATGCCCTTTTTGGTTCCTGCATGGCTGCAGGAACCAATGATGGCGTATCGTTGGGTTTGATCGATAGAAAAGGGAGGTTTTACCACAGTGAAAAAGGCAAAGCAGATCGCGTCCCTGCTTCTGGCGGGGACCATGGCTGTTTCTCTGGCTGCCTGCGGCGGCCAGGAGACGGTCACCAACAACCCGGAGGATACGTCCAGCTCCAGCAGCGCGGCGACCTCTGAAGACGCCACCGACGCTGCCGAGACCAGCGTCCGCCCCACCGAGCCCTCCGGCCAGCTGGTCATCGGCTCCATCACCCAGGTCATCAACGAGTTCTACGACACTTCGTTCTCGAACTCTGCCACCAACTACGCCATGTATGACCTGATCCACGGCGGCGACACGGTCGTCTACACCAAGGAAGGCGAGTTCGCCTACAACGACACCGTCCTGGCTTCCCACGAGGAGACCGACAACGAGGACGGCTCCAAGACCTACACCATGACCATCAACGACGGCCTGGTCTGGAGCGACGGCAGCCCCATCACCGCCAAGGATTACGTCTTTGCCCTGCTGTGCGAGTCCAGCGACGAGATGGGCGGCGTTGACGGCTACCCCGGCAACGCCTACACCGTCCTGGTCGGCTACGACGAGTTCCACGACGGCACCGCCGACACCTTTGCCGGCGTGCGTCTGATCGACGATATGACCTTCTCGGTCACCATCAAGGCCGAGGAGCTGCCCTACCACTACGACATCTCCTACGCCGGCGTCCGTCCCCGCCCGATGGCTGTCATCGCCCCGGGCTGCGATGTGGAGGACACCGAGAACGGCGCTCAGATCACCGGTGACTTCACCACTGAGCTGCTGCAGGAGACCATCAACAACATCGACACCGGCTACCGCTACAACCCGCAGGTCACCTGCGGCCCCTACCTGTTCGCCGGCTTTGACGAGGCTGCCCAGGAGGCTACCCTGACCGTCAACCCCAACTACATGGGCGATTACCGCGGCGTCAAGCCCGTTATCGAGACCCTGGTCGTCCGCACCGTTTCCAGCGACACCATGATGAACGAGCTGCAGGCCGGCAGCGTTGACCTGCTGTACGAGAGCAGCGGCGCCGACACCATCAACGCCGGCCTGGACCTGGTGGAGGAAGGCGTTGCCAACTACACCACCTACTACCGCAACGGCTACGGCAAGATCCAGTTTGACTGCAGCCAGTTCCCCACTGACAGCGAGAACGTCCGTCAGGCCATCGCTTACTGCCTGGACCGCAACGAGTTCGCCCGTCAGTACTCCGGCGGCTACGCTGCCGTTGTGGACGCTGCCTACGGTCTGGCCCAGATCGAGTACACCGAGAATTCCGACTGGCTGGCCGAGAACCTGAACCACTATGAGATGAACATCGAGACCGCCAAGCAGCTGCTGGAAGAGGACGGCTGGAACCTGAACGCTGACGGCACCGAGTATTCCGGCACCGGCACCCGCTACAAGGAAGTGGACGGCGAGCTGGTCCCGCTGCAGATCACCTGGGCCAACACCGACGGCAACCCGGTCTCTGACCTGCTGAGCACCATGCTGCCCACCAACATGGCCGAGGCTGGCATGGAGCTGGTCCCCACCACCATGGACTTTGCGACCCTGCAGGATTGCATCAGCCATGTGGGCGACACCATCTATAACATGTACAACTTGGCCACCGGCTTTGCCACCGCCAACTCCCCCTGGTACTACTACTCCACCGATGAGCAGTGGATGACCGCCGGCTACAACTCCAACTGGATCGCCGACCAGGAGCTGGCCGACGCCGCCGGCGCGATGCAGAACATCCCCTACGACGACACCGAGGCCTGGATGGAAGCATGGCGCAACTACATCCAGGTCTGGAACGAAAAGCTGCCTGACATCCCCCTGTACTCCGACGAGTACCATGACTTCTTCTCCACCAAGCTGCAGGGCTGGGAGACTTCTGCCATCTGGGGCTGGGAGCGGGCTGTCCTGGATGCCTGGGTCACCGAGTAATACAAACGTGAACACGCGTAAAATCTAGTTTTTCCGGCGGTCCCCCTCTCTTGCCGGGGGGCCGCCGGTTTTTTAGGAAATGGGGGGATGACGAATGGGCAAAGGCCGATACCTGGTTAGACGTCTTGTCTATATCGTTTTCGTATTCTTTATCATCTCGATCTTGATGTTTTTCATCTACAAGTCCATGCCCGGCGACCCGGTCACCATGATGCTGGGCGAGTCCCGCAACAACATGAAGCCGGAAGCCTACCAGGCATTGTACGAGCAGACCCGCCAGGCCCTGGGCCTGGACCGCTCGCTGGTGGAGCAGTATTTCATCTGGATCGGCAACATGCTCACCGGCAACTTTGGATATTCTACCCAGTATAAGCGTCAGGTCGCCGAGGTCATCGGCACCCCGATGCTCAATACCCTGATGCTCAACGCCCTGTCCATGGTCGTGGTGTTCATTATCGCGATCCCCCTGGGCATTGTCACCGCGGTGCGCAAGAACAGCGTGTTCGACAAGGTGGTGCAGGTGCTGACGATCATCGGCTACAGCCTGCCCAGCTTTATCATCGCGCTGCTGATGATCTTTGCCTTTGCGGTCAAGATCCCGATCTTCCCCATCAGCGGCGTGCGATCGCCGGGATTTACGGGTACGGGGATGGAGTACGTGCTGGATACGCTGTGGCACATGGCGCTTCCGGTCATCGTCATGTCCATCTCCGGCATCGGCAGCATCACCCGCTATGTGCGTGCCGAGATGATCGACGTGCTGCGCATGGATTACATCAAGACCGCACGGGCCAAGGGCCTGAAGGAAAAGACGGTCATCTACGTCCACGCCTTCCGCAACGCCCTGATCCCCATCGTCACCATCGCCACCGCATGGGTGGTCTCGCTGTTCGGCGGCTCGGTGGTCATCGAGCAGGTCTTTCTGTGGCCTGGCCTTGGTCAGATGCTGATCAACGGTCTGCTGCAGCGCGATTTCTCGGTCGTTCTGACCATGCAGATGTTCTATGTCGTGTTGGCGCTGGCCGGCAACGTCATCATGGATATCGCCTACACCATCGTTGACCCGCGGGTCCGGCTTGAAAACTAAGGAGGTTCCTGACTATGGCAAAAAAACGCAAAGACGCCGGCAGGAAAACCACCGCGGCCGCGGCCGCCGAGCGCATGTTCCTGGGCGGCATGCCCCAGGAGGAACAGGACGAGGAGCTGATGCAAAGCCCCATGCGGATGGCTTTGGGCAGCTTTATCAAGGATAAGATCGCCATGATCGGCCTGTGCCTGTTCGTTATCATCTTCCTCTGCTGCATGATCCTTCCCTTTTTCTTCCCGATCGAACTCAACTACCAGGATGTCTCCCAGGCCAACGCCGCGCCCGGCTTCGGCCTGACCGACGTCCCTGCCGGGCTGGCGGACAACGCGCTGGCGATTTCCTCCGGCAGCACCTTCTCGGTGGGCATTGACAAGGACGGCAATGTCTACGAGTGGGGCACCTTCCCTACCGATAAACTCCGCAACATCCCTTCCAGCTCTGAGATGGGCAAGCTGACCATGGTGTCGGCCGGCCTGGACCACGTGCTGGCTGTCAACGAGGACGGCCAGATCTTTACCTGGGGCAACGACCGCATGGGCCTGACCTCCATCCCGGTGGAGCTGGAAGTCAGCCGTCAGCCCATCAAGCAGATCTCGGCCGGCTACCAGTTCTCGCTGGCATTGACCGAGTCAGGACGCCTGTACAACTGGGGCAGCGCCTATCTGCTGAACATCTATTTCCCCGACGGTGTCCAGGGCAACATCGCCCATTTTGAGGACAACCCCAACATCGTCATCGCCCTGACCAACGACGGCGAGGTCGTCCCGCTGACCAACTCCAGCAATTCCTACACCGACGTGCCGGAGGAGATCCAGGGCAACACCATCGACATCGCCCTGTCGGACGAGAGCGCCGCCGCGCTGACCAGCGACGGCCGTGTCTACACCTGGGGCAACAACGTCAACGGCTCGATGAACGTGCCGGAGGAGATCCAGGGCCGCGTTACCGAGATCGAGGGCGGCCGCTACCACTTTACCGCCATCCTGGACGACGGCACCGTCTGCAGCTGGGGCAACGACACCTTCAACCAGACCGACGCCCCCGCCTTTGACAGCGCCGTCACCACCATCTCGGCCGGCTACCATGGCAGCTACGCCATCGACGAGAACGGCCACGCCGAGGGCTGGGGCCTGAACGGCTACCTGATGGGCACCGACCAGCTGGGCCGCGACGTGTTCCGCCGCCTGCTGGTGGGCGGCCGCATGACCATGACCGTCGGCTTTATCGCGGTCATCATCTCCACCCTGATCGGCGTGCTGGTGGGCGGTATTTCCGGCTACAAGGGCGGCAAGGTGGACAACCTGCTCATGCGCCTGACCGAGATCGTCTCCTCCATCCCGTTTTTGCCGTTCTGTATCATTCTGTCCAGCGTGCTGGGCAGCAGCATCAGCGAGATGCAGCGCATCGTGCTGATCATGTTCATCCTGGGCTTTTTGTCCTGGCCCGGCATCGCCCGCCTGGTGCGCGGCAGCGTGCTGGCCGAGCGTGAGCAGGAGTTCGTCACTGCCGCCAAGGCGCTGGGCGTCAAGGAGTTCGGCATCGTGCTGCGGCACATCCTGCCCAACATCATCACCGTCATCATCGTCAACGCCACGCTGGACTTTGCCACCTGCATGCTGACCGAGTCGTCGCTGTCCTTCATCGGCTTCGGCGTCACCGAGCCCAACGCCACCTGGGGCAACATGCTCAACGGCGCGCAGAACGGCCAGGTCATTGAAAATTACTGGTGGCGCTGGCTGTTCCCGTCCATCGCGTTCGGTATCTGCACCATCAGCATCAACTGTGTGGGCGACGGCCTGCGTGATGCCATTGACCCGAAATCGAAGGAGAGGTGATCGGCGCCATGAATTTGCTTGAAGTCAAAAACCTGCATACCTACTTCAAAACCAAGAAGGGTATCGTCAAAGCAGTCAACGATGTCACCTACTCGCTGGAAGCGGGCAAGACGCTGGGCATCGTGGGCGAATCCGGCAGCGGCAAGTCGGTCTCTGCCATGAGCATCATCAAGCTGCTGGACGGCAACGGCTGGATCGACAGCGGCTCGGTCACCTTCAACGGCCGCGACATCCTCAACTGCACCGAGAAAGAGATGTACCACATCCGCGGCAACGAGATCTCGGTCATCTTCCAGGAGCCGATGACTTCGCTGAACCCGGTGTTCACCGTGGAGCGCCAGATCGGCGAGGTGCTGCGCATCCACCAGAACATGAACAAAAAGCAGGCGGCCGCCAAGGCGGTGGAGCTGCTCGCGGATGTCAAGATCCCCAACCCGGAGCGGGTGGCCAAGCAGTACCCGTTCCAGCTGTCCGGCGGCATGCGCCAGCGCGTCATGATCGCCATGGCGCTGGCCTGCAAGCCCAAGTTGCTGATCGCCGACGAGCCCACCACTGCCCTGGACGTGACCATCCAGGCACAGATCCTCAAGCTGATGAACGACCTGAAGCAGCAGACCGGCACCTCGATCTTGTTCATCACCCACGACCTGGGCGTCATCCACGAGATGGCGGACGAAGTGGCCGTCATGTACTGCGGCCAGATCGTCGAAAAAGCCGACGCCAAGGAGATCTTCCACGAGTCGGTCTACTCCCACCCTTACACCGAGGGCCTGATGATCTCCATCCCCCGGCTGAACACCCCCAAGGGCAAAAAGCTGGACGCCATCCCCGGCGCGGTGCCCAACCCCCTGTACCTGCCCAAGGGCTGCAAGTTTGCGCCCCGCTGCAAGTACTGCACCCAGAAATGCCTGGAGGA
>ERZ1643246.988-NODE-988-length-33076-cov-9.688320_pt1 | contig 33076 bp, 28 predicted proteins | sample MGYA00579265_ERZ1643246 | MGnify/ENA primary metagenome ERZ1643246 (study PRJEB29033, sample SAMEA4952261) | chicken gut metagenome | biome: Broiler Chicken; feature: Gastrointestinal Tract; material: Caecum | place: Ireland | collected 2018 | study: Broiler...
TAGGCGTGGACTTGCTGGCCTGTCCGCCCGTGTTGGAGTAGACCTCGGTATCGAGGACGAGGACGTTGACGTCTTCACCGGATGCGAGGACGTGATCGAGTCCGCCGTAACCGATATCGTAAGCCCAGCCGTCGCCGCCGAAGATCCAGAAGGACTTCTTGACGAGGCAATCCTTGTCGGCAAGGATCTCTTCGACGAGCTTGAGTTCTTCGCCTTCGCACTCTGCCTTGCACTTTTCAAGATCGGCAACGAGCGCGGCAGCAGTTTTCTTGCTGGCCTCAGCATCGTCCATACCGTTGATCCATGCTTCGAGGATGGCCTTGCACTCAGGATATTCAGCCCACATTTCAGCGAGCTTTGCGACCTTGTCTTTGAGTGCGTTTCTTCTTGCCTTATACGCAAGGTTCATGCCGTAGCCGAACTCTGCGTTGTCTTCGAACAGGGAGTTCGCCCATGCGGGACCGTGACCCTGCTTGTTGACCGTGTAGGGGCATGTAGGGGAGGAACCGCCGTAGATGGAGGAGCAGCCCGTTGCGTTGGCGATGATCATGCGATCGCCGAACAGCTGAGTGACGACCTTGACGTAAGGGGTCTCGCCGCAGCCTGCGCATGCGCCCGAGAACTCGAACAGCGAAGGCGTGAACTGGCTCTTCTTGACGTCTGCCATCTTGACTTCGGAAAGATCGACTTCGGGAAGATCAACGGCGTACTCCCAGTTCTTGGCTTCGGTTGCTTCCAGCTCTTCAAAAGGCGTCATGACGAGAGCCTTGTTGCCCTTCATGCCGGGGCAGACATCGGCGCAGACGCCGCAGCCCATACAGTCGAGCGGGGAGACCTGCATACGGAACTGGTATCCTTTGACGCCGAGCGCGGGCTTGGTTTCAAATGCTTCGGGCTTTTCAGCGCCGTCCGCAACGAGAGCGGGACGGATGCAGGCGTGAGGGCAGACGAAGGAGCACTGGTTGCACTGTACGCAGTTTTCCTTGATCCACTTGGGAACCATGACGGCAACGCCGCGCTTTTCGAACTTGGTCGTGCCGGTGGGAACGGAACCGTCCGCATTGAATGCCGAGGAAGGAAGCTTGTCGCCTTCGAGGGCAAGGATGGGAGCGACAACGCCCTTGAAGTAATCGTTATCCGCGAGCTTGACCATTTCGGCGCCCTCGGTCGTGGTTGCCCAGTCAGCGGGGATGTCGATCTTGACGAGGTGCTCTTTTGCGGAGTCGATTGCGGCGTAGTTCATCTGAACGACGGCGTCGCCCTTTCTTGCGAAGGACTTATAAGCCATCTTCTTCATGAATTCGACGGCTTCCGCATAGGGCAGGATCTGCTCATTGATGAGGAAGAATGCCGACTGAAGGATGGTGTTGGTGCGGTTGCCGAGGCCGAGCTTGCCTGCAACGGAGATTGCGTCGATGACGTAGAGCTTGGCGTGCTTCTTGGCAAGGGCGTTCTTGACCTTTGCGGGAAGGTTTGCATTGAGCTCTTCAACGGTCGTCCAGGGTGCGTTCAGGAGGAAGGAACCGCCTTCCTTGAGGTCGCTGACCATGTCATAACGGATGACATAGGAAGGGTTATGGCAGGCGATGAAGTCTGCAGCGTCGATGAGGTACTCCGACTGGATGGGCGTCTTGCCGAAACGAAGGTGGGAGACCGTGATGCCGCCCGACTTCTTGGAATCGTAGAAGAAGTAAGCCTGCGCATACATGTCGGTGTGGTCACCGATGATCTTGATGGAGTTCTTGTTCGCGCCGACGGTACCGTCCGAGCCAAGGCCGTAGAACTTGCAGCTCGTGGAGCCTGCGGGTGCTGCGTCGAACTTTTCGGAGAAGTCGAGGGAGGTATTGGTCACATCCTCGTAGATACCGACGGTGAAGTGATTCTTGGGCTCCTTCTTTTCGAGGTTCTTGTAGACGGAGAGCACCATGGAGGGGTTGAACTCCTTGGAGCCGAGACCGTATCTGCCGCCGACAACGGTGATGTTCTTGAGACCCTTTTCAAGGAGTGCCGTGCAGACATCGAGGTAGAGGGGCTCACCAAGAGATCCGGGTTCCTTGGTTCTGTCGAGGACAGCCATCTTCTTGCAGGTCTTGGGGATCGCTGCGATGAAGGCGTCGGTGACGAAAGGACGATAGAGACGGACTTTGATGAGACCGTACTTCTTGCCCTGTGCGTTGAGCTTATTGATGGATTCTTCCACCGTCTCAGCGCCCGAGCCCATGATGACGATGACTTCTTCCGCATCGGGTGCGCCGACGTAGTCGAAGAGGTGATAGCTTCTGCCGGTGAGCGCGCTCACTTCGTCCATCATCTCCTGCACGATTGCGGGAGTTGCGAGGTAGTAGCTGTTTGCCGTCTCGCGGTTCTGGAAGTAGGTGTCGCCGTTCTGAGCGGTACCGCGCTGGATGGGGTGCTCAGGGTTGAGTGCGCGTGCGCGGAACTCTGCAACGTCCTTTGCAAGTCCCTTCTTGTCGAAGATCGCCTTCATCTCCTCATAGGAAATAACGTCGATCTTGGAGACTTCGTGCGACGTACGGAATCCGTCGAAGAAGTTGATGAAAGGTACGCGTGCGCGAAGGGTGGACAGATGCGCGACGAGCGCAAGATCCATGACTTCCTGCACCGAGCAGCCTGCGATCATCGCAAAGCCTGTCTGACGGCATGCCATAACGTCCTGATGGTCGCCGAAAATGTTCAGCGAGTGTGCGGCAAGCGCACGAGCGGAGACGTGCATGACCATCGGAAGCAGTTCGCCCGAGATCTTGTACATATTGGGGATCATCAGAAGAAGTCCCTGAGAAGCGGTGTAAGTCGTGGTCAGAGCGCCTGCCGAGAGCGATCCGTGAACAGCACCTGCTGCGCCGCCCTCCGACTGCATTTCGGCAATGCGAAGCTTCTGCCCCCACATATTCACTCTGCCTTGGGTCGCCCATTCATCTGCGGACTCCGCCATGGGCGAAGAAGGCGTGATGGGGTAGATCGCCGCAACTTCCGAGAAAGCGTACGCGACGTGCGATGCGGCGGTATTGCCGTCAATCGTCATCTTGGTCATCGAAAAACCTCCATAAATAAAAATCGTTATCATTCACACATTTCTTTTTGAACTGACAAAAAGAAATGTCGTGAGCAAAGGAACAACCCGCGGGCACGCCGCGAAGCGGCTGGCCGCCTGTTTTTCACCGCCGCCGCGCCGATGGCAACAATCATAGCGCGCGTCGGCTCCCTTTTCCGCCTGAGCGCAGGTATGCGCAAATGCGGGGCGCAGGCGCAGGGGGACCCTGCTTGCGCGAGGGATAAAAAGCGCATTCACACATTTCTTTTTGAACTGACAAAAAGAAATGTCGTGAGCAAAGGAACAACCCGCGGGCACGCCGCGAAGCGGCTGGCCGCCTGTTTTTCACCGCCGCCGCGCCGATGGTGACAGTCAGGCATAGCAGGTGTTGGGTTTAAGGTGCATGCAGACAAAAAATTGCACGAAAAAAGGGGCGTTTTGCACGCACACGATTATTATAATTGTTTTGCGCGGACAAGTCAACCCCCAATCATGAAAAAATTCACAAATTTAAGAAAATAAATTCACGACAGGAGCCGAGGCGGGCAAAAGAGAACGGGACTGCGGGAATTTTTGGGCGGGATCTGCGCTTTTACAAAAATATCACGGCGTTTTCATTGTAAAAAAGCAAACGATTTGCTATAATATGGGAAATGTGAAAACCGGGCAGAAAGCATTGCCTGTTATTTTGCCATTTATTTTGCGAGACCTGCGGCATTTCTTTTTTTAAAAGAGGAAGTGCGTGAAGAAAACGGGAGCAATATGAAAGCCATAGAATTTGCGGATGTGTCTTTCCGTTATGAGGAGGAAGGGGCGTTCGCCGTAAGACATCTGAATTTATCCGTCGAAGAGGGAGAGTTTGTCGCCGTGCTGGGGCATAACGGCAGCGGAAAGAGTACGCTTGCCCGTCTTGCAAACGGACTGCTCATGCCTGATGAGGGAAGCGTGCGCGTCTTCGGAAAGACGGTGCACGATAAAAACCTTTACGAAGTGCGTTCGCAGGTCGGGGTGGTATTCCAGAATCCCGACAATCAGACGGTTGCAACGATTGTCGAGGACGACGTTGCTTTCGGGGCGGAGAACGTTGGGCTTCCCCGCGAGGAGATCGGAAAGCGCATTGATTTTGCACTCAAGGCCGTCGGGATGGAGGCATACAGAAACGCGACGGTTGCACGGCTCTCAGGCGGACAGAAACAACGTATCGCCATTGCGGGCGTGCTTGCATTAAAGCCCAAGGTCGTCATTTTGGACGAGTCGACAGCGATGCTGGATCCGCGCGGCAGGCATGAGATCGTGGACGTCGTCACCCGCCTAAATAAAGAGGAGGGGATCACCGTCATCCTCATTACGCACTTTATGGAAGAGGCGCTTCTTGCCGACCGCGCCGTCGTGATGAACCGCGGCGAGCTTGTGATGCAGGGAACGCCGCGCGAAATCTTTGAACGCCGTGAGGAGCTCGTCACATACAATCTTGCCCTGCCCCGCATCGGGATCATCTGCGAAGCTCTGCGGGCGGGCGGAATGGACATCGCCTATACGCTGGACGCCAAGGTGCTCGCAAAGGAGATTGCAAAATGCGTATCGTAGCCGAGCACCTCTCCTATACCTACAATCCCAGCTCTCCGTTTGAGACCGCCGCGCTCAAAGACGTTTCTCTCACCATTGAAGAGGGGGAGTTCTTCGGCATCATCGGACACACGGGAAGCGGAAAATCGACGTTTGTGCAGCACCTCAACGGCCTTTTGCGTCTGCCTTCCTCGCTGAAAAAGTATCGTTCCGGGAAGTACAAAAAGGGACAGACCCCTCCGCCTGCGCCCGTTCTCAAAGTGGGGGAATTCGATCTCGCCGATAAAAAGACAAATTTCCGTGCCCTCAGAAGGAGCGTCGGCATGGTCTTTCAATATCCCGAGTATCAGCTCTTTGCCGAGACGGTGCGCGACGACGTTGCATTCGGACTTAAAAACTTTTCCGAAAAAAAGCTCACGGACGCCGAAATCGACGAAGCGGTGAAGGCGGCGCTCGAAGTGGTCGGGCTCGACTATGAGGAACTGAAGGAGAAATCGCCGTTCGAGCTCTCGGGCGGACAGAAGCGGCGCGTTGCGATCGCGGGCGTCATCGTCACCCGTCCCGAAATTCTCGTTCTTGACGAGCCCGCGGCGGGTCTCGATCCGCTCGGCAAGCGCGAAGTCATGGAGCTCTTGCACAAGCTCCACAGGGAGTGGTGCAAGACGGTCATCATTGTCTCGCACGACATGGACGAGATCTCGGAGAACTGCACGCAGGCGGCGGTTTTTGCGGACGGGTGCGTCAAATATGTGTTTCCTCCGCGGGAGCTCTTCCGTCATTCCGACGAGCTGACGGCGCTCGGGCTGGACGTCCCGCTTACTGCAAAACTTTGCATGCAGCTAAAGGAAATGGGCATTGACATTGACTGCGACTTCACGACCGAGGACTTTTCCGAAAAAGTGCTCGAAGCGTGGAGAGCGCGCAGAAAGAACGAAGGAGGCGAAGCATGAAAGACGTCTCATTCGGTCAGTTTTATCCCGTCGATTCCTTTGTTCACCGCCTCGATCCGCGCCTGAAGATCGTATTTTTGATTGCCTTTATCGTTGCGATCTTCCTTGCGAGCAACTTTTACGGTCTTGCGGCGTGTGCGGCAGTCCTCTTGCTCATTGTCATTTTTGCGCGCATTCCCTTTGCAAAGGTGCTGCGCGCCATCCGCGGCGTGACATTCCTTGTCCTGTTCACCGCCGCGCTCAACGTGCTTTTTTACAGCGGCGAGACTGTCTATTGGCAGTGGGGGATCTTCTGCGTCTCGCTGGAGGGGATCATCTTCTCCATCTTTCTCGCACTTCGGCTTGTCCTGCTCGTCATCTGTTCTTCCATGCTCACCTATACGACGACGCCCGTTTCCCTCACGGACGGCGTGGAGAGCCTTCTCACGCCGCTCAAGTGGATCAGGCTTCCCGTACACGAACTTGCGCTGGTCATGAGCATTGCTCTGCGCTTTATTCCCATCCTCATGGATGAGACGTCCCGCATCAAGAACGCGCAGATGGCGCGCGGGGCGGATTTTGAATCGGGCGGGCTTGTCAAAAAGGTCAAATCGACCATTCCCATTCTCGTTCCGCTTCTGCTGTCGGCATTCCGCCGCGCGGATGAGCTGGGAGATGCTATGGATGCCCGCTGTTATACGGGCGGAAAGAACCGCACAAAATACAAAAAACTCCGCTTTACCTGGCGCGATCTTGTCGCATTTTTGTTGGGCGCGGCGCTCATTGCGGGTGTCGTGCTCATGAAGATCTATCTGCCCGCACCCTATTAAAGGAGCACGCTCATGCGCTATCTTTTGCTTGTTGCCTATGACGGCACACAGTTTGCGGGTTCTCAGCGGCAGAACAACGCACGCACGGTGCAGGGTACGCTCGAAGACGCCGCACAGCAGGTGTTCGGTACCTTTACGCGCGTGACGCTCAGCGGAAGAACGGACGCAGGCGTGCATGCGGCGGCACAGGTCGCACAGCTGGACGGCGAGACGCCCATACCCGCGCACAAACTTGCCGAAGTGCTGAGCAGAAACCTTCCCGACGATGTAAAAGTGCTTGCAAGCGCGGCGGCGCCCGAGGGGTTTGACTGTACGCGCGCTGTCAAAAAGAAGACGTATTGCTATCGGTTCTATTGCGCCCGCACGCCGCATCCCTTATTGTCGAGGTACGCGGCGAGGTTGGAGGGAAACCCTGATTTACAGGCTATGCGCGAAGTTCTTCCGCTTCTTACGGGGGAGCATGACTTTGCCGCATTCCGCGCCACGGGGTCATCCGCAAAGACGACGGTGCGCACGATCTATGGACTTTCCGTTGACATGCTGACGGTGTACGGGGTACCCATGTACGAGATCAGGGTCACGGGAAACGGTTTTCTCTACAACATGGTGCGCATCATCGCGGGAGAGCTGTATGCCGTGGGCTGCGGCATGGCAGGGGCGCAGGACATTCTTGCGGCGTTTGCGACGGGGGACCGTGCAAAACTGTTCCGCACGCTTCCTGCGGTCGGATTGACGCTCGAGCATGTCGATTACGGCATGAAACTCTTTGACGAATAAAGGAGCCTTCTATGGAATTTTTCGACTGGACCAACATTGTGCAGACGTTTGCCGAATACTTCACGGTGGCAACGGTCTCTTCTGCGGCGGAGTATATCCAAGTGCTTCTGCGCATCATGTATATCAGTGTCGGCGTTGCGGGCGGGCTGTATGTTATCTGCCTTATCTTGGGCGGGCTCGGAATGCGCACGATGGCAAAGAAAGTTGGCATGAAACACAGCTGGCTTGCATTTTTGCCTCTTGCCAATACGTGGTATGCGGGAAAGCTTGCGGGCGAGACGCAGCTCTTCGGGCAGAAGATGAAGCGCGTCGGTCTGTACGCCATGCTCTCTGAGCTCGTGTACATCGCGATCAATGTCTTTGCGCTCATTGTGACGTTTGCGCTCTACCGCCCCGAATATTTTGCGGAACAGACCAACGAAGCGGGGCAGCTTGTCGGGATCTACATCGAGACGGCGCGCATTCCGCTCGAACTGCGCTGGCTGGTCGTTGCCAATAACGTCCTTCGGTGGGTGAATACGATCTCCTATCTTGTGCTGATTTTCTTCTTCTGCACGCTGTTCTTTGCGTTCTTCCGCAAGTACTATGCGCGCAGTCCTTTCCTCATGACTTTCCTGTGCGCCATTCTGCCGTTGCGCGGTATTGTTATTTTTGCGGTGCGCAACAATACGCCTGTCGATTATAACGCCTATATGCGCAGGCGGATGGAGGAGTATGCCCGCCGTCAGGGAATGCCCTATGGCGGACAGGGGTATGGCGGGCAAGGATATGATCCCTATGGCAACTCTGCGCAGGGCGCGCCCCGTCAGGAGGACCCGTTCTCCGATTTCGGCGGTTCCCCCGATTCATCCGATCAGACGTCAGGCTCCGGCGGACAGAACGGGGACGGGAAGAACGATGGCGCAAAGGGCGGCTCGGGTGAGAATAACCCGTTCCCCGATTTTTAATTGATTTAGTGAAAAGCGACTGTTTTCCGCGGAAGGAAAACAGTCGCTTAATTTTTATTTTGTGAAACCGTTGCAATTTTCGGGGAACATGCTATAATATAATTGAAATTTATATGAAATCGGAGAAAAGCATTCAGACAAGAATCTGTGCTTATGACGAACGATGAACGATCTTATTTCTGCGATCGCCACGGCGAGCGGTGCGGGCGGGGTAGCCATTGTCCGCATGAGCGGGGACGGGGCGCTAGAACTTGCGAAAAAAATGTTCTCCCACAGGGGGGAGTTTGTTCCCAATATGATGTATCCCGGTGTCATCGATGCGGGTGTTTTGCGCGATTACGGCATGTGCGTGTATTTTCGGGCGCCAAAATCGTTTACGGGGGAGGATATTGTTGAACTGCACTGTCACGGCGGGACGGAGATCGCACGCGCGGTTTTGCGGCGTACGCTGGAGCTTGGCGCTCGCATGGCGGAGCGTGGTGAGTTCACCCGCAGAGCATATCTGAACGGCAAACTTTCGCTCTCGGCGGCAGAGGGGCTTGGCGAGATGATCGCAGCATCCTCTGAAGCGCAGGTGCGGGCGGGGTATCTTCTTTACAGCGAAAAACTGACCAAGCTCGGGACAAGACTGCAGACACAGCTTACGGAGTGTCTTGCGCAGGTGGATGCCGATCTCGATTATCCCGACGAAGATCTTGACGCAGATTCGCGAACGATGATCGCAGAGCGGCTGCAGCGGGCGGCGGCAGAGCTGAATGGACTGCTTTCGCAGTACTCGGCGGGCAGGAAAATAAAATCGGGCGTACGCGTTGCTCTTGTGGGGGCGCCCAATGCGGGGAAGAGTTCTCTTCTCAATGCGCTTCTTGGCTACGAACGCGCCATCGTGTCCGACATTCCGGGTACGACGCGCGATCTCAACGAGGGCACGATCTGCCTTCACGGCGTCAACTTTATTCTGACGGATACGGCAGGCATTCGCGAGAGCGAGGACAAGGTGGAGCGCGAAGGCGTGCGTCGGGCAAAGGAGGCAATCAAGGGCGCGGACGTCATTGTCTGGCTCAAGGATGAAGCTCCTGCGCCTGAATTTCCTGCCGGAACGCCCGTCATCACGGTGGGCGCTAAAAGCGATCTCGGGCGCAGAACGGACTGCGACATCGTGCTTTCCGCACTGACGGGGGAAGGCCTTGCGCAGTTTACGGAGCTTCTGTATGAACGCGGGTTCGGTCGGGACAACGACGACGCGTTTTTATTGTCCGAGCGGCACTATCGGGCAGTTTGCGAGGCGCTTCGGGCGGTGAATGCCGCTTTGGAGGCAGTGAAGAGTGCTCCGTCTGAGCTGTACGCCGAGGATATCCGCCGCGCGTGGGAAGCGCTGGGCGTCATCTCGGGCGAGACGGCAAACGAGACGGTCATTGACGAGATTTTTTCCAAGTTCTGCGTCGGAAAGTAAGAAATTCGGCAAACAAGAAAATTTGCGGGAGGAGAACATGGTCAATCTGGAACTTTACAAAGTTTTTTACACGGTTGCACGGTGCGGGAGTCTCACGAAGGCGGCGGAGGAGTTGTATATCTCGCAGCCTGCCGTATCGCAGGCGATTAAGCAGCTGGAGACGCAGCTCGGGACGCCGCTCTTCAACCGTATGCACAAGGGAATGGAGCTTTCCAAACAAGGAGGAGAAGTCATCTTTCCCGATGTGGAAAAGGCGCTCAGGCTCCTGGGCGGCGTGGAAGATAAACTTGCGGAAATGCAGCACAGCGCCACAGGGACACTGCGTATCGGGGCATCCGAGACCATTTTTCAGTATATCCTTGCCGATCAGATCGTCGCTTACAACAAAGCCTGCCCGCAGGTCAAGATCGAACTGATTTCGGAGGTCTCTCCGCGTATCATCGAATATCTGAAGAATGACCGCTGTGACATCGGGTTTCTGAACCTGCCCATCGAGCCTGATGAAGGGATTGTCATTTCCGATACGGTCGCGCTTCTCAACGACGTCTTTCTTGCAGGGGAGGCATTCTCCGAGCTCAAGGGGAAGGAATTATCGGTATGGGATCTGCAGGAATATCCGCTTTTGTTGCTCGAAGAAAACACGGTGGCGCGATCTGCGGTCAATCACTTTGCCGAGAGTCTCGGCGTCAAGCTGACGCCCGCAGTCGAGGTCGGGAGCTGGGATTTCATGAAGCGTCTTGTGACCGACGGTATGGGGATCGGCTGTCTGCCGCGTGAGTATGCGCAGCGCCGTCTGCGCGACGGGGAGCTGTTCGAACTCAACGTAAAACCTGCCTTGCCGACCCGTTCGGTCGGGTTGGCGGTGCCCAAGAACGCCAATATGCCGTTTTCTTTGCGTGCATTCATCAGCATGCTGCGCAAGGAGCGCTGATATATGGGCTATACGCTTTTGACGGGTGCCTGCGGCGGATTGGGCGGCGCGTTTGCGCGACTGCTTGCCGCGCGCGGGGAGCGCCTTTTTCTTACGGGACGGAGCGAAAAACGGCTCGATGTCCTTGCGGAGCAGTTACGCCGCGATTTTCCCGCGGCTGAAGTTGTCACGTTTGCGTGCGATCTTGCGGACAGTGTACAGCGGATGTCGCTCTTTGCCTTTGCGGACGAAAGGAAGATTAAATTCTCCCGCCTTGTCTATGTTGCGGGGATCGATACACAAAAAGCCGCGGAAAAGTATACCGAAGAAAAACTTGTGATGCAGGCGCGCGTCAACTTTGAAAGCGCAGTATCCCTGTCCCGCGCCGTCCTTGAACGAAGAGAGGGTGTGTGTGAACTGCTCGCTGTCGGGAGTATGTCGGGCGTTTCGCCCATGCCGTATTTTGCTCTGTACAGTGCGACAAAAAAGGCGCTGGAGCAGTATTGGATTGCTCTCCGCACCGAAAATAAGGGCGAAGCAAAGGTCACGGTGATCCTGCCCGGCGGTATCCCGACGCGCGAGGACATCAAGCGCGACATAGCCTCGCACGGCTGGTTCGGCAGAGTCTCCGCGCTCCCGCCCGAAAAGGTGGCGCGCTGCGCGCTTGCTGCAGTCTCCAGAAACTGCCGCCGCGTTGTTATCGGATTCTGGAACAAAGTGTTGTACTGCGGAATGCATCTCGTTCCGCTCTCGGTCAAGCTCCGCGTCATTGCAAAAATTTGGTCAAAGTCGGAAAAAGACGCTTTCTGAAACGGAAATCCGATTACCATATATCCTGTTGCCCAAGATATCAAGGTAAGCAAAGAAACTTTGGAAAAGGGGTCAATTTTCCATAAAGTCGGAATAGAAACGAACAAAAGAGAACCATTTCGGGAAGATCATGACTAAAACCGGGTTTGCGGTCCTCGTCGATATTTTGCACAAAGAGAAATCTTACGGAAAGATCATGTCCAAAACGCAGGAAGTTTTCAAACAAGAAGTTCGGAAAACCTGAAACAAAAAGATCTGAAAACCTGAGACAAAAAGATCTGGAAGCCTGATACAATAAGCTCGGAAAACTTCGGAAAGCTTAAAATAAGAAAAAAGCGGGGCGCTGAGCGCTCCGCTTTTTTGCAAGCATATAAAAAATTATTTTTTCTTTTTGAATTCTTCCTCTTCCTCGGCGGTTGAAAAGGAAAAGGCAATGCGTTCGTTTCGGGAGAGGAGATCTTTGATAAAAGCCTCGTAGAGCGATTCCCTGATGACGATTGCAAGGTACTTGTTTTTTTCATCCTCGAAATAGACGACGAGCTTGTTTGCGCCCTTGAAGTGGTGAACGGAGACAATGGCGCTGACTGCGTATTTCGTGCGGACAAAGCCGAGGGCGAGCGTGAGGGTGCGGTTAGTGAGAATGTATTCCGAGCGCACGAGCGCTGCGACAACGAGTACGCCGAGGGCACCGCTTACGAAGTACAGAAGGGCAAACTTGAGCCATTCGAGCGCAACGGAAAGATTGCCTGCGCGCAGGAAGTCGGAAAGCTGCCAGGTCGTTAAAGCGATGGCGGCAAGGCAGAGCGCAAGTCCTGCGATAAGCACGATGCGCGTAAGTGTCGAAAAGCGGAATTTATAGCGCGTCCCGGGGCGGGCGGAATTGTCGTTGGAGACCGTGCGTACGGGAAGATCTGTATTGTTTTGCGGAATCTCGGGTGCAATCACTTCCGGGGTATCGGATGTAAAAATTGTTCCGTTCTCTTTTTTCATGCTCCAAGTATAGCAAATTTGCACAGAAATTGCAAGAGGAAGGGAGAAGGGACACAAAATTTTCATAAAAAACAGCGTGAAAAAACTTTTTTAGAGCAAAAAGTATGCTTCTTTTCGCCGAACACTTGAAAAATCGCGGAAAATCCTTTATAATGAAAGCAGTATACTCACGGGAGGAGCCGCATGGTCAAACTCATCAAAAACGGCGTCTATTATATGGACGGACGCATTGTCAAGGAATCGCAGGCGTTTTTTACGTCGGACAAGAAGGAGCGCGCACAGAAGAATACGCTCTCTTATGGCATTCTCAAGGCGCATAATGTCGGCGATGAGGAGAACCTGAAACTCAAGTTTGATGCCATCGTCTCGCACGACATCACCTATGTCGGAATCATTCAGACGGCGAAGGCGAGCGGCCTGAAGTCGTTCCCGATTCCCTATACCCTGACCAACTGCCACAATTCGCTTTGTGCGGTGGGCGGAACCATCAATGAGGACGATCACGTCTTCGGACTCTCTGCGGCGAAGAAGTACGGCGGAGACTATGTTCCTGCGCATCTTGCGGTCATTCATCAGTACATGCGCGAATGCGGCGCAAAGTGCGGAGCGATGATCCTCGGTTCCGACTCGCATACCCGTTACGGCGCACTTGGTACGCTTGCCGTCGGGGAGGGCGGACCCGAACTCGTCAAACAGCTTCTGCGGCAGACGTATGATGTGAAGCGTCCCGAGGTGATCGCCGTCTATCTGAAAGGAAAACTCAGAAAGGGCGTCGGTCCGCAGGACGTTGCGCTTGCGCTTGTCAAGGCGACGTTTGCAAGCGGCTTTGTCAAAAATAAAATTCTCGAATTTGTCGGACCCGGTATTGCCAATCTTTCGATGGATTACCGTATCGGGATCGACGTCATGACGACGGAGACGACCTGTCTTTCCTCTGTCTGGGAGACGGATGAAAAGACGCGCGAATATCTTGCGGAGCATGGAAGGGAAGGGGATTATACCGAGATGAAGATCGCGGGTCCCGCCTACTATGACGGCGCGGTGACGATCGATCTTTCGCGTGTCGAGCCCATGATCGCACTGCCCTTCCATCCTTCCAATGCATATTCGATCCGCGAGTTTCTTGCCGATCCTCTGCCCATCCTGGAAAAAGTGCAAGAGCAGGGCAGGAAGATCAAGGGGGACGACAGCTTTACGCTCACCGATAAAGTGCGGGACGGAAAAGTGTACGTCACGCAGGGGATTATTGCGGGCTGTGCGGGCGGCGGCTATGAAAATGTCGCCGAGGCAACCGAAATTCTGCGCGGTAAAAGTGTGGGTACGGGCGAATTTGCACTCTCCGTCTATCCTGCTTCCCAACCTGTCTATAAGGCGCTGACGGACGCGGGATACACTTCCGCGCTCATGGAGTCGGGTGCGGTCGTCAAGACGGCATTCTGCGGTCCCTGCTTCGGCGCAGGGGATGTCCCCGCCAATAACGGGCTCTCCATCCGTCACACGACGCGCAACTTTGAAAACCGCGAGGGAAGCAAACCTACGCAGGGCCAGCTTGCGGCGGTTGCGCTCATGGACGCGCGTTCCATTGCTGCAACGGCTGCAAACGGCGGCGTGCTCACGTCTGCACTCGACTGGGAATATAATAAGCGCATCAAAAAATATAAATACGACGGAAAGATCTATGAAAACCGCGTCTATCACGGCATCGGGAAACCGGATGCGGACGCCGAACTAATTTACGGCCCCAATATTGCCGATTGGCCCGAACAGATCGCACTCGGGAAACACCTTCTCATGAAGGTTGTCTCTTTGCTCACCGATCCCGTCACGACAACGGATGAGCTCATTCCTTCGGGTGAAACGTCGTCCTATCGCTCCAATCCCATGAAACTTGCAGAGTTTGCGCTCTCGCGCAAGGACCCCGGCTATGTCGGACGCGCCAAGGCGGTTGCGTCGGATGAGCAGACAAGAAGACAGACGGGAACGCTTCCCGAGGAGGTTTTAAAAGACCTCGGCGGATTTGCCTTGGAAGAGGGGACGATCTACGGCAGCGTCGTTGTCTCCAATAAGCCCGGAGACGGCTCCGCCCGCGAACAGGCGGCATCCTGTCAGCGCGTGCTTGGCGGAATTGCCAACATCTGCAAGGAGTATGCCACCAAGCGCTATCGTTCCAACCTCATCAACTGGGGAATGCTGCCCTTCACGTGCAAAAACGCGGGCGTTAAGGTGGGCGACTATCTGTATCTGAAAGATCTTGCAGGCGGGATCGCTTCGGGTGAGGAGCGTTTCGTCGCCACGGTCATATCGGGAGGAAAGACAAGGGATATCGTCCTGGAGACGGGCTCTCTCACGGCGCAGGAGCGTAAAATCCTGCTTGACGGCTGCCTCATCAATTACAATAAGGAGCTTGCGAAATGACGTTCAGGCAGACGGAAGGCGTGATCGATCTTGCGCCGTATCCGCGTCCCGAACCTTTGGACGGGCAGGGGATGCGTGAGGCAACGGATGCCCTTCTCAAGTGGCTTTTGCGGGAGCGCGGTCTGATCGCTGCATTTTCTGCAAGCATGGAAAAGAAACGATCGCTTGTACGCGGCTATATGAACGAACGTCCTGCACATCCCATCCCTCAGGATATAATCTCCATGCAGGACAGGCTTTTCTGGACGGAAACCTTGGGCCGCGGCATTGTTTTGCCGCAAGACATTCCTGCACAGGACGGGATATCTCTCTGGCAGGGAGATATCACAAGGCTTGGGACGGACGGAATTGTTAATGCGGCCAATAAGGGCTTGCTTGGATGTTTCCTGCCCAATCACAACTGTATTGACAACGTGATTCATTCTGCGGCAGGTATGCAGTTGCGCGATGATTGTGCCAAACTCATTGCCGCGCAGGGGCACGAGGAGGAGTGCGGCGACTGCAAGGTGACGCGTGCGTACAATCTTCCGAGCAAGTATGTTCTGCACACAGTCGGTCCTATGGTGCGGCGTGAGGTAACGGAGGAAGACCGAGCCATGCTTCGCTCCTGCTATACTTCCTGTCTTGAGGCTGCGCAGGAGCTGGAAATGCGTTCCCTGGCGTTTTGCTGTATATCGACGGGGGTATTCAGTTTTCCGCAGGAGGAGGCGGCGGAGATTGCGGCGGGTGCCGTCATGCGCTGGAAAATGCGCCATCCCGAGAGTCGGCTCCGCATTATTTTTAATACCTTCCTTGATCGGGATACTGAAATTTATCAAAATATTCTCAGTCATCTGTAATGCGAAATACGCTTACAGGACATGGTTTTGCAAAATTTTATAAAAAGATTTTATGAAAAGCCGCCGCGTCCGTTCTCAACGGACGCGGCGGCTTCATATACTGTCAGGATGAAAGTATATCTTGTAAAACGTGCTTTTTTCACGTTTCGCGGAGAAAAGAGTTTCGATCTTGACCTTGCAGGGCAGTCCTGTTTGGAGCGGATGAAGTCAAATCTTGGGGCGGAAATTGTGGACGGTGCTCTTCCTTCGGGAGAAAAGCTTGTCTTGTATCCTGTTTTTCCCTTTCTGACGCCTGAAAAGCTTTCGGCTTTTTTATCTGTCCATACGGGGAGTCTGCGCTTTAGAGGTGGTTTTTTGGAGCGTGACGGAGTGTTTCGCGAGGGGAATGATCCTGACGGCGGAATGTTCACGCTCGCAGATTACGCGGCGATGCGTGCGCAGGCGTTTCGCGAGAGCGGGATTCGCTTTGCGGCAAGAGGTGCACTCGTGGAGGATGGGGCTCAGGTGGATGCCTGCGCTCAGCTCGGGCGCGGATGCATTGTAAGGCGCGGAAGCGTCATAAAGGGCAAGTGTGTGCTCGGTGAAAATGCGGTCGTCAGCGGAGACAGCTATCTCGAAGATTGTTTTATCGGGGCGAATACGCATATTGACAGCAGTCGCATTTGCTCTTCCAGTGTCGGGGACAACTGCAGCGTCGGGCCATATGCGTCATTGCGCCCTGGGACACACTTGGGGGATCAGGTGCGTCTTGGAGCTTTTGTCGAATGCAAAAATGCGTCCATCGGAGATCGCTGTAAGATCGCACACCTTGCTTATGTCGGGGATGCCGATCTTGCGGAGCGTGTCAACGTGGGTTGCGGCGTTGTGTTTGTCAACTACGACGGAAAACGTAAATCTCGCTCCAGCGTCGGGAAAAACTCTTTTTTGGGCAGCAATTGTAATCTGGTTGCCCCTGTACGCATCGGGGAAGGGTGCTTTATTGCGGCGGGAACGACGGTTACATGTGATTTGTCGGACGGTGATTTCTGTATCGGCAGAAACCGCGAGACGGTCAAAAAAGATCGGGCAAAAAAATATCTCGGCTGAGTAGACTTAAAAACTCAGCTGAAAAAGTTTCATGGCAGAGTAAGCGAAATAATTTAAAAAATGCCGAGGTCAAAATAGAAATCCTTATCAGACTTTCGGTGTATTTTAGCTGCCTGAGTCTCGTTTCTGTTGGAGAACAATCGGAAGAGCGGAATAGCAGTACTCGTTGCAACTGTTCTGATTCATTATTAAAAATGATATCTCCCGAAGCAAATTGCCTTGGGGGATTTTTTTGAAATTTCTCCGCTTGACAAAAATAGTACTATATAGTACAATATAAATATCGAGAAGCTTTGAAAAACAAATACATCCCAAAATACAGGTGCAGGACAGGTTTTTAATTTGTCTGACGATTTTTGAATGATGTTTGTCGGTATTTTGGAAGACGCAGTTGAATGTTTTATAGACGGAGGAGATTATTATGGAGCGGCGAGGCGGGTTTCTGATTTCCAAAATCAACCAGCTGGGGGGACGGAAGTTTGAACGGATTTTACAGGAGCAGGGGATTGATGCGTTCAATGGAGCACAGGGAAGAATTTTGTATGTTCTATGGCAAAAAGACGGCATGACTGCAACGGAGATTGCGAAAGAAAGCGGCCTTGCCAAGACAACGCTTACAAGTATGCTTTCCCGTATGAGGGAGCAAGGGCTTGTATCTTTTTCTGATAATGAGGGAGACGGGCGCAGTTTTCTCGTCTTTCTCACGCCGCAGGCAACGGCGTTGAGGGAGGCCTATGAAAATGTATCAAAGCGCATGGGTGCAATTTATTATAGCGGCTTCAGTGCGCAGGAGGTTGAGCTTTTTGAGGGCTTTCTTGTACGAATTCTTACCAATCTGGAGGAAAACAAATGAACATCGGGCAAGTGAATGTTGCGAGCGTGCTGACGAAGTCAAATCTTCCGATTGCGGGGTATTCTGTCAATCCGTATGTCGGCTGTACGCATGCGTGCAAGTACTGTTATGCCTGTTTCATGCGCAGGTTTACGGGGCATACGGAGCCGTGGGGCGAATTTCTGGACGTGAAGATATGGCCGTCCGTAAAAAATCCGAGCAAATACGACGGGCAAACGATGATCGTGGGCTCGGTTACGGACGGGTACAATCCGCAGGAGGAGATTTTTGGTCGTACCCGCGCATTTCTTGAACAAATGCAGGGGAGTAAGATTCATTTGATCATCACGACCAAATCTGATCTTGTCGTGCGGGATCTTGATCTTATCTCAAAGTTTCCCGATCCGCTTGTTTGCTGGTCGATCAATACATTGGACGAGGGCTTCCGCAAAGATATGGACAGTGCGGTGTCTATCGAGCGCAGAATTGCGGCTATGAAAAAGTTTCGTGAAGCAGGGATTCGCACGACCTGTTTTATTTCGCCCATTTTCCCGGGGATTACAGATGTGTTTGCGATCATAGACCGGATCAAGGATGACTGTGACTACATCTGGCTGGAAAATCTCAACCTTCGCGGCGGATTTCAGACGCAGATCATGCGATATATTGAGGAGAAATATCCCAAGCTTATCGAATTATATCGGGAGATCTATCAGAAAAAAGATCAGCGTTATTGGCAGGCGCTTGATGCGAGTATCGCCGAATATGCGGACAGGAATGGCTTTTTGTATGTTATCGATGAAGAGCCTTTTCTTCGCAACCCTACAAATAAACCAATTCTGATCAACTACTTCTATCATTCGCAGATCAGACAGTCTGCAAAAAACAAGAATTAAGTATTTTTGGAACCGTTCCGACTCTCTGGTGCATAGGATGACTGTGCGCTGCCGCGCGGGGAGGTGCTATGAAATATTTCGGGACGGACGGTTTTCGCGGACGCGCGAATGAGTCGCTCACTGCAATTCATGCCTTTCGGGTGGGGAGATTTTTGGGAAGACACTTTGCGCGGGGAAAGCGTCCGCGAATTGTGCTGGGGAAAGATACGCGGCTTTCCTCGTATGCTTTCGAGTACGCGCTTGCGGCGGGCGCGGCGGCTTCGGGGGCAGATGTGTATCTCCTTCATGTCACAACGACGCCCTCCGTCTCGTATGTCGTGCGTTCGGAAGGGTTTGATTGCGGAGTCATGATCTCTGCGAGTCACAATCCTTTTTCGGACAACGGGCTCAAACTCTTCGGCGGAGACGGCGAAAAAATGCCCGAGGGGACGCTTGCGCTTGTAGAGGAGTATCTTGACGGCGGAACGCTGCCTCTTGCGACGGGTGCGGACATCGGACGAACGATAGACTATGTGGCGGGACGCAACCGTTATCTTGCCTATCTTCTCTCGCTGCCGCGCACATCATTCCGCGGCTTGCGGGTGGGACTGGACTGCGCAAACGGAAGCGCATGGGCGCTAGCCAAGACGGTGTTTGACGCGCTCGGCGCGCAGGTGTGGTGCATCGGTACGACGCCGGACGGCACCAACATCAATGCGGAATGCGGTTCCACGCATCCCGAACGATTGTGCGAGCTGGTCAGAATGCATTCCCTTGACGTCGGGTTTGCGTTTGACGGCGACGCCGATCGCTGTATCTGTGTGGATGAAAAGGGGCAGATTGTCGACGGCGACGGCATTCTCTATGCGTGCGCCAAGGACATGGCAGAGCGCGGGGAGCTCGGCGGAGGCGGAATTGTGACGACGGTGGTCTCCAACGGCGGACTCGCGCGCGCACTTGAGCGCATGGGGGTTCTGTGTACCCGTACGCAGGTAGGGGATAAGTATGTCTATGAAGAGATGACGAGAAGAGGGAGTCTTCTCGGCGGCGAGCCTTCGGGACATATTGTTTTCCGAAAGTATGCATCGACGGGGGACGGCATTCTGACGGCGCTCAAGGTCGCGGAACTCATTCTGGAGCGCAAAAGTCCGCTTTCGTTTCTCGCGCAGGGATATCGCCCTCTTCCGCAAAAGATGCTCAATGTCCCTGTCAAGGGCGGCGCAGAGATCGTTGCACAGGAAAGCGTGAGAGCGGCGATTGCGCGCGCTGAAAAGGGCGGCGTGCGCATGGTCGTGCGCCCTTCGGGAACAGAGCCGCTTGTGCGCATTTTGGCGGAAGGAGATGAGTCTGCGGCGGAGGATGCGGCACGTCTTGTCGAGCGCGCTGTGCTTTCCTGCGCGGAGGCGCTCTGATGTGCGGCATTGTCGGCTACATCGGAAGAAAACATGCTGCGCCCATTCTCCTTGACGGGCTTCAGAAACTGGAATACCGAGGGTATGACTCCGCAGGGATCGCTCTGATGGACAGGGGAAAAATCTCCGTATTCAGGCGCAAGGGAAGAGTTTCGGAGTTGCTGCCTGCCCGCTCATTTTCGGGAGAGATCGGGATCGGCCATACCCGTTGGGCGACGCACGGCGCGCCGTCCGAACGCAATGCGCATCCGCATTGTTTCGGGAAGGTCTGTCTTGTGCACAACGGGATTCTGGAGAATGCGGCGGCTCTGAAAAAGGAATGTGAGGAGCGCGGAGAAGTCTTTTCTTCGGACACCGACAGTGAGGTTGCGGCACATCTCATCGACCGATTTCTTCGCGAAGAAGACGATCTTTTGAGTGCGGTTTTCCGCGCTTCAAAATTGCTGGTCGGTTCGTATGCATTCGCCGTTTTATGCGAGGGAAAAGAAGAGATTGTCTGTGCGCGGATGCACAGTCCGCTTGTGGTTGCGCGTGGGGAAGACGGTGTATTTGCGGCAAGCGATGTCCTTGCGATCGCCGCGCAGGGACGCATGGCATATGTGCTTGAAGACGGCGAATTTGCCTGTCTGACCAAGTCAGGTGTTTCTCTCTTTGACGGTGGGCTGCGCCCCGTCAAACGCGAGTTTTTCCCGCTGGGGAAAGAGGAAGAGGCGCCTGAAAAGGGGAACTTCCGCCACTTCATGCGCAAGGAAATCTCCGAGGTCCCCGAAGCCGTATTTCGCTCGCTCCCCGACCTCGCAAAAATTGCAAATTTTGACCTTTGTGAAGTACTATGTCAGACAAAGTACCTTCATATTGTGGCTTGCGGGACTGCATACCACAGCGGATTGTGTATGAAATTTGCCGCCGAAAAACTCGCCAGAATCCCGACAGAGGTGTTTGTTGCAAGCGAATACCGCTATTGTGACCCGATTATATTGCCGAATACGCTGACGATTGCGATCAGTCAGAGCGGGGAAACAGCTGATACGCTTGCCGCCGCCGAGCTCGCAAAAAAGATGGGTTCGCCGCTTGTTGCCGTCACCAATGTTGCGCGCTCCTCGCTGACGCGCATCGCCGATTTTGTGATTGAGACGCATGCGGGGAGAGAGGTCGCCGTTGCGGCGACAAAGAGTTTCAACGCGCAGCTCGCCGTCTTGTATGCACTATCATGCAAGCTTGCCGAAGGCTGCGGATTCCCGTGTCCCGATGTTTCGGCGCTGCCCGTTCTTGCGCGGGAAACGCTTGCGCGAAGCGGGCAGGTGCTTGGCTGGGCGCCCTATTTCCAGGGGGCACGAAGCGTCTTCTTCCTGGGGCGCGGAGCGGACCGCTGTGCCGCGCTTGAGGGAAGTCTCAAGTTAAAGGAGATCAGCTATCTGCCCAGCGAAGGGTATGCCGCAGGAGAGCTGAAACACGGAACGCTTGCCCTTGTGGATGCGAGGACGCCTGTCGTTGCAATCGCCTGCGACGAGGCGCTTGCGGATAAGACGATGAATGCCGTGCATGAGGTGTATGCGCGCGGCGCAAAGGTCTTTTTGATCACGCCTTTTGAGGAACTTACCCGCGCGCGGGAAGTGACGGACTCGGTTCTTATTCCGCGTTGTGAACCCGCCTTCTCACCGATGCTCTCTGTTATCCCGTTGCAGATGCTCGCCTATTACGTCTCGCTTGCGCTTGGAAACGACCCCGACAAACCGCGTAATCTTGCAAAGTCCGTGACGGTTGAATAGGCGAGGGCTTTTGAGAACTCGGAAAATATCCGTTTTTGAATGATACGCGGCGACGCATGAAATAAAGTGCGGCGAGTGGGAACGGGCATTTTGTGATTGAACGAATTTGGGACGGTGAGAACCAGCACATGGGCAGCCGCGGAAAGATGCGGCAATTGCAGAAACGGAAAATGTTTTGCGATGTTTGCAAACGCAAGCGAGGCTGACAAAAATCTGATTTGATTTTTCAGATCTGGGTTTCAGCGGTATTCAGAAGTATAAAATAAGCCGTCGGCGCGTTGCGCCGACGGCTTTTTCACGAGAAATTTTACTTGACAAAATCAATTTTTGTGACGTCATTTTTGGGCGTTTCACGCGGAGCGGCGCTGACTTTTGCATAGCCGACTGCAATACTTGCTACGGGTGTGAATCCCTCAGGGATTCTCATATCCTGAACGAGCGTTTTGTCTTTTGCGACTTCGGTGATCGCGCCGCGCACATAGAGATTTCCGAGTCCGAGATCGGTTGCGGCGAGCAGCATATTTTCAATGAGACAGGAGACGTTGAGCGCACCGATGTCGCCCGTCTGCGAACTGGATACGACGATCAGAAGGGGTGCATTGTGCAGGGGATCGGCATTTTCATTTCCGGATGCCTTTGCAACGCACAGCCGTATGCGCTCAAGAATTTCGGGATTTGTAATGACGGACAAGTGAAGCGTGTCGTACATGTGCATGCCGACGGGTGCATAAAGAGCGGCGTCAAGCAGTGATTTGACGGCCGATTCGGGAACGGGCCGCGTTTCAAAGTCGCGTGTTGAGACGCGCGCTTTCAGAACTTGAGTAAATTGCATCGAGAGCCTCCAAAGCGGTAAAAATTTTTACCCGATTTTGCGGAAGAAGGGATGATAGTCGAGGATTTTATCGATTTCGTCGAGCACGTCCTGAGAAAGGCTAAGGCCGCTTGCTTTGATGTTTGCTTCGAGCTGAGCGGGTCGGCTTGCGCCTGTGATGACGGACGTGATCTGTTTTTTGCGCAAAATCCAGGCAAGGGCGAGGACGGAGAGCGGTACGCCCACTTCCTCGGCAACTTTAAGGAGCTTTTCCACCTTATCGAGATGATCGTCGGTCAGCAGATGATTGATCTGTTTGTCTGCCTGCCAGGTTGCGCGCGAGCCTGCGGGGATGGGTGCACCTTTGCGGTATTTGCCCGTTAGAAGACCCTGAGCAAGGGGGGAGAACGTCGTAATGCCGATGCCGTTTTTCTCGCAGATACCGATGATTTCGTCTTCAATGTAGCGGTCCACCATGTTATACTGCGGCTGAATGACGGAAAGCGGGCGCAGGTGGTACTCTTTTGTAACGGCGACTGCCTCGGTGATCTGTACTGGCGACCATTCGGAGACACCGTAGTAGAGAATCTTGCCTGCGGCGACCATATCGGAGAGCACCTGCATGGTCTCTTCGACGGGCGTGGTGGGGTCGAAACGATGGCAGAAATAGAGATCGACATAGTCGAGCTTCATATTTTTTAAGGTCTTGTCAAGCTGTTCGATGATATGTTTTCTGGAAAGTCCCCAGTCGTTTGCGCCGCGGCCTACAGGGAAGAACACCTTAGAAGAAACGACGAATTCGTTGCGGCTGTGTTCTTTTAATGCTTTGCCGAGAAATTTTTCTGCCGCTCCGCCCGAATAAGCATCGGCGCAGTCAAAAAAGTTGATGCCCGCATCAAAGGCGGTGTTGACGGTCTGAAGCGCGATTTTTTCAGCTTCTGTGCCGGCGAGGTCGGTCACCCAGCTCCCGAGCGCGACTTCGCTCACTTTGAGTCCCCATTTCCCGAGATTGCGATAATTCATAGAAATCTCCTAGTTTTTTCTTTATGATAGCACTTTCCGCTCAAAAAAGCAATGTCCGCAGATGAATTTTTGGCTGATGAAATTTGTGTGTTTGACGAGGAATCGCAATGAGGCGCGGAAAATTTACAAACAACACTTGTCAATTTTCCATAAATATGGTATAATCGAAACAATGTTTTTGATTGATGAGCCCGTCGCAAAGGAACGGGCAAAACAGATGAATCCCGTAGTCCTTGCCTTTGTGGGGGATGCGGTCTATACGCTGTGCGTACGTCAGCGGCTTGCGCTCTCGAGCGGGGAGAAGACGGGCGCGCTCAACAGGCGCGCATCCGAGAAGGTATCCGCGCACGGACAGAGTGAAGCGCTGGAGCGCATTCTGCCCCGACTGACCGAGGAGGAGTCGGAAATTTTCCGCCGCGGCAGGAACGCAAAAAAGCCGACCAAGAGCAAGAATGCGTCGGTAGGCGAGTATGTGCGTTCGACGGGGTTTGAAGCGCTTATAGGATACCTGTATCTGACGGGGCAGGCGCAGCGGATCGGGGAGTTGTTTTTCCCTGAGGAGGAAGAGGTATGAAGACTGAGGGCAGGAATGCCGTATTGGAACTTTTGAAAACGGACAAGACCATCGAGAAGGTCATGCTCGAAAAGGGCGCGCAGGGCACGCTCGGGAAGATCTTTGCCGAGGCAAGACGTCAGGGCGTGCGCGTGCAGTTTGTCGATCGTACTGTCCTTGACAAAGAGAGCGTTACGGGGCGGCATCAGGGCGTCATTGCCTTTACAACGGCGTTTGAGTATTCGGAATTGGAAGAGCTTTTTGGCGAGGGGGACAGTCTTATTGTTCTTTGCGACGGGATCGAGGATGTCCATAATCTCGGAAGCATTCTGCGTGTCGCCGAGTGTGCGGGCGCGAGCGGCGTGGTCATCCCCAATGCAAAGGGAGCGACGGTAACTGAAGCGGTCATCCGCATTTCTGCGGGGGCGGCGGAACACATCAAGGTGGCAAAAGTCCCTTCGATCAACCGTGCCGTGGAGGAGCTGCAAAAGGCGGGTTACTGGGTATATGCGCTGGAAGCTGGCGGCGAGAGGATCTATGACAAGAAGCTGACGGGAAAAGTCGGTCTGGTTGTCGGCGGCGAGGACAGCGGGGTAAGACGCCTGACGCGCGAGAAGTGCGACGGTGTGCTGTCCATTCCGCTTTTCGGACAGGTCAACTCGCTCAACGCCTCGGTAGCGCTCGGCATTGCCGTGTATGAGGTGGTCCGTGCAAGACTTCAGAAATAAATCGGACGAAGAGCTCGCCGCCATTGCGCAGGCGGGCGGAGAGGGCGCGGAGGAGGAGCTCCTCAATCGCTATAAGAGCGCAGTCCGAGCCCGCGCGAGAAAGTTTTTTCTGACGGGCGGAGAGACGGAGGATCTTGCGCAGGAAGGGATGATCGGGCTCGTTTCAGCCATCCGTGATTTTCGTGCCGACGGCGGAAAGACGTTCAAGAATTTTGCCTATCTTTGTGTCTCGCGGCGAATTTACAGCGCGCTGCGGGCGGCGGGCAGAACGCCCGAATATGACGATCTCGACCCCGACAGCGTTTCCGAGGGGGCAACGCCCGAGGACTTCGTGCTTGCGGGGGAGAGTCTTGCAGAGTTTCGCACCAAGCTGACGGGCACGCTCTCGGATTTTGAGTTTCGTGTAGTTTCGCTCTGGCTGGACGGCATGAGTTATGCCGCCATTGCACAGGCAACGGGTAAAGATCTGAAGGCGGTGGACAACGCGCTCAGTCGTTCAAGGAAGAAACTGCAGACCGCTTTTGTGGCAGGACGTAAAAAGGAGAATTAGTATATGGCGCATCTGTCGCTCTATCGCAAATATCGTCCCGCGACCTTTGACAAGATCGTGCGGCAGGAACATGTCGTGCGCGTTCTGACCAATCAGATCGAACGCGGCGAAGTGGGGCACGCCTACCTCTTCACGGGCCCGCGCGGAACTGGAAAAACGAGTGTGGCGCGTATTTTTGCGCGTGCCGTCAACTGCGAGCATCCCGTAAACGGATCGCCTTGCGGAAAATGTCCGACCTGTCTTGCGCTTGCGGACAACTCTCTTGACATCACCGAGATCGACGCCGCCTCCAATAACGGCGTGGGCGAAATGCGCGATCTTCGGGAAAAGGTGCAGTATCCGCCCGTTTCGGGAAAATATAAAGTATATATCATCGACGAAGTCCATATGCTCACGGACAGCGCATTCAACGCTCTTTTGAAGACGTTGGAGGAGCCGCCCGCACATGCGATCTTCATTCTTGCGACGACCGAACCGCACAAGATTCCCGCGACCATTCTTTCGCGTTGTATGCGGCTTGATTTCAAACTCATTCCCGAGGAAGACCTTGAAAAGCACTTGGCGGGCATTCTCGACGAAATGGGGCGGCCCTACGAGCGCGAGGCGGTTGCCGCGATTGCCCGCGCAGGTGCGGGCAGTGACCGCGATATGCTCTCCATTGCCGAGATGTGCCTTGCCTACGGGGACAAGCTCACCTATCAGGGTGTTATCGGCGTGCTGGGTTCTGCGGATTTTTCTACCAACGTCAAACTTGCCGAGTCCATTCTGATGGGCGATATGCCCTCGGCGCTTTCTGCCGCAGAGGAGGCGCTTGCCTCGGGAAAGGGCGTGGGGGTACTTTTAAAAGACCTGCTTTCGGTGTTCAACGAAATTGCCATTGCAAAATCGTGCCAGAATGCGGAAAAGCTGCTCGCCCTGCCCAAGGAATTCTTTGCAGAAGTCAGACGGGTTGCGCAGGCGGCGGACGGACGCGCAATTTTGCGTGCGACGGAGATCTTTACCAGGACGGAAAACGAACTGCGCTTTGCATCTTCTCCGCGCATCGCTTTGGAAACAGCGATTCTGCGCGCGGCAATGCCGCAGACCGATCTCGATACGGACGCGCTTCTTCTGCGCATTGCGACACTTGAAAAGCAGGTCGCTAGCCTTGCCGCGGGAGCTCCTTTGAAGGCGCAAGCGGCAGGAGCGCAAAAGGCGCCCGCGCAGGAAAGATTTGCACAGGAGAGTCCCGTGCAAGCGGCGCCCGTCCGAGAGAATTTCCCGCCGTTGCGCGCGGGAAAGACGCAGGCGGGGATGCAGGCTGACGACTTGCCGCCTCTTCCCGAACCTCCGCCCGAGGACGACGTCCCGCCGTGGGACGAGCCTGCGCCGCAGAGGAGCGCGGTGCCGACAAAAGCGCCTTTTGAGCAAAGACCTGCAAGATCTGTGCCGCAGGCAGAAAGAGCGTACGATGCGGGACGGAACGATCCGTTTTCCGCTGTAGGAGTATCGGCGCCTTCCGCGGGGAGCGGTGCTGTACCTTCGAGAGCGGATGCAGCTGTGCCGTCTTCGGGGGCGGCAATGCCCTCGGCGGCGCCCGACGATTCTCCCGAAGCGGTGTTCGGGCTCTTTTTGCGCCGATTGAGGAAGCTCCCGAAGAGCGGCGTTGCGTACGCACTGTGCCGTGATCTGACGGCGACGCGGGAGGGTGAGACGCTGGTGCTCACGACGGACGTCAAAACGGTGTGCGACACGCTCAACGCGGAGCGCCATCATTCGGTGATGCAGGAAGTCATGTCGGAGATCGGTGTCGGGCAGTTTGAGGTGCGCTATGCGGGCGCGGAGCGCAACGAGCGCAAGGACGGAATTCAGAAATTAAAGGAAGATTTCCCGGAATATCCTGTGGAAGTCAAATAAAGCGGAGGAAATATGGCTGGATTTAACAGAGGCGGCATGGGTGGCGCAGGAATGCAGAACCTCATGAAGCAGGCTCAGAAGATGCAGGAAGAGGTGCAGGCGACGGAAAAACTGCTCGATGAGTGGGAGATCGTCGGCACGGCAGGCGGCGAGGCGGTCGTCGTATATATGAATGCAAAGAAGATCATCGACGGTATCGAGATCGACAAATCGGTCATCGACCCCGACGATGAAGAGATGCTTGAAGATCTCATTATGGCGGCGATTCTGGACGGATACAAGAAGGCGGACGCCGTCTATCAGGAAAAAATGGGCAAATTCGGCGGCATGGGCGGCATGGGAGGTCTGCTGTAAGTGGAGGTCTTCATTGAACCCATCGGACGCCTGATGAACGAGTTTTCCAAGCTCCCCGGCGTCGGGAAAAAGACGGCGCAGCGCTATGCCTACAAGGTCATCTCCATGACTGAGAGCGAAGCGCGTGCCTTTGCAGACGCTATTGTGGATGTCAAACGCCGCGTGCGATTCTGCAAGATCTGCGGAAATTTTACGGAGGACGAGGTCTGTGATATCTGTAAACGGCGGGATAAGTCCACGATCTGCGTCGTCAAGGAACCCAAGGATGTCATTGCACTGGAAAAACTGCATGAATTCAAGGGCGTTTATCACGTCTTGCACGGCGTCATCGATCCGATGAACGGCGTCTCGCCCAATGACATCCGAATCCGCGAACTGCTGGAGCGCGTCAACGAGGGCGGCGTGAAGGAAGTCATCATGGCGACCAATCCCGACGTGGAGGGTGAGGCGACCGCCATGTATATCGCAAAACTGTTAAAGCCGCTCGGCGTTCTCGTCACGCGTATCTCGCGCGGCGTTCCTGTCGGCTCCGAACTTGAATATGCGGACGAAGTGACGCTTTCCCGCGCACTTCTGGAGAGGAAACAGATATGAATATTTCCGTACTCGGCTGCGGGCGCTGGGGATCCTTTATCGCTTGGTATCTTGCACAGCGCGGCAACTGCGTGACAAGCTGGGGTCCCGAAGGGGACGCCTCCTATGAAGTCCTGAAAAATACGGGACGAAACGAATACGTCAGTCTTGACGAGCGTATCACGCTCACCTGCGATCTGGAGCAGGCTGTAACAACGGCTGAGATCATCGTCATTTCGATCAGTTCGCAGGGACTTCGCGGCTTTATGCAGCGCATTGTGAAGTATCCCGTTCAGGATAAGGTGTTTGTCCTTTGCATGAAGGGAATTGAGACGGGAACGGGTAAGCGCCTCTCGGAAATTCTCGTCGAGAGCGGTATCTCGTCGGATAAAATCGCCGTTTGGGTGGGTCCCGGGCACATTCAGAGCTTTGTGCAGGGCGTACCCAACTGCATGGTCATCGATTCGGAGAATGGCGAACTCAAAAAACGGCTCGTCGATCAATTCAAGAGCGATCTCATTCGTTTTTATTATGGCAATGATTTGCTTGGCACAGAGATCGGTGCGGCTGCGAAGAATGTCATGGGAATCGCGGCAGGAATTCTTGATGTTGTCTGTGTTCCGCTCAAGGGGCCGCTCATGTCGCGCGGCGCAAGAGAAGTCGCGCGGCTCATTAAGGCGATGGGGGGCAACGAGCTCTCTGCCTACGGGCTTGCGCATCTCGGTGACTACGAGACGACACTCTTTTCCCGTTATTCGCACAACCGCATGTACGGCGAAATGCTTGCCAAAGGTCAGCGGTTTGAAAAGCTCGCCGAGGGGGTCGCAACCAGCGAAGCGATGAGATACCTCGGGCAAAAATACGGTGTGGAACTGCCCATTACCGAGGCTGTGTACAACGTCTGCTATAAGGAAGGGGACGATGCCGAGCTCTGTAAGCAGGAGATCGCAAAACTCTTTCAACGCAGTACAAGGGCGGAATTGGACGACTAAAAGGCTGTTTTTGCCCTGTTTCATAGTACTATGCCAGACATAATACCGTCAAAAGGGGGATTTTATGAAGGATGATTCGCGTGGCGACGTTCTGAATGGGGTGTCGCAGGAAGAGGAAACGACGCAAGCCGCGACGGAAGAAACTTCAGTACACGGGGACGTGTCGGAGCAGTCCATTGAACGGGAGGAATTTGTTCAGACGGGCGGATCGCAGGAAAAGGACGAAGGAGAGAAAAGTGCGGAGCAGAATGAAGATCGCCCCGCGCCCATAGCTGCTTGTACTGTCCGTATGGATTCTGCTTTTCAGAAGTCTTTCACGAAAAACATTCGTCTTGTTTGCCTTGTTGCAATGATCGTCGGACTTGTGCTTCTTGTCTGTTATATTGTTTTTTCCGTACTTTCATCCTCGGGCCAGATGCAAGTAGATGAGGCGCTGTGTGATCTTCTTTTGTGGTGTGGTGCGATTGCATTCGGATTTGGCCTTGTGCTCTCCATTACAATTGCCTCATCAATCCGCAAGCTTGCATCTTCTCCCGTCCTCACCAATGTATTTAACTTTTATGAAAGTGATTTTGTTCTCTATACCTATCGGCTTGATGAAAAGATCGGAGCCGTAAGATTAAGGTATTGCGAAATGGCAAAGATCACCGAGCGCAAAGAATTCTTTTTGCTTCGCTATAATGCTGCTACGATTTACGCTGTTCCCAAGCAGAGCTTTACGGCTTCAGAGCTCGTACAGCTTCGTGTTGCATTTATGCTCCCGCAGAAATAATTCTGATAAGTTTTTCTGCTTGCGCATGGATTGTATCTGTGAGCCATGAACCCATTTTCTCCAAAAGCTTTTGTCCAAACAAGGATAAGAGCAAGAAGTGAAGGGTACATAATTTTACGGCGATCGGATCGCATGCGCTGAGCGATGCCAAAGAGCGATGTCAAAGAGAAGGCAAAAAAATGGGCGCGCCGTCTGAAAGGACGGCGCGCCCATTTTTTCAAGGATTTGCAAGGGAAAATATGCAAGTCCGAAAAAAATAATGAAACCCCACACATCGGCGCATTCGGACGAAACCTTCGGCACGACATATAGGGTTCGGTGGTGGGGACGACAGAACTCGAATCTGTGACCTCTTGCATGTCAAGCAAGCGCTCTAACCAACTGAGCTACGCCCCCGTGAACAACGGCTATAATACTAAAAATTCACGCGCTTGTCAAGCATTCTGCACCGATTATGAAAGATTTTTTTGCCGAAAAATTGTTTTTTTGCACAAATTTTCAAAATGACGCACTTAAGTCTTTTTTTGAGGGAATAAACGCTATATATTGTGGGACTTGATTTGGTGTGGGTAATTGTGGTATGGCATTGTAGGGCAGAGCTTTTTCTGAAGCGTAGGACAAAAAGGGAAAAAATTACTTGTGAATATAAGAGATGTGTTGGGAGGTGACAGAACGGTGTTTTATTGGTAATGTTTCAAGTTTCCCTCTTGACGAAACAAAAAAAATGGCGTACAATATAAATAATTAAGGTGTTTTGCCTAAAACAAGGAGGAGTCCGATGAAAGTAAAATATGATGCAGTCGTCATCGGCGCAGGGAACGGCGGGCTTGCTGCAGCGGTAAGGCTTTCGCAGGCGGGGATGAAGACCCTGCTTGTGGAGAAGCACAACATTCCCGGCGGCTTTGCGACGAGTTTCCGTCGCGGCAGATTTGAATTTGAGGCATCGTTGCACGAACTCAATGACTTTGGCACGGCGGACAATGCGGGTGATCTGCGTGTTTTGTTTGATGAACTGGGGGTTACAGACAAGATTGAATGGTTGCCGATACCCGATGCCTATCGCGTGATCAGCAGGGCGGAGAAACTGGATGCGACGATGCCTTTTGGGGTGGATGCATTCATCAAAAAGATGGAGAGCTACGCGCCTGGCAGCACGAAGGCGATGAAGAAGTTTTTTGCGCTCGCGGAAGAAGTCCGTCTTGCGCAGGCATACAGTAATTCGGTAAACGGAAAGACGGATCCCAAATATATGGTGGAGCACTACGGAAATTTTGTGCGTTGCGGCTCTTATTCGGTGAACGAGGTATTTAAAGTCATTGGACTTGATAAGAAGGCAAAAGATATTCTGAGCGCATACTGGTGTTATCTTGGGGCAACTCTTGACGACATGAGTTTCGTGCACTATGCTTCGATGGTGAACCGCTACATCCTGCGCGGGGCAACGATGCCCAAGTCGCGTTCGCATGAAATTTCGCTGGCATTTGTGGATCGCATCCTCGAACTTGGGGGAGATGTGCTCATGAATACGGAGGCAGTGAAGATTCTTACAAATGCGGACGGCATCTGCGGAGTTGTTCTGGATGACGGAACGGAAGTGGAGACGCGGCATGTCGTCGCGAACTGTGCGCCGCACGTTGTGTACGGCAAGCTTATGGACAATGCTCCCGAACGCGTTGTCCGCTCGACTAATGCGCGCAAGTTTGCAGGCAGAGGGCTTTGCATGTTCTTAGGGCTTGACGCGTCGCCGGACGAGCTCGGAATTGAAAATCATAACTATTTCCTGTATGATACGATGGATTCGGTTGCGCAGTATGAGAAGATGCGTACGATTGCCGACAACGATGTGCAGGCGACCGTGTGCCTCAACCGTGCCGATCCCGAATGTTCGCCTGCGGGTACGACGATGATGTACTTTACGACGCTTTACATGTCGGATGACTGGGCAAACGTTGCACCGCAGGATTATTTTAAGACCAAGACGCTTGTAGCGAATAAGATGATCGATCGGTTTGAGCAGGATACGGGAGCGAAGCTGCGCGGTCACATCGAGGAGATCAGTGTAGCGGCGCCCATGACATACGCGCGTTATTGCGGACATCCGCAGGGTGTCATTTATGGTTACGAGTCGCAATACTGGGATGGACTCATGCCTCGTCTGCAGATGATGAGCGAGGATTATGAAAAAGGCGTGCGCGGGCTGCGTTTTGCTGGCGGTTATGCGATGCGGCTTTCGGGGTATTCGAGCGCATATCATGCAGGCGATATTGTCGGCAGACAGACGGTCGGCGACATCAAGAGGGAGGGCTGACAATGTATATTTTCCGTAAACAGATTTTCGGATTCATGGATCTTCTTCGTTTTAAGAAGATGGTTCCCAAGCGCCGCGAGCAGCTCGCTGAAGGCTCCTCGGCGCCGCTTCCCAAGACTTATCGTGTCAATGAGACGGCAAAAGTATTGCATCCTGGGTATCAGAAGGCGAAGCTGATTTCCACGGAGGAACGCGCAGGGGATATGCGCACGCTTAACTTTGAGCTGGAAAAGCCGATGTATTTCCGTGCGGGGCAGTATGTGACAGTTGGTTGCAAGATCGGGGAGAGCGATGTTTCCCGTCCCTATGCGATCTCTTCTGCGCCCAAGGCAGCGCTGGAAAAGAAGATCAGCGTTACAGTCAAGAAGTGCGGATTTTTCAGTGAGTATCTGTGCGAGCAGGCAAAAGTCGGGGATGAATTCCTCATCGGCGACCCTTCGGGAGACTTTTGTTACGAAGGCGCGCGCGATGCTTCGCTTGTTGTCGCATGTGCGGGCGGAAGCGGAATTACGCCGTTCTATTCGATGGCGCAGGCGATTGCAAACGGGACGGAGAATTTCTCGCTTGTTATTTTCTGCGGCGATAAAAAGGAGTTTGATATTGCTTTCCGAAAAGAGCTCGACGCACTTGCATGCGACAAAATCAAGGTCGTCTATGTATTGAGCGACGAGAAAAAAGAGGGATTTGAACACGGTTTTATCACGGCGGAACTCATTCAAAAATATGTCCCGCAGGAAGATTTTACGTTAATGATGTGCGGTCCTGGGGCGATGTACAAATTCCTCGAAGGAGAAGTAAAGAAGCTTGGACTTCCGCTTCGCCGCGTGCGGAAAGAGGCAAACTGTGTCGGCACGCGCGATGTGCCCGCAAAGAAATATACTCTCACCGTGCACATCGGTTTTGAACAGTATACTGTTTCGGCAGATGCACGAGAGACAGTGCTCACGGCGTTGGAACGTGCAGGATTGCAGGTTCCCGCCAAGTGCCGTGCGGGCGGGTGCGGGTTCTGCCACAGCAGACTCGTTTC
>ERZ1643246.990-NODE-990-length-33034-cov-26.128233_pt1 | contig 33034 bp, 24 predicted proteins | sample MGYA00579265_ERZ1643246 | MGnify/ENA primary metagenome ERZ1643246 (study PRJEB29033, sample SAMEA4952261) | chicken gut metagenome | biome: Broiler Chicken; feature: Gastrointestinal Tract; material: Caecum | place: Ireland | collected 2018 | study: Broiler...
CCATGATTGCAGACGAAAAGGCTGCAAAATAAAAAAACCATGAAAAACAATGCGTTTTTCATGGTTTTTTGCTGTTTAAGAGGCAAAAATAGGGGATTTTTGGAAGTGGATAAACGATAGAATTTTACGGCTGCAATTTTATGTTTTATAGAAAAAACAGGTTTTGAACTGTCGAATAGGGTTGGGAAACAGATGCTATAAAGGGAGAAGATCGTTAAAAGAAATCGAAAAGCATAGCACCCTGTAAACAGAACGAAAAGGTATGTGCCCGATGCCGCAACAGCAGTGTATATAATTTTGATTTGAAAACTTGCAGAAATAAAAGGAAAAAGAACGTCGTATAGGCGTTCTTTTTCCTTAGTTTTACAATATCCTTACAAAGATTAACGAAATGCTTAAAAAAATCAAATATCGGACTTACAAATGCGGTGTATTCTATGTGCAAGACAGTTCAAAGTGCTGTCAAATCAAAAAAGAGGAGAAAAACAATGATCAAGAACACAATGCAGGCGAACTCGGAACTCGAAAAGGCGATCCGCGACAGGATCGAAACGGGTTTCAAAAATTGGAACGGCGGTTACGACGGCTGGCTCGAGTGATGTAACACGCTCTACGAGCCTGACGCGCACTACAATATCCCGTTCGAGGGTTCGCAGAAACGCTGCACGTTGGAAGAGTATAAAGCCATGATGGGGCAGCTCTTTCAGCATTTCACAATGGAGCTCGGCGAATACGACAATATGATCATCAAGGACAACTGGTGCGCGATCCGCTATACCGTAAAGGTCAAAAACCTGCATACGGGTAAGGAGATTTTGCAGCACACGATGGAGTTTGTCGAATTTAAAGACAACGGCGACGAACGCGGCGTGCGCGTGGTAGAAGGTTGGGCGCTTTCCGATTCCGCCCTCTGCTGAATAAATTCAAAAGGAACGCTTTGCGGGCGTTCCTTTTCCTTATAAAAACTATCGGCGCGGTTTTCGGAGGGTTATTGCGGCAGAAATTCATATTTTATTGTTGTTCTAACCATACTGATACTATGGCATACAGTTATAAAGGCAGTATCAGTTTCGGGCTGGTATATATCCCCGTTACGCTGCACAGCGCGGTAAGGGACAATTCAATCGGGTTCAATATGATAGATAAAAAGACTATGAGCCGGGTGAAGTATAAAAAGACCAGCGCCGATTGCGATGGCGGGGAGGTAAAGCGGGAGGATATCGTCAAGGGCTTTGAATACGAGGACGGTAAGTACGTTATTTTTGAAGATAAAGACTTTGAGAAGTTAAAATCAAAGAAAGACAAGAATATCACGATAGAAAAATTCGTCAAACTCTCCGATGTGGATCCGTTATATTTCGATAAGCCTTACTATGTCATCCCCACAGGCGCGGAAAAGGCGTTTGCCGTGCTGCTTGCCGCTATGGAGCAGGAGGGTAAAGCAGCTGTCGCAAAGACGGTGCTTGGAACAAACGAAACGCTTATACTAATCAGGGCAAGAAACGGACAGATGCTTTTGAACACGCTGTTTTTCGAGGAGGAAATTACTGCCAATCCCGCAAAAGAGGTAAAGGAGCAGGGCAGCGAGGCCGAACTCAAAATGGCAAAGGCATTGATTGAGGGTATGAGCGGTAAGTTTGTTCCCGAAGATTACAAAGACGAATACCGCCAAAGAATACAGGCAGCAATCGAATGCAAGATAGCGGGTAAGGAAATAGTTGCTCCCAAGGACAACGGCAGCGGTAAGATGATAGATTTAATGGAAGCCTTGACAAAGAGCCTCGAACTTACACAAAAGCCAAAGCCTGCTAAACGCGTTGCGTCAAAGAAAGCGGCGGAGCGTAAAAAGGCATGAGCGATTTGTTTGATGAGAAGAATATTTCACCCATGCTGCTCTATGAAACGCAGCCGTTCGACGATAAAGATTACATTTATGAATTAAAGTTGGATGGCATCCGCTGTCTGGCTTATATTGACGCAAAGTCCGTAAACTTGCGCAACAAACGCAATAAGGACGTTACAGCAATTTATCCCGAACTTGCAGAAATGAATAAGTGCGTAAAAAAGCGCGTAATACTTGACGGTGAGCTTGTCGTACTCGATAAAGACGGCAAGCCCGATTTTTATGCCCTGCAAAGGCGCAGTTTAATGGCGGATAGCTTTAAAATAGGTCTCTCCGCAAGGAACGCTCCCGTGCAGTTCGTGGCTTACGACATTATATATTTTGATGGGCAAGATTTAACGGATAAACCGCTTACCGAGCGCAAAGCTATACTTTCCAAAGCGGTAAAAGAAGGATACAATCTTTCCGTATCGAGATATATAGAGGAGATGGGTACAGCTTTCTTTGAGATTGCCAAGGCGCAGGAGTTGGAAGGAATTGTGGCAAAGCGTAAAGGTGGTCTGTACCACATAGGCAAGCGCACGCGCGACTGGCTCAAAATCAAAGTCATGCAGGACGAAGATTTGCTTGTTTTGGGTTACCAACCGGATGAGGACGGCAAGGTGAAAGACCTTATATTGGGCTACTACGACGAAGAAGGCAAACTGCAATGCCGCGGCAAAGTCTACCTCGGCATATCGGAGGAAGAGAGAAGAATAATCGAGAATTTTGCCATGCAAAACCGCATTCAAAAGCCGTGGTTCGGCAAATATAAAAATGCGGTTTGGCTTAAACCGCAGCTTGTTGGCACGGCGCACTTTATGCACGAAACGCAGAGCGGCGGAATGCGCCAGCCCGTCTGGAAAGGACTGCGGACTGATTGAATTTTCTTGACAAATCTAATTTTAAGTATTAGAATACTATAAACAAATGTTTGTTAGGGGGGCGTCCCCGCCGATAAAGACGGCGTCCGCATCGCAGAGCTTGACGAAATGACCTATCGCAGAACATTATGGAGTCACTGCCCGCTTACCGATTTCTGGCGCGTGGGCAGGGGGTATGCAGATAAGCTGCAAAAATACGGGTTATATACAATGGGCGACATCGCCCGCTGTTCGGTGGAGAAGGATAAGCTGTATAACGAAGATTTATTATATCGTATGTTCGGAATAAATGCAGAGTTGCTCATCGACCACGCATGGGGGGCCGACAACTATTGCAGACATAAAGAGCTACAAGCCGCAGTCAAGCAGCATAGGTTCGGGGCAGGTATTGCAGGAGCCGTATCCCTACGAAAAGGCAAAGCTGGTAGTGACGGAAATGGCAGACGCACTCGCGCTCGACCTTGTGGTAAAGGGGCTTGTTACCAATCAGATAGTAATAACAGTAGGCTACGACTGCGACAACGAAAATTATGACGGCGAATATTCCGTTGACCGTTATGGCAGAAAAATACCCAAGCACGCCCACGGCACATATAATCTTGACGGGTATTCATCTTCGGGTAAATATCTGCGCTATGCTACCACCGAATTTTTTGACAGAATAGTCGATAAAAAACTCTTTATTCGCCGTCTGTATATAGCGGCGACAAAGGTGGTGGATAGGGAAAACGCCCCGCAGAGCGGAGCCGAGCAGCTTGATTTCTTTAAGGACTTTGAGGAGTAAACCGCTTATCCCGATGAGGGATAAGCCTTTTTTTTCGTGCCCTAAAACAGCCTAAAAAAGGCTTAAAGAAAGTATTTTTCCATATTAAGTTGAACACTTGATTTATAGTCCAAAATTTGGATGCTATTTTTTTGGTAAGTATTGACAACTATTGATAAAATTGGTATAATAGTACTATCAAAAAAGTAAAGAGAACTACAGGATCGAACATTTTGCTGATAGTGTGCTGCGACAGGTTATTGGGCATGTATTGAGAAGCTGTTTTACGGACTTCAGTTTTAGAAAAAATTTGTGATATAATATACATTTAGAGGTATGGATGTTATATGGATTACCAATTTTTTAGGGAGAAGGGATACTTTAAATTCCCACCAATTTTACAAATTGAAATCACACAGAAGTGTCCATTAAGTTGTCCGCAATGTTATAAAAACTTAGATGAGAAGGAGATGCCGTTTGATTTTTTAAAGGATTCTATAATAAATGCAAGCAGGAATGGAACTAAACACATTGTATTAAATGGAGGAGAGCCGTTTGTATATAGTAAAATTTTTGATGTTTTAGAAATTGTAGACAGGCTTGATGTGCAAGTGACACTATTTACAAGCGGCTATGGAATTCATCTTGAAGAAGTACAAGCGTTGAAAGTGTATCAGAACTTGCATATAGGTGTTTCCTTTAATGGATCATGTGAGGCGATTCATAGCTTATCAAGAGATGGATTTGACATATCTTATAGTGCAGCAAAATTATTTGCAGAGCAAAATTTACATTATTTCATAAATTGGGTGGCTAGACACGATAATGTCATGGATTTTGAAGATCTAATACTATTCGCTCAAAAAAACAAAGCGGATTTTATTAATATCGTAGGCAATAAATTGGATGGAACAGGAAAAATATTCCAATCCCTGACACGTGCTGACTATGAGTACCTTAAAAAGGTAATTATAAACAATAGAAGTATATGTAGTATCCAAAACTGCTACAATACTCTACAGGTATTTTGTTATGGAGCAAATAAAAGCCATATTATCGGATGCGCAGCTGGGATAACATTCTGCTGTATAAATGTTGATGGTTCATTTATGCCTTGTACGCATTTATACTATCCGGAAAAATATAGTGATTTAAATCAATATTGGGAAAAATCTAAAGTTCTATATATGTTGCGCCATAGAAAAACAACGGGTCGTTGCTCAACATGTATAAATTCGCCATATTGCAATTTTTGCAAAGCTATGTCGGAACAATCTTATAGAAATTTTGACATAGGACTTCCCAATTGTGTAAATTACCAAAAGGAAATAATATGAATTATCTATGGACAAAATATTTATTTTATAAATTTATTGACGACGAAAAGATTTATTTATACAATTTTAGGAATGGTAAAGATTTTTTTCTATCAAAAGAAGAATTTGAAACGAAAAAATTTAAAGACGATAATGAATTTCACTTTTTAGTTTCAAATGAGTTTTTGGTAGATTCTAATGTTGATGAGCTTTCTGAATACATTGCGAATGCGGAAAATGAAGTTTTAACAAAGCATAAGTTAGAGCTAACGATTATTCCGACAGATGCATGTAATTTTAGATGTGTTTATTGTTATGAAACAAAAGAATCGCATCGTATGAGTGAAGAAAGTTGGGATATCTTGTTTCAATATGTTTATAAACAACTTCCTAAACTAAGTATGCTAATTATTAATTGGTTTGGGGGAGAGCCATTATTATGTTCAAATGAAGTAATTAAATTCATGAATTCTTGCAAAGCGGCTTGTAAAGAGTTTCGAGTATTATTATTTTCTACAATGACAACAAATGCATATCTTTTATCTACAGATGTGTTTAACGGGTTAGTTAGAAGTGGAGTTTATTTTTTTCAAATTACAGTTGATGGGTTGGAGCACACGCATAATAGGCAAAGACCATTAAAATCAGGCGCAGGAAGTTTTGAAAAGATTATTTCAAACTTAAGGAATATAAAGAAAAGTTGTAAATTTCCATTTATTCAAATTGTTATACGAGTGAATATAAGTAAAAACATAATAAGAGATTTTGAATCTTTTCTGAATTTTTTCGAAAAAAATTTTGGGGAAGATAAGCGATTTATTCTCTATATTGAAAAAGTACAAGATTGGGGCGGGGAGGACATAAAATCATTTAAATGCAATATGCCGACTGATAAAAACTATATTATGGCTTGGGAAATGGCTGCTGAAAAAGAGATTAATGTTCCAGAATTTTTTAAATATAGTCATGAAATTAATGTATGTGCGGCGAGTCGAGAAAATGGTTTTATAGTCAATTGGGATTTGACATTGCATAAATGCACCTTAGCCATGTATGATTTAGACACGGATATACGCTTGTTAAATTGTATAGGGAAAATTAAATCGGACGGAGTAGCTTTTATTGATAGGGGAAAACAAAAAACTTGGGTTGGGATAAAAAAAGACTTATCAAAATGTCAATCATGTAAGTTTTTACCGCAATGTTATGCAGTGGGCTGTTCTTACAGAAGAGTTAAAGGTATTGCAGAGGATTGCAGAAAAGAAGATCTTAATAGTATTTGTATGATACAATTTAGTCGTATAGGAGAAATATAATGTACGAAAAGATAAAAGCAATTCTTGAGAGTGTCGGGATTTACGATTTTGAATCTGAAAATTTGGAAATAGATTCACTGCAGCTAATTTCGATTTTAGTGTCCTTAGAGGAAGAATTTAATGTCAGCATTGACGAAATGGTTATCTTAGACACGAAATTACAATCAATTAATGATTTTGTTTCTTTATTGAAGAGCGTAGGAGTGGAAAATTTAGATTAAGAACGCTATGTAGCGTTTTTAAAATACATATGGGGAGGTAATTAGTCATGAAAAAGCTTCAAAAGCCGCGCTCGAAGAAGACAATGGTTTGTCTTTTCATTGAGAACGGCTGGCTTGGTTGCAGCTGCTAAAAACTAAGTGGAACCACTACGGCATTTTGTGCCGTAGTGCGTTTCCGCGCCTGGGGAGAAAAAATGAGCAAAATAGTTATAATTGATAGTGGTGTTGCAAAAGATGTTATAGGCAATTGCAGTGGATATAATTTAATAGATTATTCTTTGAATATTGAAGATGATCTTGGACATGGAACCGCTGTTGCGTATCAAATTTCAAAACAACATCCATATTTATCTATTTTTATTATAAAACTGTTTGATAAAGAGCATCGAGAAATTAGTGAAGAGAAATTAATTGAGGCGTTAGATTGGATTTATAATCAATTAGATGATTACATCTTAATTCATATAAGTGCTGGAATTAAGACTTGTGATAATTATTATCAATTAGAAAAGATTTGTAAAAAGTTTTTTAAGAAGAATATATTTATTGTAAGTGCTTTCGATAATGCGGGGTGCATGTCTTTCCCGGCTGCATTTGAAAATGTTATAGGGGTGGATTATGATGTAACCTGTGTTGATGCAAGCACTTATATTCATATAAAAAATTCACCTGTTAATTTTAAAGCCAAAGGTATTGATTGGCGTCTCCCAAATGAAAAAGGGCATTTCTGCACTGTATCAGGATCAAGCTTTGCAGCTCCAGTGATATCTAATAAGATAATCGATTTGTATTATAGATACAGAGATTATAACGTAATATTAAAAAAATTGATAGAGGGAGCAAATCGTATTGAAGAAAATCCAAAGTTATATGTAAATAACGGACCAGATTTTCATATTAATGAGGCGATTGTATTGCCCTATAATAAAGAAATTCAAACTTTAGTTTTAAATCAAAATAAATTAAAATTTGAAATTAAAGAAATTGTCGAGATAGGAATATCGCAAAAGCAAGATAAGTATACTTCCATTGCATATAAGAATATTAATTGGGCAGATAAACATTTTGATACAGTCATCTTGGGGCATCTTGAAGTTCTAGAGAAAGCGACTAATTTGAAAATAACTGAAAATGTTATTAAAAATTGCTTGATGTATCGTAAAAATTTATATGCATTCGACGATATATCCTCGTATAAGGATATATTAAATGAGTTTAAGAAAAACGGGATATCATATTATTATTATCCGGTAAAGCAAAAGATTAATAAAACTTCTACAGTTAGACGGTTATATAACTTTAGTACTCCAGTACTGGGTGTCGTTGGTACTAGTCCTCGGCAAGGTAAATTAACATTACAGGTTAATTTAAAATCATCATTAGAAAACGTAGGATATAAATGTGGTTTTTTTAGTACGGAGCAATCAGGGTTTTTATACGGTGCAGACTGTATTTTCCCGAATGGTTATGGATCTGGAAATTCCAATGAAAGTATTAATACAATCATATTAATAAATAAAATGATGCATAGCATAGATATAAAAGGTTATGATATTATCTTAGTGGGATTTCAATCTCAAATAATCCCCTATAGCTTAGGGAACATAGGATTTTATCCTTTGGCGCAACATGATCAAATACTAGCTACTTGTCCTGATGGTTTTATTTTAACAGTAAATTATGACGATGCGGAAGATTATATCGAAAGGGCAATTAATTATTTAAATTCAATAGTCTATGGAGAAGTAATAGCAATATACCTGTTTGGATACAAAATAGATCGACTATCTTTTATTCAGCATAAGGAACCTGTCAATATTGAAAAGGATTTGTTATCAGCGAAAGCAAGAAGCCTCGCGGAAAAATTTGGCATTCCCGTATTTTTCGATAACCAATATTCTGAATTGATTGAGACAATCGAAAATTTTTTTCAGGAATAATCAATCATGCAAATTATATGTTTAAATTGTAGAGGTCCTTTAAAGAAAACTGGACAAGATTATACTTGTTCATGTTGCGGGAAAGTCTATTCGACTTATGGTAATGCTATAAACTTTGTGGACGAATATATAGATAACGGTATTATCGATGTATATGAGAATATAAATGATAAATATAATGAAACATCGATTGGAAAATATGTTAATTTCATGAATCTTGGGTATTGTGAGAATTCAAATGAAAATTTGATAGGAAAATCAGCTTTTCAAAATAGTATTATAAATAGAAATTCGATATCATTAATCTTAAAGATTTTCTATCAGATGAATTTGGAAAATCTGGATGTATTAGATTTAGGATGTGGAAGATGTGGCGCGATATATACTATACAAAGAATGTATAAAAGCTGTAGATTGTATGGAATAGATATTTGTAAAAATGGACTGCTTGGCAAAATCACAAATAATGAATTAATTATTTGTGATTTTCAAAATGATATACCATTCGAGTCGGATAGTTTTAATTTAGTCTATTCTATTGAGGTTTTCCATGTAATAACTTATATGGATAAAGCGCTTCAAAATATTTATCGTGTTCTTAAACGTGGAGGGGAATTTATTATTGCGGATGCTTTTACATCGAATAAATGCCAAAGTATACTTGAATATGCGAAAAAAGTTGGATTCACTCTTTTGCGTATATGTGATATCACAAAAAATGTTTTACAATCTTGTAAAGCGATTAGTAAAAATAGGATAGAGGTTCTAGGAAAAAGTTATCGTGAAATGATTGGTGCTCCAGGATCTTCATTTTTTACACAGATGGAAAATGGAATTTTACGATATAAAGTTTTTTATTTTACTAAGAAAAACGAATAGAAGGACATAAGAGGTCGAGTGAAGATATATTAATACTTTTTTTTGAGATATAATTCACCTAATAGTTGTAAAAAATCGACGTTTAGTTGCTTGAAATACGCTCATAGATAGTGTATAAAGAGATAAAAAGATAAGGAGATAAGGAAATGCGAACCATAGAGGGGAATAGAATAAGCGAATATTTATTCTTTAATAAATTTTATTTTATTGCTCTAATGCTGTTGAAGGCAGTTATTGCTATTATGTTTGTCGGGTTGGCCATTATCGGACAAATCGTCATTGATATGGTTAATATACAGAGTACGACGCACGATTTTATTATTTTTATTATAATCGCGGTAGTATATGTAATTGTGCTAGCTGTTGGAATGCTGTTAAAAGAGTATCTGACAACAAAGTTCTGTAATCATTGTTCGTTGCTTCTAAAAAATGATTACATGAAGGGTATTTTTTCAATGAATGTGTGCATTTATGGGCAGAAAGAAACGGGAACATATCTTTCAGAATTGACGAATGATGTACAGCTTATAACAGATAATTATTTTAGAAATAGTTTGGATATCATCGATAATGTCGTAACATTTGTCTGTGCTGCAGTTTATTTAAGTGTACTCCACTATTTAATGATTATAGTTATGGGCGTCTTACTCATTATTGTTTTGTTGCTGCCATTATTCTTACATAAGCCGCTTTCAAAGGCAACAAAAGAATATACCGATTATTTAAAGGATTATACAGCCAGAATAAAAGAAATTTTTTCGGGTTTATACAGCGTTAAAATTGGTGGGGCAGAGACTGTTTATTATTCTAAAATAGATGATTATCATAAGAAGCTGATAAAACGTCAAAATAAACTTGGATTTGCTTATGTCCTTTCGGGAACTCTGCCAATGGCGGTGGTTGTCGTTCTGCAATTAGTCAGCGTTCTTTTTGCAGGTTTTTTGGCGTTGAACAATTTGCTCACGGTAGGAATGGTGATGGCGGTTCTGCAATTGGGCAACAGCTTTTTTACACCTTTGTCGAACATTTCAGGGCAGGTGTCCGCGATTAAAGGGTCAAAGCCGTTGCGTGAGCAATTGCTGTTGATGGTGAAAAAAAGTACCGAGGATGATCAATCCGTAAAGTTAAAATTAGAGGATGCTATTCGGTTGAACAAAGTTTCTTTCGGATATAACGGTCATAAATTTATTCTGAAAGATTTTTCTTACTCGTTTAAGTGTAATGAAAAATATTTGATCATCGGGGAAAGCGGGAGCGGGAAAAGTACATTACTTAAACTTTTAGCTAAATTTATTATCCCGCAAGAAGGCAACATTAATTTTGATTCAATGTCATATCAGGATATTCAAGAAAAGGTTTTATACGGCGGTGCGCTGCAGTACGTGGAGCAAGATCCGTTTATTTTTCATGACTCCATTCGTAATAATATCGATTTGTGTCAAAAAGGAGACGAAGAGCAGTTTAAAAAGGTAATAGAATTTTGCGGATTGGAGGATTGGATCGATTCTTTGCCGGAAGGAATCGATACTGTTATTGACGAAGAGGTGAACAAAATTTCCGGCGGGCAGAAAATGCGTTTGGCTCTTGCGCGTGCATTGTATTACAATCCAAGCGTTCTTTTGTTGGATGAAGTAACTTCTTCGTTGGATAAAAAGAATGCAGAAAAAATAGAGGAAATGATTCTTGGTTTAAATATCCTTGTGATACATGTGGCGCATAAGTCTTCGGAAAGATTCAAATCAAGTTATTCGCATATATTAGATTTTAATAATGGTACCGAACAGACTTGTAAATAGTAGTCAAGAGAATAAAAGCTAATTTAATCTATTACTTGTGACCATTAGTGCTTGGAAAAATTTGATCCAAGAGGGGAAGATAAATATCTTTATGGGACTTTGAAATTTTTGGATTGCTTCTATTTAAATACCGCACTTTTTAATCAAATACATTGTATTAGGTGAATAATGCTAGAATATAAATTAATTAAGGCTACCCCAACTTTAATAAAGACTCCGAATTGTTTGGATGATATTATGGCTACGCTTTTTGAAAAATATCATATCGATTATATCAAGTTCTATAGAAATTGTTTAGAATTTGAGTTCAAGAATCTAGGCAGCGAAGATGTGTGTGATAACATTAAATATTATATGTTTGAAGAAGGGAAGTATGTAAAGCAAGGGTTGGACTTTAAAGTAATAGATATAAAAGATATTGGGGAAAGACATTTTATAAGCTATGCTCAAAATATGCTTAAAAATGGACAAGATTTAATTGTAAATTGCGATGCTCATTATGAAATGTGGGATAGTAATTTTGATAAAAAACAATCAGGTCATATTGTTCTATTAAACGATATTGACGATCATATTGCTACAATTACAGATCCATACAATGAAATACAAAAATGCCAACTCACTATTGAAAAATTTTTCGCGAGGTGCAATTTCTTTATTTTAATAGATAATATCAAGGAGTGCAAAGATAATTTTAATTATGCTGATTTGGAGTTTAGTCAAGAAGGGATTAAAAATGTTGTAAATAATCTTAGCTTGTTTTTTGAAAAGTGTAAATCAAATCCAAATTTAATTCATATAGAGGAATTTAACGATTTTATTGATGTTCCGCTGTATGATAAGCTTATGCAAGGAATGGTTTTGCATAATCAATACATACAATTTCTTTCTAATTTGATTAAATATAATAAAGATCGAAGGTGGGAAATATTACGTTACAAATTAAATAATTTACAAGCAATTTGGGTATCTTTGTTGATGCTAATTGTTAAGGGAACCTTAAAAAAAGGGCACTCCTATACAAAAGAGAAGTTTATATTACGAATAGGAGATTTATATGAGGGATATAAAAAGCTCTTGGTCAATATAGAGGAATATAGAATAGAAAGTAATTCGCGTAAATTATTTGAGGGAAGATTATTGGATGTAAGAAAATATAATAATAACAAGGGATTCTCGGCTACTTGTGTAAATTCTATTGCAGATATAACTTCTGGATGCGATGAATTCATAGTGTTAAAGGACGATGGCAAATATTATATTAATGGTATTTCTTTCAGTATTGACGCGAATGAAAAATATGACAATATTAAGTGTAAAGAACAAATTGTTGATTTAGACGTGTATTGTTCTTCTATTGCGTTTGTTTTTTTAGCAGAATGGGGAAGTTTTCAAGAATGCATTCGGTTTAATTGTTATGAATATACTTATATTGGGGACTTTTTTGTAGAAGATATGGCGAATGCGGATCGCTATAATTCTGCAAATAATTTTGATTTGGGAAAGTCGTATAAATTTGGAAAATGTGAGCGAGACAAAAATTTTGCACGTTATATTCGATTTGATTTTCCAACCGAGGTGAAAATACGGTATATTATTCTTCCAAACTGCGAAAATATACATTTATTGGCGATTAAAATTCTATAATTATATTTAAATATTCTTTTTAGTAAAAAGCACTGCAGTATTTATATTGTTAATTTTTCGCACATTTAGACTTCAATATAGTTACGCTTTAAGGGTGAACAACGGCCACAGTCTCAAACTTAATTTGAGACTGTGGTTCAATCATATAAGGAGAGTTCTTTTTTGGATTTTCGAGTTCAGTACAATCTTAAAATATTATTCAGGCTATTACTTATTAACATCAAGAATTTTGTTGTTGATAAGGACTTTGGGAGGACCAAGATGCAGACATTTTAAGTGTCCCTTGATTAGTATTTTAGATATGAGATTGTTAAATTTCGTACGTTTTCTTTTTTCTGAAATTGATATAAAAATTAAATAAGGTATAGCTATGGAAAAGAGATATGATAATATTTCAAAAATTAGATTGTTAAAGGTATGGGAAATTCTCCGCACAGAAACAGATGAAGATAACCCCATGGGGACACCAATTTTATTGCAAAAATTAGCAAATCAAGGAATAAAGTGTGATCGAAGAACTGTCTATAGGGATATTCAACTCTTAAATGATTTTGGGTATGAGATCCTGCACAACAGGGGAATTAGTAATCAATATTTTGTCGTTGACCGTAGTTTTGATGTTCCAGAGTTGCGCATTTTGTTGGATGCTGTGCAAGCGGCGTCTTTCATAACTCCGAAAAAGACGGAGGTCTTGGTAGACAAGATTGCAGATCTTGCAGGTAGCCATAGAGCAGAACTCTTAAAGAATAACATAGTGCGTTTCAATATTACAAAGCACACAAATGAAGCAATCTATTATAGTGTTAATGAGATCGAACGCGCTATAATAGAACAGAAGAAGGTATCGTTTTTTTATTTCGATTATAATGCCAATGGAGAGCGCGTTTATCGCAAAGCAAAGAAACGATATATTGTCAATCCTTATGCGACAATCTTTTCAAACGATAATTATTATCTTGTATGTTATAGCGATAAATATAAAAATGTAACTCATTACCGTATTGACCGTATGGAATCTGTTGAGGTTGAGAGTGATAATATTACTCCGACGAGCTGTATCAGTAGTTTTAATATTTCCGAGCACAGAAAACAGGTGTTTGGAATGTTCGTAGGAAAAGAGGAGCGAGTAAGTATAGTAATAGAGAACTCTCTTATCGATGCGGTTATGGACAAATTCGGCGAGGATGTTCAGCTTGAAGATAGAGGGAATGGAACGGCTGTCTTAAATATATCGGTTCAGATTAGCCCTATGTTTATTGCTTGGTGCTGTTCTTTTGGCGATAAACTTAATGTTATTTCTCCGCAAAAAGTTATAACCGAAATTAAAAATTATATTACGCAATTAAAGGACATCTACGGAATCAATTAGGTATCAGTGTAATTTAGAGGATTACATAACAGATTAAAGTATTATCTCGAATAAAGGCACACCTTCATCAATGGTGTGCTTTTCTATATAATTGAAATGTTTACAATTTACTTTTTCCTTAATGAACGATAGAATAGGTTTGGTTTTGAAATAGAGCTAATATGCAAGCAGTTGGAGGATGTCGCTATATGGCGACACCTTAAATTTTAACGGCACGGAACTCTTGACTTAGGGAGTTCTGTATGTTAATATTTATAACGCAACAGGTTGTTGCGCTAAAAGAAAAAGGAGATATGTCAATGCAACTGTATAATGAACAGATATTGAATAGAATGTTAGATTATATTAAACAGTATCAAACGGAAAACGGCAAATCTCCGACATACAGATTGATAGGGAAAAGTGTAGGAATCGAAAATCCGGGTACTGTTGCAAGATATATCAATCAGCTGAAAATCAGAGGTCTTATAGACAAAGATAACGGTGGTGCGGTTGCGATTGATCCTCGTCTGTTTTCAGGCAGAACAAAAACAGTATCTCTTGTAGGTACGGTTGCTTGCGGTATGCCGATATTAGCGGAAGAAAATATCGAGGGGAATTTTCAATTACCCGTAGAGCTGTTTGGGAATGATGAGCATTTTATGCTTTATGCCAAAGGATACAGCATGATAGACAAAGGTATCTATAATGGGGATATTATCGTAGCTAAAAAACAGGCTGTTGCAGAAGACGGACAAGTTGTTGTCGCTTTAATCGATAACGAAGCTACGGCAAAAATATTTTATCGCAAGAGAGGAAAGGTCGTATTACGAGCCGCAAATGATAGTGTGGACGAATACGGGAACAGAAACTATCCGGATATTGTGACGGAGAATTGTTCGATACTCGGTATTGTCGATAATGTAATTCACAGGGTCAAGTAATGACAGGTATGTAAAATCTCTTTTGTCGATTAAAGACAGCGGCAATTCTTACCAAGCCCCGATAAGTTTTGTAGCTGTCGGTCGAAATATGTCGGGTATTCCTGCGAAATAAATCAGGAAATGCCAAATGCGGGGATTACCTGGTGAGGGAAAATCCCAACCCGAACAACGGGTATTCCAAATAAAAACGTATTTGAGTAAGGGTAAAGGAGGATTGAGCATAATGGTAAAAAGAACAGAACTCAAATGCCCGTTTTGCGACACAGTCCAAATGCGGGTAAAGAACTGTAAAGACGCGGAATTGATTTGCCATAACTGCGGGGCATCGTTGCTTATGAGCAAAGATGAAAACGGCGCGCTGTACATCAGTGCGCGGCCGCAGGATTATGAGCCGCCGAAAGCAGCTTTGGGTCAGTAAGAATAAATTTTAATAGTATGGTCTGTCGGCAGTTGACAGACAGTTGAATACAACTGAATAAAACAAAAAACGTATCACGTTTGTGGACAGAGGCAGTATAGAACCATAAGACCGAACTGCACGGTGTGATATAAGTTGTGCAGAAACAGAAGCTATCTGTAAAAAGAAGTTATCCACGCCTCACAAGGATTGAACCCATTAGGGCTTTATTCTTGTGGGGCGTATTTTTTGCGCCTTTTTATGCCTGATTGCGGTTTGATCCGACCGCGGTCGGGCTTTTTTCATTTACGGCGAAATCGTCCGATTGCGATTTTCAAAGCAAAATCAAAAAATCGGAGGATTTCAAAATGAAAAAATTATCGACTACAATATTGCACAAAGGCAAGGAAAAGGCGATCTCGGTCTGGCTGGATGACGAAACCGCGCGGCTTTTAGAGGAATGCGGAGACGAACGGCTGAAACATGAGTACATAGTAGAAGAATACAAAGCGCGGCTCATAGAACGGCGTGAAACCAGACGGCACCAATCGTTGGAAAAGTCTATGGATAGCGGCTTTGATATGGCAGATGAGAATGCAGACATAGAGACAGAAGTGTTCCGCACTATGGACTTGGATAAGCTATATCAGGCTGTGCAGCAGTTAGAGCCGCAGCAAAAATGGCTTGTCGTCCAAATCTTTTATAAAGGAAGGACAAGAGTCGATGTCGCAAAGGAATTGAGGATCAACGAGTCGAAAGTGCGTTCGAGATTGGAGCGAATCTACAAAAAAATAAAAAAATTTTTGATTTAGAGGGGGCGATTTTCTGATTCTCGTGGCTACTAAGTGAGAGGGCGAGCGAACAGCCCGAAAAAGCAAGAGGAAAGTGAAAGTATGCCGACAGATAAAGTCAAAGAATTTATAAAGAAATTGGGTGCGCCGAAGCTGACAAAATCGGAGATCGCCATTGTAAAGAGCCATCACGAATTTCACGGAGATAAAAAGATCAAGATCATAGGCGCTCTGCCGCATAAGCGTGCTTTTATCAGAGTCATTAACCATACAGGTCATGAAGATTCCGTGATCGATGATTTATGCTACGAGGACGATTGCTCGGAGGATGATTTTATCCGAAACGCAAGCGAGAACGAGGAGATACGCTTTCTCAAAAAATGGCTGTTAAGAAATCTGGACGAAGAAGAGCGCCGAACCCTTATAAAAAGGGGTTGCTTATGACATATTCGGAAAACAACGGATATTCCCTGAAAAAGCGCAGTCTGCTGAAATGGATCTATCGGCGCGGCTATACGCAGCCGTATGTGGCGCGCAGGCTCGGCATGACGACAAAAGCGTTCAAACGGAAGCTGCGCGAACGGGAAAAGTTCAACGAACATCAGATCGGCTGTCTTGTGCGGTTTATGAAAGCGCGTGCGGCGTTCCGTGTTCTGTATTTTCCTACGATCGGGCAGCGTCGTAGCGTTTACAGGGAGGTGTTCGGTCGGCAAGGGAGGAAAATGAATGAGCGGAAATAACCGTCTGTCCGCGCGCAACGGGCGCATAGCGGCGATGTTGGAAAATGGCGAGAGCCTGAAAAACTTTTACCGTTTCATCGCGCAGAATGAATACATCAATTTGCACGACGCCTGTCAGATCGTCATAGAACGCCCGGACGCTTCCGTCTGCTATACGATGGACGAATGGAACGCCATGGGCAGGCGCGTGTCGAAAGGAAAGAGAGGTATTCCTTACTACGACAGCGACGGGTACAAGCAATTCGTATTCGACGCGAACGACACCTACGGCGACGAGCGGTACCAACGCCCCATATTCCCGCTAAAGCATTTGCTTATCGGCTTGGACGAGCTGAACGGTACGTCGCTCTATGAGAACGGGCGCAGTGATTACCGCAAGATACACAACGGCGTGTACAGCTATCTGGAAAGAAGCGGCGAACTTACGGGCGACGAACAGCACGACAGCTTGTTTGCCGAGGGTATCGCATATTGCCTGTACTCTAAAACGGGCTTTCCGAAAACAGGGAATATCCGTCTGCACGGCTTGCCGTATTCGTATAGGGACAACGCGGATTTCGTCAAAGAGCTGTATATACGGGCAGAACTTCTTTCAGAGGAAATAGAGGAAGCCTATCGGGGGAAACTGTCTGAAATACCTGTCATAGACGATACGGAAGAAGAAACGGTATCGGACGAGCCACTTATTCAAAGCGAAACTGTCGAACAGACAAACGAGCCGCCTGCCGAACAAGCAGAGGAATTGCCCGAACAGGGTAACGAGGAATTTGTCAGTCCCTTATATCGTCAATATCTGGAAGCGCAAAAGGTCAACCCGCAAGCCGTGGTGTTTCTCCGCGTGGGAGATTTTTATGAGGTCATGGGCGAGAACGCGCGGATAGTTGCGGAAGAACTCGACCTCACTCTCACAAGCCGCAACATCGGTCTGCCCGAACGCATCCCTATGTGCGGCATTCCGCAGTTTGCGGCGGACAGATATATCGAAAAAATCCTCGAAAAGCACGGCGTTATTCTTGCCGAGGACGGGCAGGAGCCGAAATACATTCTTTCCCACGTAGAAGCGTTCGGACAGAGCGGAACGGCAGAGGAAAAACCCGTGTCGGAGGTCGGACAGACAGAAGATACGCACGATGCGGACGAGCTTGCAGAGCTTGCGGAACTTTTCGACGCCGAACAATCGGAAGAGCAAATCGCGCCTGTAAAAACGCCCGCGCTTGTGGAGATAGACGACGAGCCGACTCCTTTTGATGAAGAAGAGGAAGAGCAATCCGAACAGAACGAAGGAGACGTCTTCGAGGACGAGGAGGATTTCAAGGAAGAATCCGAACAGGAAGAAACCGAGAATAAGCTGAAACCCACACCCAAGAAGGACGAGAAGGGCATAAAGGACAGAAAGCGCAAGCAAAAGCCGCAGATGACGCTGTTCGACCTTATGGAGCCGCAGGAAAAATCCGAACACGAGCAGTTCATCGAACGCAATCTCAAATACGGCAGCGGTGTAGAAAACGGGAAATACCGTATCTTTGACAAATACCAAGAAAACCCTACGGTAAAAGCATTTGCGGACTTTCTCAAACGCGAATACGGTATCGGCGGCCACGGCAGTATGAGCGGAGACAACGAAGATCACGATGCGAAAGGGATACGTATCCGATATTGCGGCGAACACGGCGAGACATTGGACGAAGCGTTCTTAAAATGGAACGAGGTTGCTGTCCGCATAGCCGACCTGATCGACGACGACAATTACTTCATCGAGCGAGAATGGGAGGGGTACCCCGCCTATCGCAGGGAACAAAACAGGCTGAAAGAACTGCGTGCAGAGGAGGAGCGGCAGAAGAAGGAACTTGCGTATGCGGTTATCATCAACGAGCCACCCGATCGCAAACAGCGTATCTTAAACGAATATTCCGAAACGACAAAAATCGCGGAGTTTGCGGAGTTTCTGAAAAACGAATACGGCTATGCCGTGGAAGCTACGAGCGGGTATCACGCCAGATACGACGCGAACGGCGTATGGCTGAAAAAGTACAACGCGATCGGGAACACGGCACTCACATATAACCTTTCGTGGAGCGACTTTGCGGAGAAAGTCTGCGACGTGATCGAAGCGGAGCGGCTGTTTGCGAAGGAAGACGCAGAATACAACGCCGCGTTTGCGCGTCGCATGGCAGAGCTTGGTTTGCAGAATACGGACGACGGCAAATATTCATACTTTTTCAATGCTTTTGAAAAGGACGAGGAATATGTCCGTGCGCATTGCGAGGAGATCAAAGACGCGCTGCGCGGGCGCATAGAGGTCAAAGACGTTCAGAGCGACGAATGGTATATCCATGCAACATTCTATAAAGAATACTGCGCAAAGCTCAAAGACACGGAGGAAGCGAAACAAGAACATCAAGAACGCGTCGGCGGGATCGCCGACAAAATCGTTGCAGACGGCACGCAAAACACGACCGAGGGGAATTGGGTAAACTACTTCGACGAGTTCGGCGAGGACGAAGAATTTGCGAGAGAGAACGCGGAAGATATCGCCGCGGAGTTGGAGCGCCGTCAGGAAGTTTCGGACGTAGAACTTACACCCGATGCGTTCGATACAAACTTTTACCTCGATTATTGCCCGAACTACATCCCGAACGAGGAAGAGGACGGGGAAGAAGATAACTCCACAGGTAAAATCGAAAATACAGATTTAACCGATGTACTTGATCAGACCGACCTCGGCGGGGCAAAGACGCGGTTCAAAAACAACGTCGCGGCAATACGGCTTGTCAATTTTCTGTACGCGCGAAACGCCAATCCCACAGCGGAAGAGAAGAAAACTTTATCGCAATTCGTCGGTTGGGGCGGCTTATCGCAGGCCTTTGACGAAAAGAACGAGAGTTGGAAAAAGGAATACGCGGAGCTGAAAAACCTGCTCTCCGCCGAGGACTACGAACAGGCACGTTCAAGTACGCTCAATGCCTACTACACGGCGAAGGACGTCATCGGCGGCATCTACGCCGCGCTCCAAAGGTTCGGGGTAAAGGGCAACAACCGTATCTTGGAGCCTGCCATGGGTACGGGCAATTTCTTCGGATATATGCCCAAAGAGATCGCGGAGGGCGCGCGGCTGTACGGCGTGGAGCTGGACAACCTCACGGGCAGGATCGCGGCGAAGCTGTATCCGCAGGCGAACGTGCAGATCAAGGGCTTCGAGGATACGACATTCCCGAACGATAAGTTCGACATCGTTGTAGGGAATGTTCCTTTCGGCGGCTACGGCGTGGCGGACAGCGATTACAACCGCTACAACTTTAAGGTACACGACTTTTTTCTAGCCAAGAGCGTGGATAAAGTCAGACCGGGCGGGATCGTTGCAGTTATCACGAGCAAAGGCACGCTGGACAAGCTCAACCCGTCTGCGAGAAAGTATGTGGCGGAGCGCGCGGAGCTTTTGGGCGCGATACGCCTGCCGAACAACGCTTTCAAACAGACGGCGGGAACGGAGGCGGTGGCGGACATTCTGTTTTTTCGCAAGCGCGAGGAGAAGATAACCGACCTGTCAGCCGAAACGTGGCTTGCTACGGGCAAGACGGCAGAGGGGTACGAGATAAACCGATACTTTCTCTCTCATCCCGAAATGATCCTCGGAACATTGGCGGAGGAACACGGTTTATACGGCGGCATAGACACGACGGTCAAGCCGGACGGCAGGGACTTAAAAGAAGCGCTCGCCGAAGCTATTCAAAACTTGCCACAGAGCTTCTATCAAAATCCCGAAACATCTCCGACGGAAGAGCAGACGACGGAGGTAGATTACAGCGTAAAGCCGCTCTGCTACAAAGCCGAAAACGGCAGGCTGTATATGCGCGTCGGGGACGAGATGGTCGAACAGGCTATCCCGAAAAGCCCGAAGGACGCTTATCAGCGGATACAGGGCATGATCGCGCTCCGCGAGGAGCTGCACCATATCCTCGATATTCAGATCGCGGGCTGTTCGGACGAAGTTTTAGAGAACGAACAGAAAAAGCTCAACGCGCAATACGATCTGTTCGTAAAGAGATACGGCAACCTGAACAGCCAGACGAACAGCAAGCTGTTCAAAGAGGACGGCGACAGCGCGCTGCTGTTGGCGGCGGAAAACATCAATGAAGAGACGAAAACGATCTCTAAGGCAGATATTTTCTTCTGCCGAACCATCCGCCCGTATGTCGTGCCGACAAGCACGGACGACCCGTTCGAAGCGTTGCAGATTTCCAAGAACGAGCGCGGCAGGGTGGATATAGCGTATATCGAGGAACTGACGGGCAAGGACTACGACGGCGTTCTTTTTGAACTCGGCGACGCGGTGTTCCGCGACCCCGAACAGGTCAATGCGGAGGATAAATATTCGGGCTTTGTAACGGCGGAGGAATACCTTTCGGGGCAGGTCGTAACGAAACTGGAACGTGCGCGGGCAGTTGCGGCAGAAAACCCCGAATACCAAAGGAATGCCGCCGCGCTCGAAAAAGTGCAGCCTGTGCCGCTGACGGCGAGCGAGATCGCCGTGCGCCTCGGCGCGACTTGGGTGGATAAGAGATACTACAAGCAATTCTACTGCGAACTTGTCGGCGTGTTCCGGTATCTGGAAGAGGACGTGGAGCTGTTCTACAACCCGCACGACTCTTCGTGGCGGTTAGACCAAAATGACACGGTGCGAACGTACACGCGAATGAAGCAAACGGAGGTGTTCGGCACCAAGCGAGCGCCCGCATACAGGCTGTTTATTGATGCCATGAATCTTCGTGCAACCACGATTTATGACACGATCGAAGAGGACGGCAAGGAAAAGCGCGTCGTCAATCAGGCGGAAACGATCGCGGCGAGGGAAAAGCAGAACAGGATCAAAGAAGCGTTCGCGGAATGGATCTTCAAAAACCCCGACCGCAGAGAGGAATTGGAGAGTACATATAACAGGCTGTTCAACCGGATGCGCCTGCCGAGCTACGACGGCAGCTATCTTAAATTCCCCGAAATGAACCCCGCGGTAGAATTGAAACCGCATCAGAAGAACGCCGTTCACCGCATCATCACGAGCGATAAAAGCACGCTTTTACACCATGTGGTAGGCGCGGGCAAGACTTTTACGATTATAGCGTCCATCATGAAGATGCGGCAGTTGGGACTTTGCAAAAAGGCTATGGTCACGGTGCCGAACCACCTCGTGCAGCAGTGGGCGGGGGAATGGCGCAAGCTCTACCCGAACGCGCACATTCTCGTGGCGACAAAAGAGGACTTGGAAAAGGACAACCGAAAGAGGTTTGTCGGCAAAGTCGCTTTGGGCGATTGGGACGGTATCATCATCGCGCAGAGTTCCTTTGCAAAGATCCCCATCTCCACGGAGCGGCAGATACGAAAGCTGCACGAAGAAATTGCCGCGGTCGAAGCAACCATCGAGAAGCAGTGGGAAGAAAACGGAATGCCGCGCGGCGCGGTCAAGAATCTGGAACGCATCAAAAAGACGAAGAACGCGCAGCTGAAAAAGCTGATGGCAGACAGCAATAAAGACGGCGTACTCAAATTCGAGGACTTGGGCGTGGATTATCTGTTCGTGGACGAAGCGCACGCGTACAAAAATTTGTTCCTCTTCACGAAGATGAACAACGTGGCGGGCATCTCCACGGCGGCGAGCCAACGCGCGAGCGATTTGAAATTAAAGTGCGAATATCTTCAGGAGCTACACGGCAGCGACAGGGGCATTGTGTTTGCGACGGGTACGCCTATCTCCAACAGTATGACGGAGATGTACACCATGCAGACCTACTTGCAGCCGTCCGTATTGAAAGATTTGGGTATAACCTTCTTCGACGGTTGGGCGGCAGACTTCGGCGAAACGCTCACGAGCATGGAGCTTACGCCGAGCGGACAGGGATACAGGGCGCGGACGAGGTTTGCAAAGTTCACCAATCTCCCTGAACTTCTGACGATGTACCGCTCCTTTGCGGACGTGCAGACCGCGGACATGGTCAAGCTCAATGTTCCCGCAGCGGAGCGCGTGGTCGTCGATCTCAAACCCTCGGATACGGTGATAGAGCTTGCGGAAGAGATCTCCGCGCGTGCGGATAAAATCTACGGCGGAAGAGTTGACCCGCATATCGACAATATGCTCAAAGTCACGTCGGACGGCAAAAAGCTCGCGTTAGATCCGCGCTGCTTTGTCCCCGAATCGAGGGACGAGGCGGGGAGCAAACTCAACGAGTGCGCGCAGCGCATCCATGAGATATGGACGGACACGCAGGAGATCAAGGGAACGCAGATCGTGTTCTGCGATTTGTCCACGCCGAAGGCACGGTTTGAGGACTACGGCTACGGCACGGACTTCGACGCCTACAACGACCTGAAATACAAGCTCGTGCAAAGGGGTATCCCCGAACAGGAGATAGCGTATATCCACGAAGCGAACACGGACGAACAGAAGCAGGCGCTCTTCGATAAAGTCAATTCGGGCGCGGTGCGCATTCTTGTCGGCAGCACGGAAAAGTGCGGCGCGGGAACGAACGTGCAGAAGCGGCTTGTAGCATTGCACCATTTGGATACGCCCTACCGCCCCAGCGATATGGAACAGAGAGAGGGGCGCATTATCCGTCAGGGCAATACCAATGAAAAAGTGCGGATTTTTACCTATGTTACAGAGCGCACGTTCGACAGCTATTCCTATCAGATTTTGGAGAATAAGCAGCGGTTTATCTCGCAGATCAATAAGGGCGATTTGACGGTGCGCGAAGCCGAGGACATCGACGAAACGACGCTCTCCTATGCGGAAATCAAAGCGATCACGGCGGCGAACCCGAAGATAAAGCGGAAAATGGAGGTGGATACGGAGATCGCGCGGCTGCGCGTGTTGGAGGGACAGTACAGAAAGAACCTGTACGAATTGCAGGACAAGATATACAAGACCTTCCCCGAAGAAATACGCAAGCAGGAGCTTTTGATCGAAAGAGTGGGAAAGGACATCGGAATGCTCGAAACGAGCCGCCTTGCAGACCCCGAAGCGTTTGTGATCAGCGTAAACGGAACGGTTTATACGGACAGGAAGGAGGGCGGAAAAGCCCTGATGGACGCGCTGTATTCGGGAAAGGTCGGAACGCCCGTTGCGGAGTACTGCGGCTTTAAGATGAGTATGAACCCCATGCGCTTTATGGCAAACGAGCGGGATATAACGCTTGCCGCGGAGGGGCAATACACGGTTTCAATCGGCGAGAGCGCGAGCGGCAATCTCACGAGGTTGGAAAATTTTCTCACGGATCTGCCCGCCCGCGAGGAACGGCTGAAAAAGCGGTTGGAGCAGTTGAAAAGCGACCTTGCCATCGCCAAAGAACAGGCGGAAAAGCCGTTCGATAAGACGGAGGAACTGAAAGAGCTGTTGGCGGAACAATCGCAGCTCAATGCAGAACTCGACCTCAACAAACGTGAGGAGGTCATCATAGACGACGGGGACGGGGAGAGTGAAGAGGACGGACTTTACAGAGCGTTGCCCGGCATAGACAGAAACTTGAAGGAGGCAGGAAACATGATAGACGAAGAAGATAAAATAGCGGCGATGCAGGTAGACTTGCTGCCCGATTATTCCGTAACGCAAGAGGATATGCACGCCTACGGCTATACTTGGGACGGGGTGTTGCCTATGCGCAGAAGAGCGGCGTACAGACTTTGGGCGACGGGGCTTGAGGTACATAAACTCGCCCCGAACGATACGGACGAGCTTGTAACGCGGTACGGCGATCTGAACCCGCACGAGCGTGTATTTTACGGCATAGAAAAACCCGTTTGGAATAATTACCTGAAAAACGAAAAAAGCGCGCAATATCTATGGGCGCGGAAAGAGTTTTGCGATGCGGCGAGCAAAGTCGTAAATGAGGATATGAGCTACGTGGACGAAGGCTTTACGATCAGTTTCTCCGAAACAAATTTTAAGGAGCGTGCGGCGTTGGAAAAGTATCTTACAAATAAAGAAAGACCCGCATCGAGTGTGTTGTCTGCGTATGTGTCGGAACTTTTAGACGAGTTTTCGTCGCGGATATGGAGCGATGCGTTGCCTGAATACGGCTGGACAGAGACCGATGTGCCGAGGGCAATCGCAGATAGACTCTCCGATCCCGCTATGCAGACTTTGGCGCGGGAAATGCTTTCGGGGCAAGCAAATAACGAAGCGCAAGAAGCCCCGCTGTACGAGGATAACCCGCTCGATTTGCCTGCGATGGACGACGAGCTTACGGTGCTTGCCGTTCAGCCCGATTTGCCTTTGAACTTAAACAATCATATAACGGGCGTAAAACTCTTGAAAAACGAAGAGTTGGAGCGTTGGTATGTCATCAACCGTTCTGGCATCGCGGGCAAACGCGAATTGAAAGTCGGGGATGTAACAAATCTTGAAGAGCTTGAAATCAGTCCCATGGAGTTCGATCCGAATGTGTTCCGTACCTTCTACGACGAGCAGGAAGCACGAGTGTATTTCAACGAAAAGGTAAGCGTTATGAACTCTGTCAAGGACAATTTCAATCGCAAAGAAATTGACTACGAAGCCGAGGTCATAAAGAGCGTGAATACGGAGTTTGCGGTCTATAAGGCGGAGATGCTTTCCCAAAAACCTGAGGAGATTTTCCGTGAGCATTATAAGATCCATGTAATGACCGAACTCAAAGAAGTTATCGAAGAAGGCGTTCTGAATGACTACATTGATAAAGAGTATTATAAGGCGCTGTATCAGGATAGAGGAAGTATCCTTACATCGCTCTATGATGACTTTATCCATAACGAGTATGCAAGCGTCGATAGTTACAGCGATACGGCGGACTTTATCCGCGATTTTTGCGAGCATTATCATAAGACAGCATTGTATGCGGATGCGCCGCTGTATCTAAAAACGGCAGGGTATGCGCGGGAGCATGGGGAGTTGGAGGTGTTTCGCAGTTCCAGAGAACTGAGCGAAGCGTGCCGAAAGGAGATAGACGACGCTATTTCCAAAAACTTTGACGGTATGCACTTAAAAAAGGGTTTTGAGAAAGACATCATCGAGAAATACGGCCGCGCGCGCGTCAGCTATATCCTTGCAACGACCATACGGGAGAACGCATGGGATGGGAGATACAGCCCTAAAAACAGGGAGTGGGCAGAGAATATCCCCATTTCCGAGAGTGAGAGCGAGCGCATGAACTGTTGCCTTCATTCGCACCCGGCTATCATCGACGGCATGGTGAAGATCATGAGGCTGAACGAACAAGAGCAACAAAATGTAATGGCTGCCTCGCCGATCAACGCGGAACAGCAGGAGGAGGAAAAAGATTTGGCAGAAAACAAATATCTGAAAGAAACGGCGCGAGGGTATAAGGTCATGAGCATCGCGCAGGACAAGAACGGCAGAAATATCGCGGTCGTGCAGCGGAAGAAGGATTTTACCGTCGCCATCGGCTATGAAACGGGCGACGGGACGTGGGCGCAGGGCGTGTACGATTTCAAAGACGAAAAATCGGCAAACGAGTACCGCGAGAAATACTACGGCAAGGACGTGGAACCGCCCGAAAAGTGGTACGAGGTGTTCGTATCCAAGGACGCGCTTATCAGGACTTACGAAAAGTCCTCGCTCATGCGTATGCCTGCGAGCAACCGTGAATACGCGGACTATACCTATTATATTTACAACAACCGAATCAAAGAGAGCCGCCAGCTCGTGGACATGCAGAGCGATTCGCGCGAGGTGTGCTATAAGCTGCTTCTTTCGGAGGGCGAGATGGTGCATCTTCGCAACCGTGACGGAGACGAGGCGGAGCTGACGGCGCAGGAGTTCTCCGAGCTTGTCAATCATACGTCGGATAAGGATTATGTACGGGAGGGAAAGCCGCGTATTGAGGTAAATATCCCGCAGGAAGCGATGATCAAAGACTATGAAAAATCTTCTTTATTCCGCGCGCCGAACGGCTCGGAATATGAGGGGTATATCTACTATCTGCCCAATTCGGTATTACACGAAAGCGAAGAGAATGACAGCGCAGCGGTCGCAAGGCTTGCCGAGGATTTTATCGTGACGCTTCGCAAAGACGACGAGGAAGTCAAAATCACGGCGCAGGAATTTTCGGAGCTTATCGGGCAAACGACGGCGGAAGAGTATAAGCGCGAGCCTGCTCTTATGGATGAGTACCGTCAGCAGTTGGGCGGGGATGAATGGCATGAAATCCCTATGAACGAGAACGCCGTGATCGCCAACTATGAAAAGAGCACGCTGTTCAAAATGCCGCGCGGCGAATATGAAGGATACGTCTATTACATACCGAGCGGCATGGTCAGAAAGAGCGACGACGGGCTTAAACTGCGCTTGCCCGAAACGTTCGAGGTGCATCTGAAAATGAGCGGGGAGGACGACACGCTCGACCTTACTGCGGAGCAGCTCGCGGCTACGTTGGACGGAAAGACGGACGAGGACTACGAGAGTATCTACCGCAAGCCGAGCGAGGAAGCGAGAAAGCAGTTCGAGAAAGTCGAAAAACAGCTCCGCGAGAGCCTGCCCGACGAGATGTGCAATAAACCCAACTGGGTAGTGGTGCGAACGCGCAAAAACGAGGAAAAGAACAAGTTGGATAAATTCCTGATCGATGCGCATACGGGCAAGTTTGCCGAGAGCGATAATCCCGAAACATGGACGGACTTCGATTCAGCTTGCGAATATGCAAAAACGCACGGCGGCGTTGCGCTTGCCTATGCATTGGACGGAACGGACGGCATTGCCTGTATCGACCTCGACCGCTGTATCGGCGAGGACGGAAAACGCTCCGCGCTTGCGGACGAGGTGCTTTCCAAGTGCGGAAAGACGTACATCGAATCTTCCGTCAGCGGAAAGGGGCTGCATATCTTCGGCACGACCAAAGGCGAGGACCTGCGTTCGTTTTCCAAGGACGGGGATATGGAATATTATCAGGGCGGTCAGTTCATTGCCATGACGGGCGACGGCGCGGGATATTCGCGGCTTGCAAGTTTTGATACTCCTGAAATGAAATCGCTTCTTTCCCGCAAGCTCGAAAGGCGGCAGGAATGGAAAAATACGGGCAAGGGCGTCGCGGGGCTTTCGCAGATGGAAGATCACGAGCTTCTCGAAAAGGCGTTCTCCGCAAAGAACGGCGATACGGTGAAACGGCTGTATAACGGCGAGGATTTACGACACAATCATTCCAATTCGGATATGTCGCTTATGAACTATCTCGCCTTTTACAGCGGCGGGAATATCGAGCAGATGACGCGCATCTTTGCGACGAGCGGACTGTACCGCCCCGAAAAGCCTGCAAGCTACTACGAGTACACGGCGATAAAGGCGGCGAAAGATACGCCGCACTATACCCCGCCAAAGGCAAGCACGTCTGCGCCGAAATCGGCAAACAGCGGAAACAGCAAGGCATAAAAAAGCGGCTGCCAAACGGCAACCGCGGGGAATGAAAAAACAGAATTTAGTTTTGCATAATTACGATTATGCAGACAAGTTTCAATCTTTCAGACAACCAATCGGAATAACAAATACTCCGTCAGGACGCTTGTATCCAAATTCCGTACCTGTAATGATGATTTTCAGGTCGGGAAGGCGTAAGGGGCATTGCTTTTCTTTCTGATTATATTGGTCGATGAGTCGTTCGATTTCAAGTAAATGTTTTGCGCCTTCTTCGATCTGTTTTGCGCCGAGCTTAAATTCGACCAACGCATATCTTCCGTCGTTCAGGCGGAGGACTCCGTCGGCTTCCAAGCCATAGCGGTCGCGGTAATAGCACATGTCGCCGTCGAAGGCAGACGAATAGATTTTCAGATCTCGGATACACAACGATTCAAACAGAAATCCCAGCGTCTTGAAATCGGTATTGAAGTATTGCGGGGATAAACCCATAGCGGCGACGGCAATGGACGGATCAATCAGGTTGCGTTTTTTGGAAGAGCGGATTGCGGTTTTTGAGCGGATAGCGGGGCACCATGCGTCGATGTCTTCGACTATATAAAGCTTTTCTAATGCCTGTACATAGTCATAGAAAGTATTTTGGCTTATATCGAAATTACTTTTTACATCGCCGAAAATTGTGTTGCTTTCGGCAAGCGTACAGATATTACGGCTGTAAGAGCGTAGAATCTCTTGTGCCCAGCGTGGATTGCGCTTTGTATTGTCGATGTTACTGATGTCTGTAGAGTAGGTTTGCCTGTATAGGTCTTTGGCGACTTCCAATTTTGCACGGTCGGTTTTGTTTGAAAGGCTATGCGGCCACCCGCCGCGACAGATAGCAAAAATCAGTTCATCAATAGAAAGATCGGAAATACAGCCGTCAAAATTTTCCGGATGATCGAAAAGTCTCGAAAGTGAAACCGAGCCGTTGGATTCCTCACTCTCGTAAAGGCTCATAGGGTACATTTTTAATTTACTGATGCGGAGAGTTCCGGTGTGAGGAGTCGTAACTTCTTTTGAAGAAGAACCGGTAAGAATGTACAATCCGTTTTCACCGAGGTCATCAACGGATTTACGGATAGCTCCCCAAAGTTTCGGCGCGTCCTGCCATTCGTCAAAGAGGCGCGGCTTATCACCGATTAAAAGTTTGGACGGGGCGGTATCGGCAACGGCGAGCAGATTTTCTCGCTGCTCCTCGTCCTGAAATTCAACATAGCTTTTGGCTTTTTGTTTTGCGGATGTGGTTTTTCCGCAACCTTTCGGTCCGACGATCAAGGTCGCGCCGAATGCTTCCAACTTTAAGTCAAGTTCAGTGTCTATGATTCGCTTTTTATATTCCATAAGTTTAACCTCTATGTATATTATAGCGTAAGGCACAGAAAAAGTAAATCAAATTGGGGTGATTTGCGCTATTTCGTTGCGGTAATTTGTGGTATTTCATTGGAGTAATTTGCTGTAAAATGTCGGAACAGTTTGTGAAAATAAAAGCAGGAGGAAAGAAATGAAAAACAAAGAAAAAACCGAAATCGTCATTCCGAGCGGGTACAGTTTGGACGAGCTGCTCGATTTGGATGGCGATTTATGGGACGAAAAACCAATCGGCGTAGAGGAGGTGAGAATACGCTTTGAGCGATGAACAAAAAAGCACGGCGTATGACAGGCTTACGCCGCAGAGAAAGCAGCTCGTGGACGCCGTTCTCAAAAACTTGGAAAACGGTGTCGGGCTTTGGAAACAGGGGTGGTCGGGCGGAGGTGCGCCGGTATCGGCGATCACGGGTAAGCGGTACAACGGCGTGAACAGGATATTCCTCATGCTTGCGTCAATGGAGCGGGGATATTCGGATAACCGTTGGCTGACGTACAAACAGATGGAAGATAAGGGGTGGAGCTTCAAAACGGACGCAGAAGGTCGGAGCCTCGGCAAGGGCGCGGGTGTGGCAATCGAATACTTCGAGCTGCGGGACAAGCAAACCAAACAGCCCTTTGACAGGCATACGCTGGACGGCATGACGGCAGACGAGCGGAACGAATACATGGACGAAAACGTGTACCCGCTCCGCAAATACTACCGCGTATTCAACGGCGACGTCATCGAGGGGATTCCCGAACAGAAGAAAGGGGAACACGATACGACCGGGTACAACGCGCGTGCGGAAAACCTTATCTCCTATTGGAGCGAAACGGAAAGCCCTATCCGCTACGGCGGGAGTGCGGCGTTCTATTCCCCGCAGACAGATGAGATACGCTTACCGAAGAAAGAGGCCTTTGTGGATATGCCGGAATTTTATTCTACGGCATTGCACGAGATCGGACACAGTACGGGGCACGAAAAGCGGCTGAACCGTGTAATGAGTACGGACAGGAAAACGCCCGAATACGCAGAGGAAGAACTGCGCGCCGAGATCGCGTCCATGTTCATTGAGCAGGACTTGGGCGTAGAGGTCAAAGAAAAGCATATCGAGAACAACAGCGCGTACATAGGTGCTTGGAAAAGTAAGATCAAAGAAGACCCGAATATCCTGTTCAAAGCGATCGCCGATGCGGAGCGTATCACGAAATTTATCATGGCAAAGGAGAAAGAAATCAAAAAGGAGACCGAACCCTTTGCCGTTGTGGAAGATACGGACGAGTATGGAGAAACAGTTTATAGGGTGGAGATGTGTGCGGAACACGGTCAGACGCAGTACGCACTAAGCGGGTATCCGTTCCGCAGCCGTGAAGCATTGATGAGCGAGTTCGGGAAAATGCAGGAGCTGCCGTTCTGGCGGGATAAAGCGTTCGAGGAAGTGAGCCGTGAGGAACTGCAAGCGCGCAGTATAGCGCGCGCGGAAGAACAGGAGAAAAAGGAGGAGCGGCTTTCTGAAATCGAAGAGGAAAAATCCGAAGTGTTCTTGCCGCCAAGTGAATTGGCAGCGACCATGTCCGGGGAAAGCCCTGCGGCAAGGCCCGTGGATATGGCGGGCAGGGGGATAGAGAGCCTTACGCGCATGGAGGACAGGGAGCTTGTCGAACGCGCGAGCAAGACGAAGCAGGGCGCAAAGTTTTCCGCACTGTTCAACGGTATCGCCGTTCTCGGCAGCGAGGAGAAGAACGAACGCTCGCTTATGGCGCGGCTTGCGGTACATACGACAGATAAAGAAAAGCTCCTGCGCGTGTTCCGCGCGTCGGGGCAGTACCGCGACGAAAAGCCGAACGCCTACTACGATAAAATGGCGACGGAAGAACTGCAATTCATGGCGGAATTGCGCAGACGGCCGAAAATGCCTGTTGCAGCCAATGCAGGTAGCAGAGGGCATTACGGCGTAAATGCCAAAAACTGAAAATCAAAATAAGGAGAATAAAGAATGAAAGAACTGAAACTGAAAATCAAGAGAGGACACTACAACCTTTTCAAAGAGCTTACGGACAAGCAGGCGGGAGAACTCGTCAAAGGCATGTGCGCGTATATGTACGACGGCAAGCCGTTCTTCACGAAGGATGCATACCTTAAAGGCGTGTTTATGAGCATGCAGAGGGAGATCGACGTATCGAAGCAGAACGCGCTGAACGGCGCAAAGGGCGCGGAGGTCAAAGCAGAAAAACATCGCAAAGCAACGGTGGGTCAACTCGGCGTCATTCTTAGCAGCGTACTTGCCGCCGCGGAAAATGCGGAAAAGAGCGGAGCGGCGGGTGAGTAAAGTTTTATGCGGCGACGCGGCAGAGGTTTTACAATCTCTGCCGCAGGGCAGCGCGAGTATGTGCGTGACCAGCCCGCCGTATTACGGCTTGCGCGACTACGGCGAGGAGGGGCAGATCGGGATAGAGCCAACGCCGCGGGAATATGTCGGGCGGCTCGTGGAAGTCTTTGACGAGGTGTATCGGGTGCTTGCGGATGACGGTACTCTGTGGCTGAACATCGGCGACAGCTATGCGGGCAGCGGTAAGGGTCCCATGAGCATACAGGTCGCGGGCAACGGTAAGAACAGAAATCTGTACGATATGAAAAGCCGTATTTACGAAGTACCAAAAAAGTGGAACGGCATCAAACCGAAAGACCTGATCGGGATACCGTGGATGCTTGCGTTTGCGCTCCGTGAGCGCGGCTGGTATCTTCGCTCAGACATCATCTGGCATAAGATAAACGCACTCCCGGAAGCAGTCAAGGACAGACCCGCAAAGTGTTATGAACACATCTTTTTGCTCGCGAAATCGTCGAGATATTACTTCGATTACGAGGCAATTCAAGAGCCGATAAAGGCAGTCACCGAAGCAAGATATACGAGGGGAAGGTCGGGTAAGGCAAAGTATTCTAATGCGCCGATAGGTCAAAGTATCGACATGAATACGCAAGCGATAACCGATGAAAAACGCAAGATGCGGCGTTGCAAAGATGTATGGGAAGTGAGTACAAATTCTTACCGAATGGACGAACATTTTGCGATGTTTCCGGAACGGTTGATTGAGCCTTGCATCCTTGCAGGAAGCAAAGAAGGCGGTGTGGTTTTAGATCCGTTCTTTGGCAGCGGCACGACGGGTGCAGTCGCAAAGCGGCTTAGGCGAGAGTACATAGGGATAGACCTGAACGCGCGGTATCTTGAAAAAGCGAAAGAACGGATCGCAAAGGTCATTCCCGAAAAACCGTATGGAAATGCGGCTGATTTAAGCGAAAGAACGCCTGCGGGAGGTGGGACGATTTGACGAAAAAGATCAAGCAGGATAAGGAAGTTGGGATAAATCCCGACTTCGATGAGGCAGAAGCGGGA